>Ga0056128_1002856_pt1 | contig 20809 bp, 12 predicted proteins | sample WorMetLIZISLAND2_FD_71113 | JGI IMG/M metagenome (GOLD analysis project Ga0056128, IMG submission 71113) | Marine gutless worms symbiont microbial communities from Max Planck institute for Marine Microbiology, Germany - Olavius geniculatus... ... | reverse complement strand
TTTTTATACCACAGTGTGCAGAAAAATGCGTAGAATCTTCTCGTGAATGCTGTCCTCCGTCTGTACGGACGGAAAATAGCGGTTTAGCAATCTTATCTTCCGTCCGTAGGTTAAGGTTGGGGTTGGAGTAGGAGATAGGGTTATGGAATTAAGGAGTTAGGGCTAGAGTCAGGCTTAATTTTATGGTTGGGGTTATGGTTAGGGTTAGTGTTGGGGTTAGGGTTAGGTTTAAATATATGGTTAGGGTTGCAGATGGGAAACAGCAGTTTGGCAGTTTTATGCACATATGTATTAGCTCCTATTTGGGGTGGTAAAAGTTCATAAAATAAAATAAAACAAAATGTGCAAATCGGTCTGTGTTGCAAATGCAATCTGTAAAAGGCATTTGTGAAAGTTAATAGAGTACTTTCTTGCTCTCAAAGTCCATTGCACCAGTGCATTAACAAACGTGCACTTTTATGGGTTACACATATCGGTGTGATGATGAAACACCACACTGGCAGCATCGGCAGCAAATTATTGCACATTAGATGCTATGGCAAACGTTAAGGTTAGTGTTAGGTTAGGATCAGGATTAGGATGTGTTCACATGGGCATGAGTACGAATCCGGCACTGTCCGTGCTTTCATATACTAGTTTTGCAAACACGAGTTTGCACCTATTTCAATGGCGGCCGTTCACATACGTACAAATACGGGTTACTTGTAAATTTCACTTGTATGAATAGTTTTTGTGCATGCAATGCTTTTATCCAACCCGTGCAAAGTAAACTACTCGTAAATAGCATTAAAGGTCCATGGCCACGGTCAAACTTCCTCGCGCAATTTTTGTAGATTTAAATTAGACATTTAACCTCGCAGATATGATATGTCAATTTGAGCTTCATAAATATATGAAATTAAAGCGTGAATTCAAACGAAATGCGGCATTACGTTACGTTATGCGAAATATTTTAATCTATCAGTGCCTGCGATGACGTCATGACCCTAGCCCATATAGATCATGAATATTAATGGCCAGGCCGACGACGTCATCATTCTAGGCTAGGCCATAGCCTATAGACGTCATGAATATTAATTCATGGCGTCTATAGGCTAAACTCATGACGTCATCGCAGACAGTCATGGCGGCGCGTTTTCTAGGTCGTTTTCGTAGATCGTCGACTTCAAAGGTAAATTTTTCCGTGTTGACAAAACGCTGGGCGCCGATATTACTGTCAAAGTTATCAGAAAATTTTGCACTTTTAGGAAAATGGATAAAATATATATGTTAATTTTGGCGTCCACGGACCTTTAATATAATTTATAAAAGCTGTGGGTTGTTTTAGTGGCAAAGCATTTTTTTAGTTCAATTTCACTGCTAATTTTCAATATGGCTGACACAATGTTGAGTAATATTTTTGTGTTTGTACAAGTGACCGTGAATGCTCCACTCATACTAGTTAAGCTTTTACCAGCCATAAACTAAAACCCAGACTCGTAATCGTACTTGTGTCTATGTGAACGCAGCCTTAGGTATGATTACCCTTATTTAGACCATCTTCATATTTCACCAGTTAACTTTACTCATTGAGTGCTACAATATATATCATATATAACATGGGGTCAAAATTCAAAATAGGATATGGTTTAAAGTACAATTAAACTTAAAATAAAAAAAAAAATCTAAGAATCCCAAATAATATAAAACAAACAAATTAAAATATAATAAAATTTTACATAAAATAATTAAAAATAAAATTAACTTTAAAATCAAATAAATTTTGAAATTAAACAAAAAATTTCAAAAAGTAAAATAAAGTAAATTTGGAATAAAATAAAATTTAAAATAAAGTTAAAAAATAACAGAAAATGAGGTCATAATTTAAAATAAAATAAAAGACAATAAATACAAAATAAAACAAAAATAAATTAGAAATAAAACAAAAATGATGTGGAAATTCAATATAAAGTAAAATTTAAAATAAAATAAAATAAATTTAATCAAATAAAGTTTAAAATATAATTCAAGAAAAAAATAAAATTGGGTCATAATTTAAAATAAACTCAAAATAAAGGAAAACATGAATTCAACATAAAATAGAATTTAAAATATTATTCAAAAATAAAATAACTTCGATGCTTAGTTATTTTATGTTTTTGGTGATGATGCAGTGTTGACACGAGAATGTTTTCTAATGGTTGCTGTAATAAAAGTGAGATCGTATTTCAAAGTGTTTTTCTGGTACTTGCGTAAGAATTGAACGGTGGTGTTAGGATATTTTTTGTAGCACGCGACAAGTAGAGTTCTCTGGCGGAATATGAAGCCGGTCTAAATAACTGTAATTGTACCTAACCTTGGGGTTGGTGGTGCTGAAAATACAAGTACTGGAAAATGCAAGTATGGAAAATGCAAGTACATGCCTGTAAATATTTTTGTGGATATTACAAAAAAACTATCAGTGCTTGTCAAACAAAGTTGATAAGTACTGCAGAACTGGCAAACAGAAAATCAAGCTGTGCATTTGATGCAAATATGCAGTCGGTTGCTGCATGAGAAGTGTTATCTGGTCCACGGAAAAAAAACTGCTGGCTATTGCACATTTCAAAATGTATTCGCAGAGCAATATCATTAGTGTCTGTTTGAAATATCTGTATTTCTAGTCAGGGGCGGATCCAGCAATTTGCGTAAGGGGAACCGGTCCCTTTTCCCTCCTTTTTTTCCCTCCTCCTCTCCCTTCCCTCTCCTCTCTCCCCTCCCTTTCCTTTTCTTTTCTCTCCCACTCTCTCTCCTTTTTACACGCGAAAGCAAAATGCTTCGCGCGTCTTTGCCATCGTCTGGGCATCTGTCTGTCCGTCTGTCTGTCCGTCCGTCACACTCGTGATCTGTATCAAAACGGTGCAAGCTAGGATCACAAAGTCTTGACTGTGGGCTGCCCCAAGGTGTCTAATTTATCGTGACAAAATTTCGTGCCAATTGGTTCAGGGGTTCCCCTCGAACGAGGGCGTCAAAGAGGGGTACCCCCTAAGAAGACGTCATTTTGCCGTTATTGGCTCGAATAATGTGAAAACGGTCAGATAGGTACATACATGCTGCTTATCATAAGAAGCACTGGTGACAGGTTTTTTGAATTTATCAACATCAATGAGCTTGAACGATCTTGAACCCCTCAAAAAGTGGTTTTTAGTAAATTTTTCGAAATTTTTGCATGCAGCGCACATTTTAACACCGAATAACGACAAAATGGCTGGAGATAGATCAAGACAACCTGCAAATAAAATTGTTACATTTAACGTAAATTTTAGCAGTTTAAGTCCCGACTCCCTAGGTTCAAGGAGGCCGGCGCAGGCGGGTGTCAAAGACAGCTACCCCCTAAAAAGTGATTACTTTACCGCAATTATCTCGTGTAACGTAAACACGGTTGCAGATAGGCACAGACATGCTGCTTATCATAACAAGCACTGGTGACAGACTTTTTAAATTTATAACATCGATGACTTTGAATGACCTTGAACTTTTCCAAAAGAGGTTTTTAGTGACTTTTTTGCACAATTTTGCGCTGCGACACGCATTTTAACACTGAATTGCGCCAAAATGGCTAGACATAGACCAAAGCAATTTGCACATAAAATTTTTAGCATGGAATGTAGATTTTAGCAGTCCAAGTCCGGACTCTTTAAATTCAAGTAGGTCTGCGCACGTGGGTGTCAACGAGAGGTACCCCTATAAAAAGTGGTTATTTATACTCCGTTGGCTTTTCTAGCGTGTAAATGGTTGCAGATAGGCACAGCCATGCTGCTTATCATAACAAGCACTGATGAGGAGCTTCTTACGAATGTCAACATCAATAACCTTAAATGACCTTGAATTTTAAAAATATTGATTTAACGTGATTTTTTGGCGATTTTTGGCTGCAAAAGAGTGAATTATGACGAAATGGATGGAGATAGACTAAGATTACCTGCAAACAGGAACTTCTGCAGGCTTTCGCGCGTCTCGTGAGCTTTGCTCAAATTTCTTGTCTTTTTTCTCACCCTCCTTTTTTTCTTTCCCTTTTCCTCCCCTTCACTCCCCTTAGAAATAGGTTCCCCTTGAACCAGCTAGGGGTCTGGGGGAGCGTTGTAAGCTCCCCCAGCGGGGTCCGGGGCGGAGCCCCGGCCGAAAAAAATTTGTGCACTCTAAAGCTGTGAGAAAGCCACTGGTGGTAATCATTTTACGCGCGAAAGCAGAATGCTTCGCGCGTCTTAGCCATCGTCTGGGCGTCTGTCCGTTTGTCTGTTAAAAAGTTTATAACTTTGTCATTTTTTAACAGAATCAAATTTTGTTTGGCAGTTAGATGCAGCAGGTTTTAGCAAATAAATGTGTAAAATTTTAAATTAAAATTCCAAGCAATTGCTGAAAAAACAGCGAAAAACTTTGGGGGCTACTTTTTTGCCGCACCCTGTAGAACTGCCATTACTATTACATATGCAAGTTATAATGGCAAGTTCTTACAATTTTGGGTTTTGGTCGTTTTTATGTTTTATATTTTATGTTAGGTTTTTATCTGTACAGGTTAAACTTTCTGTTTCATTGTTGTAAAGGTTCAGTTTTTTTTTGTTCTATTAGTATCTGTATGTATGTGCATTTTGCCTAAAAAGGCTATTTCTGAAATGACATATACTGTGTCGCGTGGGATGTTAAATGCTACAGTGGCCTACACACTTACACTCATAAGCTACTCATTACATTGAACCTAACGATGTATGCTTTACACTATTCAAAATGGTGGAATGGATGTTAGCAGTGATGTATCACATTTTGATTGTACTGTTCAAACTGCAGGTCGTGGTGTTTTTGCATTTTCGGAGATTGCAGCTGGTGCATTTATTTGTGAATATCATGGTGAGCTTATTTCCGGTGAAGATGGTGATGCCAGAGAGCGTGATGAGTCTAGCTGTTATCGCTATTTTTTCAACACAGAGGCAAGAAATATTGGTAGGTTTTTGGTGTTCTTTGTGACTCATTTTTTGTCATTGACATTGTTTTAGAACAGACAAAAAATGTACTGAGTTGAATCATATTTAGCAACTGTTTGCAGAAATGCAGTGCCTGATAGTAGTAATTTAACATTTAGTATGCATGTGACATTAAAAATTGCAGTTCTGTGCATTAAATTTTTTCTGGTATATTACATCAATCATTATTGAATGTCTTTCATACATGAGTGAACCATAGTGAAATTGTTTAAGATATGAGCATAGAGTTTTGTGGTTAACAGTTATGGTTGTGAATTTAATAGTTTATCCTACACTGCAGCATCGGAATGGGATATCCTGAACCTATACCATTCGGTGTGAGAAAGGAGTTTTTCTTTAGTACAAGGCATCTGACAGAAAGTTGCATGTGGGCGTTTGATTGATATGAAAATCGATAACTGAATCGACTTGAATAGTCATCGTAGCACAATTTTTAATTTGCAGTGTTAAAATTGAAACTTCACGTCTTTGGAGCTAATTAGGCGGGAACTGATAAATAAATACTGCTGCTATTTGCAGCAGAAATGTAACTCAGTTTACACTGCATGAAGTTGAAACCTATATCATTGTGTAATATTTATGATGATTAATGTACTGTGGAATTATGTATTTGTATATTTTTGAGCCATAAACGGTCGTGATCGGTCTTCTGGTGTGACCTGTAGGCGTGGGCAAGAATACAAAAAAGATAAAACACAACAAGTGACGGAAAATGCCCTTCCTACGCAGACCCCTCTCCCATAGACCCACATTGACCAAATTTTGCAGGTGGGGTTGTATCCCAGATATCTTTCTTGGTTTTAAGTTTCATTAAGATCGGTTGAAAAATGTGGGAGCTGCGGGGTGTCGAAGTTTCGGCCTTTCCATTGACTTGGCATACCACTTATACAACAGCTTGTTGCTACCGCACAAGCCGTGATTTTCTGATTTTCATGAAATAAACAAAACCCAACCAACGTAAAAAATTCCAAAACCACAAAAACAAACCATATGCATTATTATGGTAACAGTCTCAGGCTGTGAATGACTTTCGTCTTGACGATAAACTTCTATATATATACACACACACATACACTGTGTTTCAAAAAACATTCCCAACATTTTCGACTGTAACTTGAAAAGCAATTATCAAATTTTAATAATTTTTGGTACAAATATTTCAGACACAAGTTTCCATTAAATGGCCGTTCTGTTTCCCACCTCAATCAGTGTATGCTTTTGCACTATCTAGGGAAAACAGATCAAGCGAAATATACGTTAAAATAAACAGAGAACCTGAAAAAAAACATCCCCAACATTATCGATCGTACCTTAAAAAAATATGCAGATTTTAATATCATTTAGCAGAAATATTTCTGACACAACTGGCTATTAAATAAGTGTTTTAGTTTTCACCTCAACCAATGTCTGCTTTTGCACTACCTGGGGAAATCAGACCAGGCATAATACGTGTTAAAATGAATGGAAAAACGTCAATAAATTCCAGCTGTTTTAATTTGTGGGCCCCAACAGCAGGTCTATTACAAGGTTTGACTGTCTTGCAGCAGTGTGTCTACCAGTAAAAGTTTAAGAATGTTTGTAGAGTCAAGAAGTGACTGGTAGAGCCTGTATTGGTCTGCAGCAGAACATTATCAATACTGCTGTCAAGTGAATGGAGAAAGCGTCTCCTTGCCTGTATTCACATAGTGGGCCAATATTTCAAGCAGTTTTACTGTAGGCAGTTAAAAAATGGACACGTAAATAAAATGTCAGCCACAGTGTCAGAAATGTAAACAAAATGTGTTTTTACGCGTTATGTTATTTAAGCAATCATATCGCATTGGATAAAAAAGTGATATTTCGCTGGTTGTGGTTCCCCAGGTAGTGCAGAAACAAACGTTGGGTGAAGTAAAAAAAACTAAATGGGCATTTGATAACAAGTTGTGTCCGGAATAATTGTATTAAAAATTATCAAAATCCGATAACTGATTTTCACGTTACAGTCAAAAATGTCGGGGATGTTTTTTTGAGATACAGTTAGGGACCAACCGAATTCACGGGAAAAAATGCATGATTTTACGGCAGAATTTTTAAATTGTGTCAAATTTTACGGAAAATTTGCAAAAAAAGTTTCAAAAATTCACGGGAAATTCACGGGCCCCACAGACGTTATTTCGAGGTGCTGCGCTAATGCAAACGAAGAAATTTTTGAACAACGAATATTTTCTACACTAAGTCAAGACTCAAGACAGTCAAAAGTCACTGTTCGACTCAGGCAATCCCAGTTTTTTGAGCTGTCTAACAATTAATAAGGAAGCAAGCAGGTTGACCTAGTGCAGCGGAATGTAAGTAAGTAACACAGTGAATACTTGCACACTACTTAGTGCTGAAGTGCGACACGTAGCAAACAGCAACATCCGTACAAAAGCTGCTGATAAAACTACAAAATTGTCATAAATTAAACTAAAAGCACTAAAATTTACGAAAAATCACGGATTTCACCGAAATCGGCGTTTTTCACGGAAGAAGGCCAATTTCGCGGAAAATGTCACGGCCGTGAAATCGTGAATTAAGTTGGTCCCTAGACACAGTGTGGCAACTGTCCACCTTCAGTCACAATTACAAGCAGAAAATGTGATAATGTCACGAGCTAACACCAACAATAGTTGGCATATTTCTGCAAGCCTATGCTAATCTGTTTAACACTAGTTTTTTTCGCTTTGCATAAGCCTGTTTTTCGTTAAAAACTTTCGTTCTAATCATCCAGTCCGTCCTTACAACACTGTCATGTTCCTGCAGAAAGAGTTCAATGTCTTTCTTGCCAGGCAGTCCTCGCGTGTCCGATTCGATCCAGTTCTTAAAGTAACTAGTTACCAGAGCGGTTTCTGTTTTCCCTCACTTGGTATAGGTCTTCCTGTTACAAAGCAGCCACATCACAGTACTGAATTAGACGATTCGACCTCAGTAACAAACCACTGAATAACCTGAACAATATCATGTTACATGAGCAGCCTGACAAACACAGTGCCTCTCCATTAATGCACAGTTGTAATTGCATATATAAAGGCAAAATGCCTTTATTAGTTTTACACAGGGTGGGCCAAAAAACAGGACCTACTTGAGCGTTAATAACTTAGCGATGGTTGTTGGAATGTAACGTAATGCTATAGTGGTAGTGTGCAAAACTGGTGACCGTGAAGTCCCCAGATTGACACCAGCCCTCTGCACTGCCAGGTAACAACTGTGGGCAGGTTGTTTACACACAGATGCATTATGTGACCAAGCACTATAATTTAGTACTAGTCAAAGAACGGTGAGGCTCTTTGGCTGAAAAAGTAACCACGGGCTTGGCGGAAAGTAACGGCAGCTTACCACTGAGTATATGAATGTGTTATCTGTTGTACAGAAAAAAAACACTTAACTTGTTTACCATGGCATTTACGTACTTTGCCGAATTTGCTAAAGTCTTCACCACTGCTGAAATCATACTGAATTTCACTGTAATGCATAGATTTAACATCGATATTTGAGCAAAAAAGGTAAAGTCAGCAGCAGTTTGATATTTTGAGAGTGAAATAGTATAGCGAGCACGAAATTGTGGCAGAAAGCTTACACTGCTTTAAGCTAGGAACAACTTTGCATCATTAGTGCAGCCCCTTTACAGCTTAATATGTTACAATCTGTTATTAATCATTCTCCTTATCTCTGCAGGCTTACATATCAATGCAGCATGGTTACGAAATTGACCTAAAGTGAGACATAATTTTGCATAAATATAACAAAAGCACTATGATTACAGTACGTGAACAAATTACAAAATTAAAAAGAAGTACAACTGCTTAAATAGACATAGTATATTAGACATTTAAAATTTCTAAAGCTATAAACTACGTTGTATCTGCAAGAAAACTGTTCCGTGCAATAGCAATGCTGGTAGTGGTACTGATTAGAATTAGAACATAGATGAACAAAATAAAAGTTAATACCTTATAGATTGCTTTCTTGGGATTGCTGCAAGACTCATTGGGTTGACTTGGCATTATGGCGATCGTCTTGATTCTGGTGGTGTGCTAGTAGTTGATTCGCCTGGTTGTGCGATAGTAACTAATTCTTCAGCTGGCATGTCAGTGACAGTATCCAATTCACCTGGAGAATGGAGAACTGGATGAAATGTCAGCCAAAGTTTGAGAAATGTGAACAAAATGTGTTTTTGCGCGTTATGTTAATTAAGCAATCATATCGCATTAGATAAAAAAATGGTTGTGATTTCCCCAGGTAGTGCAGAAACAAACGATGGGTGAGGTGGTAAACTAAACAGCCATTTGATGGGAAGTTGTGTCAGGAATATTTGTACCAAAAATTATAAAAATCTAATAATTGGTTTTTAAGTTACAGTCGAAAATGTCAGGGATGTTTTTTTTGAGACACAGTGTATATTGTTTGTTTCCGTGGTTTTGGATTTATGCATTGGTTGGGTTTTGTTTATTCCAAGAAAATTAGAAAATTGTAGTATAGCGATGGTGTTGATATATGTTTTGTTCTGACAAAATTGCATATTTTTGGCGAGTAAATATTAATTATCTTTTGCACTGATGAACATCTGCAGTCTGAAGTGGCCTTTGAGGCAATTTTTGTGCTTTGCCGTTGGTTGCTTAGTGCATTGGTGGTGCTGTAATTCGTAGTTTTTACAGTTTTTAACATTACAGTTCATGTAAACTGATATTACATATATGTCGCTTGTGACGTCTGTAGTCCACATTGTTACATGGAGGTGCACCATTATTGACTTTTCCATCTTATTAGACTAAGGCTGTTACCATAATGATGCGTATGGTTTGTTTTCATGTTTTTGGATGTGGTGAAGTTCATAGTTACATTTACCGGCATGTAATTGATATATTAGTGTTCATTTATCACACCATTCGCTGGCTGTCTTAATTTCTGTCATAAAACGCTGTTTTATGTCATTGCGTGTATTACATATTGGAATTCTGGTGCAGCAGAATAATTGATTAGCAGTCATAATAGCATGCCACTTCAGCAGCCAGGATAGCACTGGCTTTTAATCTGAGATTAATTGCGGTTATGTGGTTAATTATTTTTAGTCAGCAAATACTGACAGGAACAGGGCTGGTCATATTTGACATCATGTATACGGACAAGAAAAAAACCAGCACTTTATTAGCTGTTAATGCTTTTTTTTCTGTCTGTACTTATGACGTTGAAAATGACCAGCCCTTTTCCTGAAAGTGTTTGCATTCATGGCATTATTTTCGGATTAGCAAGAGGGCCTGCAGTGTTAGTTGGGCCTTGAGCAACTTGAGTTCCAGTAGGTTCATTGTAGTTTAGAAAGTATGTCCTGCATACTAATGGGACATTTTGGTAGCATTCTAACGTTGTAACACGTAAAGTAGACTGTAGAAAATGAATGTGGTTGCATTGGCACAAACAACGATGTCATTGTTATAAAATTTTTGTGAGTAAAAAAATGGCATTTTTACGCATCTAACTATTAGCGTGTTGTTTTTGACCCACTTTGTGCATGTTGTGGAATGTGGACATATGCAACTATAAGTTTTGTGCTTGCATTTCACCGTACATGACCCGCATTTGACGTTGACAGTGTCACAATTACATAGTCGTGGACACTAAAATTACGTGTTACATAGGTTGTGGGCAAGATGCTGCAATTTTTTGACAGATAGCTGCAGACCGAGGAGAGAAATTATGGGTGCTCAGAAGTTCTAGTGTGCCCCTAAATTTACAGAAAATGGGGATTTTTAAACAAAATGTTTGTATTTGTGTGCAACATGTTTTGACAGGCTAAAATTAGGTGCATCGCACCTAGCAGAAGTTCATTGCTTGTGTAAAACTTCAAGAACAAACAAAAACTGTACCAATGTTTGTGACAGATCAGAGAAAAAAAATCCAGATTGGATGTTAACTGGAAGCACAAAAACTTTTTACGTTTTAGCTAATCGGAATTTAAAAATACACGTGCCCAAAAAAAGGAAGTCACGCAACTTTTTACCCCCTCTGTTCCGCACGTCACGCATCATCACACTATCGTTAATCACCTTTCTCCGCTCGGCGCGAGATGGACGACCCCATAAGCTACTGGCTGAATTATTATTTTGTCGTTGTATTGAAGCGACTAAAAGGGCCGGCCCTTTTACGATACGAAATTAGCACTCTATAGTAAATGGTTATTTTTACCAGCTGGCTTGTAAATTATTATTACTTCCTTTTATTAAATAGCGATTAAAAGGGCCGGCCCTTTTACGTGCCAAAATTTACTGTCTGCAGTTCATTAAATTAGCTTGCTGGTAATTATTACTACATCGTCGTTTTAAATAGCGAGTAAAAGGGCCGGCCCATTTCCGTTACGAAATTGGCATTCTACAGTGATTTACTATTTTACCAGCTGGCTTGTGAATTATTATTACTTCGTTGTATTAAACGGCGATGAAAAGGGCCGGCCATTATGTTTGCCAAAAGTTACACTCTTCGGTGAATTATTATTGCTTTATTAGCTGGTTGGTGAATTATTACTTTGTTATTTTAAATAGCTATTAAAAGAACCAACCCTTTTACATACAAAAATTTACACTCTACAGTGAATTTTTTTATTAGGCCGCTGGTGATTTATTATTATGTTGTTGTATTAAATAGCCACTGAGTCACAATATATTATAACCAACAATTATTTATGCTGTGGCTGAGTCTCACAAACAGCCAATGGTTTCACATGAACAAAGTAGTCTAATTAAACTTTTCATTTAGTGACTAATTTTTAAGTTAAACTGATGCCTTAACTTAAAACTTTTGAAAAATTAGTTAAACTAATGGTCTAACTAAAAATTTAGTTATACTTTTGGTTTGTAATTTAAGCCCCGAGTGTCTGAAATTGTGCTCAATGTGCACAGAACAGCAGTGAATAAAAATAATATTTATTTATTTTCTTTATTTATTGCAATTTATTGCAATTACTCTTCTGCATAATTTTAGCCAAATATGATTAAAAGTTAGTTTGTCATCAAAGAATATAGCACAAGATGGCGGCATTTTGTTGTAGCACAGTTTCTGTACACACATACAAACGTCAGTTATGACTGACACAAAATCTTTTACACTGGACTGCTTTTATGTGTTGTGCAATACAGAATTAGGCAAATTACTGGCTAAAATGTAATTCAGTTGCAAATTACAAATTACTTTGGTGTCAAATGTCAAATTACGTAATTTCAATTAATTTAATTACAAATTACATGCAATTGCTAATCTTGTTCTCCAATTAGTATTATAAATTATAAATACATATATCAATCTTTTCCGCAATGGAACTGAACTAAATCTAAATTTAGCTCTATGTCGTCATTTCCCACCAATGACAATGAGAGTATTGATGTCATGTCACCGCGAGGCGGAGCTAAGCCTATAGCTAGTCCAATGATTGGCGCACACCATACATGGGTTGTGGTCACAGAAAATCGACACACGGGACCCGTAAATCAAATCACGAAACCAATCAAGACCCATATCGTAGCAAGCATAGGCTTCCCGCTCGATGGTGGACCAACCCATTTGAGTGTCACTCAATTTCTGACTGGCAAAGATTGTTCGACCCCCTGCTCATCGAGCTGTCCAAGGGTGGCTCCCACGACCTTTCCGCTAGCATCGGTGTGGAGATGGAATGGTGTCTCAGTGGTAGGGATTCACAACACTTGAGTGGATGGATAAGCCCCGTAAACGTTGTGGATCGGGTCTATGGGTTCCTAACCCATCTAGACGTCCCACGAATTTTACTTCGGGCTTACCGAATTCGCACTTGGCGAAATTTATGGTCATGCCGGCCTTGCGCACAATACACAAAAATTGACGGATATGTGACAATGGCTCCCCCAGTCTTGTGAGCCCACCCCAATATCGTCAACATATGAATTAGCAAAATCACGAACAGGACGCAACATGGAATAAACAACGCGGACAAAATGTTGCTCCTGCGTTCTTCAGACCGAATGGCATCCGAAGCCATTCGTAGAGTCCATCATGCGTCACGAATGCAGTCAGCCAACGGTGTTCTTCCGCCAACGGGATCTACCAATAGCCGCAACGCGCATCGAACGTGCTGATGAACTGTTCTTTGGCGATACTGCGCAACACTTCGTCAGTGGTCAGCATCGGGTAAGCGTCTCCGATAGTGAAAAAGTTCAGATAGCGATAGTCACATGCGATGCGGACACCGCCATCTTTCTTCGTGTGCGTGGCAAAGCGATGCGCGATTTTGTTATCTTGTCCACTCGAGGATGACTACTGACTGGATAACAAGCAACTCAGCACAACACAACTCAACACTCAACACAACCTACCTCCCTCATCTTACGCTGTCAATCTGTCTTTTCTGAAATCATCGCGCATTTGGCCAATCTATCCTTCTCTGAAGGCAGATTCTATGATAAATTTAAACAAGCTTTAGTCACACCATTGCTTAAGGGTTGTTCTCTTGACAAGTCCGTTCCATCCAACTACAGACCAATTTCTAATCTGATCTTCATTTCAAAAGTTTTAGAACGCCTATTTTTGACTCGTTTTTAACCTCACATCTTGGACTCGCCTAATTTCAACAGCTACCAGTCTGCATACAAACCTGGCTGTTTCACCGAGTCTGCCCAACAGCTTCTCCTTGATCGTATTTACTCCACGTCTGATGAAGGGAGACTGATGTTACTTGTTTCTTTGGATCTCAGTGCGGCCTTTGACATGGTCGAGCATGCTACCCTACTAAAACGACTTTCTTGCAGTTTTGGTGTCTCAGGTGCTGCTTATTATTGGATCAGATTTTACCTAGATGACAGGACACAATCTGTACGTATTGGCTCGTACTCGTCAGCTGTGACTTCATGTCCTGTCGGTGTACCCCAAGGATCCGTCCTGTCACGGCCTACTGCGGTGACGAGCAAGATCGTACACCTGTTTAGGGGTTACCTACAAGGCTGTCTGTTAACTAGCCTACTAGCCTTAATAAGTCCAAAGACAAACACAGTCAGTAAAAGTTAACTGTTTTCACATAAGTAAAATCAAACGGACAGATACGCAACAAAGTATGACAGACGAACAGACACAAAACAGTTAGAAACGGAGTTCGTTACGATCACAGCGGCAACAGGTCGTGCTAAGCGCTTAAACAGCTGATGTCAACGATTAACAGTACAAGCTTAGCAGAGTCAAACGACTGTCAGATCAACGATAGACTATGAGTTAACGATAGCTAGTAAATTCACCAGACAGTTTCGATTATATTAGACTACCAGGCGAAGACTCTCAAAGTCTATTTTAAACATTCACGATCTGTGAAAAAAATAAGACGCATGCACCAATGACAAAATGTCACAGATACGCCGGAGTTTTAAGACTCGGCTACGTTAACTCAGACACGGAAGAAAGCACATTACACGGTGTGCAACAATGCGAAACAACTCATGGAAACGGGTACCGTGAGATGGTTAGCAGTTTCCCGCAACGACGGCAACCGGGAAAATCCTCGGCGACGGCAGTTCGCCGAATTCACAACGACCAGAGCAGCAGCGACGACGCGGCAACGTCGTTTCTCCCGGCGTCTTCCCCACGGCGGAATGGCACCCAAAAGTTCACAGAGACGACGCCCCAGTATCAGCGACGCGACTGAGACAGCGGCGTCGTACAACAACGACGGCAGGACGGCAGCAGTTCCGAATCGATTTCACTCGATCCCCGGACCGTTTCAGACGGCTCCCGGACCGATTGGGTCAGCACACAGCTCCCAGACCAGCTCGATCAGCTTCCAGACTGATTCGGACAATCTTCTTTCGTCCTAGACCAGTTTACTCGATCTCCAGACCAATTTAGACGATCTTCTCTCGTCCCAGACCGATTTGCCTAGCAACCGATCGCAAAATAATAAGTCAAACTGTCGACACACAGTTTAGCATACTGCTACACAACGAAATTTGTATCGAAAGATACACCAAACCGACAAACTATCGGCTAACCCCGTTTATCACATACGGATAGATTCACACTGTATCGAAATATGCACAATAGCTCTGAGCAGCTATCTAAGTGTCCGACTAACGATACCAAATAATCGACAAAACTAGCAATCATCTAATCATCAGAAAATGTTCAAAATTTAACTCACCGCTAACAGCGGCAAACGCAGATTCGCAACGAATCTTGCCAGACAGCTTCTGGCAACGCACGGTTTAACTCAGAATCCCTGACGACTAAGCCTGCAACCCCGCGTCGGACACGATCACGGTTAAACGACGACTTGGGTTCATAGCCACACGCGGCTACTCTCACGCTATATCAAATAGCGGTCTTAACTCTATCGAGTCAAACGTACCACTAAGCGGCCACACAAAGGCCAGACCGTACCGGGAATTGGTCCACTAAACTTCGCGCGCAAATTATGTGTCTGGGTATGTTTGTCGCATATCACGTAGACCAACCGCGGTCACGCGCGTAAACAGGCACCCAAAAACAACGTGTGTGCAAACGGAAAACTACAGGGGAATTACAAAAATACAGAAAACACCACAAAATACACAAATAGACCAATCGCGTCATAGAGACTAACGCGGACGACGCGCCTATATCAATTAAAAAAAACAAATTAGAAAACGCTGAAAATCAACCGTGACACGTCCCGAGACTACTACTGTTTTTTGCATATACGTCTCCTCTTAGTCTGGGATCCAGACCCTCGAAATTTTAGGGAGGGTGACATGGAAAGCAACACTTTTCTTTTTGCTTTTTTCCATTAGATGTGAGCGTTGGGAGTAGTGCTTGACTTGTCTGCTTAAGAAAATTTATTGCAAAAAATATTCTGGCCTTATATATACGCGTATCGTACCATATTTTTAAGCGTGATACCGGATTTTGCTGTTTTGGCTAAAATCTGAACTGAAATGTTCCTACAGCCAAAATATTCAGTCTAACAAAGCAGATAGACAGTTTTCATAGAATCAGGTCACTGACTGCACCAACGGGAAAATAATTTTGGGAAAAATATTAATTTAGGGGGCTTGTTCGGCATCAATTTCTTTACTTTTTTACATTTTCTTTTTTCCATTTGCCGGTTCTGAAAAATTAGTCGACGTGTCAACCAAAAATTGAAAAAAAAGCCATTAACAAAAGCTTCATATTATCACACGTATTTACTTAGACCTTGATTTGTTTTTACCTGGCAATAACATTAGTTTATGTACAGTAAATACCACCAGCATACGGTCACTAAAACTCGTCTAATGTGTCCTTGACTCGCGAGCATTTTGAAGCGTCACCTTCACAACGGCAAGCGATCACACACATCACCTTGGCGTTGGAGCACAGACAGCCCCTTAGGCAGTTGCAGTACTTTGCATTACTATGAAGGGGTTTGGGTAATTTCAACATTATCTTAGCCACAAGCTTTTGGCGGAAGACAACGTATGTCCCCCTTAGTGTGGGTGAACAGATGGGCTCATAAAGCATCAAGAGACCCCCAAAGTTGCTTCTCGCCGCATCCATAACATCTTCAGTGACATGAAGATCTTCTCCAGGTTGGCCATACCTGGCAATTGGCGTGAGTTCCTCAAGGTTTTCAGTAGCAAGTCTGAAGGCGCGCCTTTTGCCTCTGTGCCATGGAAAGCTGACCGTGTCGCATCTGGTCATAACGTAAACACTGAGCAAGACGGACATCAGGTGAGCTGCTTTGGTTTCGTACTTCTCTGCAAGGCCTGCCACTGCAGCATGCACTGGTACATAAACACCCATCTTCTGCATCCACAGTTGTTCAAGTCCAGGCAGCTGTGAGCTGTAGTAGAAACACATCGTGATTACATCTGTGTCAGTGGCTACTACAACAGCCCCTCTGTAACCAAGGACCTGAACCGAGTATGCCATGTAAGCGAACATACGGGTGTCAGCTTCTTCGTGACGTCTGCATGATAGCTCTGGCAGATCCCTTGCCTCACTGTCATGCGATACAAAAAGCGTGCGTTCAGGATCCTTAAAGACACTTCCTAAGATGAGAGTGCAACCACTTGGAAAATTTTGGTGGGCCCATGACTTGCCCAAAAAGTTCAGGAGATTGGCCGTGTTGTTTGGATTCTGCATGAAATTCTTCCATTCGGGTACAGGCAAAGCATCGTATGGCTGGTATTCCTTCGACTTTCCTTTGCCTGATTTTTCTCTCCGCGTCCGTTCTTCATACTTCAGGCTTTTCGACGGTGGCACGTCATACCTGTCTCCGACGAAGTAAATCTAGTTGCAGTTCGGTGATCTGTTGCTCATAAGCTGTTTCAAATATTTCTGTTAAAGCTCGCTGAATGTCGTGCTTCCCATGTGCTGATTCCGCTAAATAAAGGCCATGACATCGACAACCAAAACAGCGGATTCTGCTGTTGAAGGCAAGGTGGCTGTTTCTGTCCAGACAATGCCAACGCTGGCTCTGATTGCTGTCAGGTAGTCTGCCTTGTTACCCTTGCGCATGGAGAACCCTTGATCGAGACTGTGATCTGGCTCGAACAGTGAAGATGGGTAATTGGTCCATTCATGGCTGAAGACTTCAATCTTCTCAGCATCTGTCATGTTTTGGGCGAAATACAACGATCGAAGCACTTGACTTTTTGTTTCATACACCTTCTTCGCTTTTGCCGCTAATGCTGCCTTCTTTGTCATTTTCGTGGCGAACGTCGTGAGTTTGACCGCTGCGATCTTCTCACTGTTCTTTCCTTCTGCGCTTTCTAGTGCTTCGCGCCCAATTTCTCAAGCTTGGATCAATTCCGTGTTTGGAGCCTACTCACCGGTTGAAATGTTAAGCAGATCCTGTGCCTCAGAAACGAATGGGTTGACCATTTGGCGATCCACAACATTCTTTAGCTGCTGGACACGTTCTGCATTTATTGAGGCATAATGGGTTGAGTCCTCATGGTGTCTCACTGATGCTGTATTGAGGTTCGCCATGGCTTTCGTCTTTTCCGATATAGCTGTCAAAATCAGGAAAGCTCTGAGGTACTTGTCAATGGTGGCAGGTTTTTGGGTGATTCCAGCGAAGAGTTTCATCTTTGCATCAAGATTGTAAGTCTTCTCAAGAGCCATATCTGTTTACACCCCGTTATACCGCCCCGAACACCGACGAACTGTGAATTGCCCCTCCCTGAAAGCCTCGACAATGTTTGGTAGAAAGACCGGCAAAACCCTCATGGCGTCCAGGTAATGAGAAAGGCAAGACACATATTTGTGGTGACCAGCTGCAACAAGATACGGCATCATCTTCTCCACTTCTGCTAGATGTTCATCCCATAATCCTGCACGCTTGGCATGAATGAACTGCTTCATGATCATGACCATATCCATGTACATGATCCACAGTCTCGCTGTTGGAGCAGTAATGATTCCGTTATACTCGTCCAGGAGTTCCAGAGTCTCTATGAGCGATGCTGTAGCGTCTGAGCATACAGCTGTCACATGCAGCGGTCGTTGGTGGACAGAGCCTCCAGCATTGGCTTTACTTTTCTTGCCAGTAATGACATTATCTCCAAGCCCTTTTTTTCCGTGGCGAGCCAGTTTTCGAAGGCTTTCCAATAAATTTTTTTTAAAATTAACTGTAATTAAATAAGTACAAGAAATTATCTGCACAGTTTTTGGCTTGACGTATTAAATATTTTTTCACAGCAGCGAACTTTAAGTAAAAGCATGCAAAAGATGACAAATGAGCATCGAAAAAAACCCAAAAAGTTATAAATTTTGGACAGGTACGTGCAACTTGGTGCACCTAACAGTATTATTTGACTGAAAGTTACCACTTAGCTTCTCTGGGGTTAATAATATGGCCACAAAAGCACTGCAAAAGCTGGTTGTGGCCAAAACAGCAGAACCAGTTACTTTGTTAAAAAATTGTGGAGCACGGGTGCAAATAAAGCCAGAATTTTTTTTGCAATAAAATTTTGCGAGCAGACAGGCCAAACACTACTTCCAAGGGTCCTACCGAATAAAAAAACGCAAAAGAAAAGTATTGCTTACCATGTCAGGTTCAACCATTTTTAGTGGCTTTTCGGAACTCTGGATCCTAGACTATCTGTCAACCGTCGCCAAATCTCACCAGGTCTTTCAGCAGCAATATGCAGACAATACGCAGCTCTCTGTCGCTTTGTCGCCTATCAATTATTCCAATGAGCTCATCACACTCCAATCATGTATGAGCTCACTACATATCTGGTTCTGTGAAAACGGCATGGCACTCAACCCATCCAAATCGGATGCTATACTTTTCGGCACTGCTCAGCGTCTGAAAACCATGTCTTCTCTTACTTTTGTCAAAATAGCGGATTCTGCGATACAGTTTTCTGACACTATCAAGATTCTCGAGGTTACACTTAATTCTAATCTCACCTTGGGACCTCACATTAAGACAATATCCAAGTTCTGCTTTTACCACATACGTTCCTTTAGACAAATTCGTCCACTGATGGATCGTTCTATGGCCATAGCTGTTGCTTCTGCTTTGGTGTCGGCAAGGCTTCATTATGCGAATTCGATCCTTTTCCGGTGTCCACATTAGCACATATCTCGCCTTCAGCGAGTACAACACGCACTTGCCAGAGTCGTAATGCAGCAGGCCTATCGTTCTTTTTCATCGACTGAACTTCTCATACAACTCCACTGGCTACCTATTGAATGGCGAATAAGATTTAAACTCGCCACCTCAACTTATAAGACACTGCACACTGGCCATTCACCTTACCTTACTGATCTTCTGCAGTATCATATATCCTCAGTGTCCACGCGCTCTTCTACCAGTCAGTTACTTACAATTCTACGGCATAAATTATCCTTTGGTTCTCGTTTTTTTCGTGTCTCTGCACCAAAAATTTGGAACTTCTTAACTCCTCAAATTCGTCAGCGTCAAACCTTGGCTACCTTCAGGCGTCACTTAAAGACCCATTACTTTCAATCGAACTTTGCTGCCACCTAGCGTCCATCATTCTATGCGCCCTGATTTTTTTGAGACTTTGGCGCTTTATAAATCATTTACTTACTTACTTATAGCACGTCCCCTGATCAGCACACACCTATGGTAACCCATACACGACATATATGTAAAAAAACGTACCAGTTTTCAAATGTGTGTAAGGACGATGTGATGATATCAGTCCTCTAAACAGCAAAAATCATTTGGGTAACTTTAGTTAGGGCTATGCGTATAGCGTTTTTACAAGCTGACTTTAGTTGGTAATCACTAACATAATCTAAATCCTTCCTCATTTGTCGTGTTAGGCATACTTGCCTAATGTCTACTGATTAGCGTAGCAGCCGAAAATGTTTCTGTTAGTCTACGGCTTAGCTAATGGTAGGGCTAACAAGGAAGCGTGAGTGAGTACGTGAGTGAGTAGGCCTAGTTTTTTAACGGCACATCAACACAAAATAGGCCATTCAATGCCACGCATGGTTAAAATTAGTTTAAAGCAGTTAATATATGTATTAAAAGCAAAGTTAAAATACTTGTTAAGACCAAGGCTATTAAGCTAATGTAAAAACAACATAACATACGACTGTAAAAGCCAATTTCTTTAACATAAGCTATGATGTTGCAAGATGCAACATTTTCAAAAACGCACTTGAGTGTGGCCACTCCAAGATATCTCTGACGTGCTGCACTGTAGCGGGTGTAGTCAAACACTGTAGTGTTTGACTGTGAGCGGAGAATGGCAAGCTTCACATACTGGCTGACTCTCTCCCTTTAGGAGATAAGAATTTGTAAGTCTTGTATGACCAATTCGAAGACGGTTGATGAGGACTGAGTCGTAGCG
>Ga0056128_1002854_pt1 | contig 20812 bp, 18 predicted proteins | sample WorMetLIZISLAND2_FD_71113 | JGI IMG/M metagenome (GOLD analysis project Ga0056128, IMG submission 71113) | Marine gutless worms symbiont microbial communities from Max Planck institute for Marine Microbiology, Germany - Olavius geniculatus... ... | reverse complement strand
GGTCACACTCAACACCTTTGATCAAAGGAATGATCATGCCCACTCCAAACGCATCAGGGACATAAGCGTATTTCAGCATTAAGCGAATCAAAAAAGACAACAAAACACACAGAAGTGGATAGCTATATTGGAGGTGTTCAGCACCAATCCCATCAGGCCCAACAGCCCGGCCATGCTTGAGATCACGAATCGCTCTGTCCACTAACTCGACATTAATGACTGACTCACTCTAAATTCTGCTGAAAAATTTTAACCAGATCACAATCGACTGGGCATTGAAGAATGCAGACTGGATAGCAATATGAAAGTTCTTGGATTTTTTACTTCGTGTATTTCACTATACTGAACAAGTAAGTAAGAAGTAAGCAAGTGAGTATTAATTGACAAGTGACAATAGCACAACTTTTACAAAAAAATGGAACAAAAACACAACTGATACGTAGCTTAATACACATAAAGTATTATACAGTATTATATACAGTACTATTAAAGCTACTTGTGATTAAAAAGAGCCTTCGTAGTAAAACTTTGCATAGGCCTACAATAATGAAGTATTGGCCGATAGCAGAGAATTCGTATGACATCGAGTTGTCAAGATATAAGGTTGACAGGCATAGCTTGAAAGAGACATAGTAAGCTGTGGCATATATAGGCGTATCCAGAAGTTGCATTTGAGGGCAGATCCAGCGCGAGCCGAATCAAGGCGCCGAAGGCACCAAGAGGATTGGAGTGTAGAAAGGGGTGCTCTCTTCCTACAAGAAAGACGTCTGGGGAAAGTGGCTGTCTTCCAGAATTTTTTGCAAGGTATTAGTTTTCAGAAATTCGTATCCACCGAAAGCACAATAACGGCAGACTAAGCGTTCGCATACTGAAGAGTGTTAAGACACAAAGTTGCAATTATTTAAGTCAATGTTTAATGTGCGTTCTGCATCATTCTATAGACAACTGTTTGCAGACTCTGTGGATGCTTTTGTTGAAAATAGTTTCAAAAGATAAGCATCATTATACGTATTTATGCTGATTATTGTGATTTTGTAACTTAAAATTACATCTCACATGGTAATGTAGCGACGCAGCTAAAGTTTGGTGAATTATTTAATAATCAATTTGTTGCCAACTTTTTATTAAATGTGCCAGTAAAATAATTTTTGGAACCGATGCTGAAGACACAGACAGAAGTTGTATGCTTGCTTTTTTGGTTCACCCCGGCAGGCCTGCGAGTACAGAAGTGAACGGAAGGGGTTGGAACGCATGTAATGCTGCTGTGTTTGCCTGTAGAAAGGTCAGATGCATGGTCATTCCTGAACAAATGTACAATCGAAGACAGTAGATGCTACGTGCATGCAATTACCTATTTACTGGCCAGGACCGAAATATTGCCCCTGGCATATTGCAGTTAGAAGCCGAGAAGAGCGATGATGGTGTTGTTTCCAAGTTCGAAGTGATCGATTGCGCAAGTTTATGTGATCGTGGTCGCTTGCACTACAGCAAGTGATCACTGGTGAGAGCGAGCGAGATTTGTCGTGCCGACAACGAGCTGTGCGCTGTGCAGTGTGTGCGGTGTACTGACGCGTGCTGGGTGGCATCAGTGCGGGTGCAATTGATGCGCGACGTGGGACCACTGACCACTGACGCTCAGCTAATGTCCGTCCGTACGCACGTACAGTTACTGTCTTAATGCCCACCCGACCGCTCAGCCAAACAGATGAAAGACGTTCTAGTTATTACATTCACTCTTCACCGTTCAGGGTTCTTACTTGGGACAATGGGTTGCAATAGTGAACTGGATAAATGTACTTGTCTGAACCCCGTCCATCCATCCATCGCGACCTCGGCGGATGAAGTGTAGAAATTCTTTTTGTAGTTGGGAGGTTCGCTCATGTGAAATAAACTAAAATTAAATAAAACAATTTAATTTATTTTGTTCATTTGTTGATATTGCAGTATATGCGAACCTCTGCGAAAATACAAGTTTTCATAAGCAAGTAAGTAAGATTGCATAGTAGGCGCAGTTTAATGTTAGCCACAATGCGCCGCAATCTCATCACCCGAACAAAAATAATGTTTTTAGTAGCCGCACAAACTGTTTAAAGCTAATGTCACGGACTCAGAGGAGCAGATCTACTTTCGCCTTCGCAGTTTCGTAGTGTCACGTTCTGCTCTGTGGTAAACAGTAAACAGATTTGACGGAGACCGTCTCCATTTTATATGTGATGCACATGTGCGATCCCCGTTATTATTACTTTGAAGTACTAGTTTGATACGGGCAATGATAAAAGACTACGATCATTTGACGTGTGGAGTGACAGTTAAAAGTTGCCGTAAATGCATCATGTCAACTCCATAGCCGCTATGAAACAGCAATTAATCCACGTAAACCAAAGTTTCGGCGAAATCAAACAGCTTTCTGTATACATATGCATACCGGAAAACTCTAATGACGATGTCGTGCGTTATCACGATCCTGTTAACTTTCTTCTACACTGTGTGCCAAAAACGTTTTACTTTGTGATTGTCTATATCTTTTCCAACACCGATTTTCAAAATTCTTTCATTGGTGCATTTTATAAATAATTAACAATCAAGTGAATATTGAACATCTAGCCACACGTTAACTGTGTCGCTACATTACCTTGTAAAACATAAATGGAAGAAAAACTAACAATAATAGACAGCAAGCGTGTTGGTGAACAAAATACACTTCTGAACAAAAATGCCGTGAATGATCTGCTCAATGCTACACTTTGTTAGATTTGTTTCTTTGGATATCTGGCATGTTGAATGACATATGTGTTCCTAGCCTTTGTGGTTTAGCAAGCCTACCATCCACAGCGGTCACGTTCTTTTCAGTACATGGATGCTTCAGTCTGGCGGTCTTATGCTTTTGGTCGGTGCTGCATGTTTCTCAAATCAATGTTAATAACATTTTCATTTTCCCTGTTGCAGTTTATCTTTAAAAATTCTGCCAGTATTCTCCGAAAACTGTATTTTTTGAACCGGCACAAGTTCTTAATCAGAGCCTTGTCTTCATTGTTAAATGGCACATTACCTCACCGGTATATCGTCGGTGCATTAAAAATTATTATTTATGACAATATCATCTGCTTTTGTTTACAAACATCAGAAATGTATGTAAAATTAAACATAAGTTAATTTTTGTATAGAAATTAGTAAAAATTGTTTCAGAAAGTGATTTTTTTCCTATGTATTATAGTGATTTTGGTGATGTTTGAAAATTTATTTTTCACATGGTAGTGTAGCGACACAATTAGTGTGGTGGGATATTTAACATTTTACTTTATTGCTAACTGTGTCAATGAAAAAAGTTTGAAAATCGGTTAATATTTGGCAAAAATAAGAACAATGACAAAATGGGACGTTTATTGGGACACGGTGTATGTAGGATACCTGCCGCTAGATAACCTTAATCGTGGGACATTAGATGCTGCGTACGTATTGCATCCCACGTTACTTATGAATACGCGTAACGTTAGATATCGTTTATTTAATCATTTAAGTTAACATTATTTTGAGCTTGAAAATGGCATGCGTTTATTCCTGTTTTCGCCTGTGCTTTTTTGTTTTCGTACGGGGTAGACGGACGGACAGAGTGACTGACACAGACACAGGTAAATGACCAAAACCTTGTTAGGACGATAATATTGATGACAGTGCAAAGGTACTGGCTTGTTACTGTGCAGGTTTCTGGCGGTGTTTATGTGTCTACTGCTCAGTGTCTTCTCAACCATCGACCAATACGAGGAAGTCGCAAGCATCATCGTATACTATCTGGTCAGTGATGCACGCAATGTCCTAATCAACATTTTGCCGCATCAATCTAATATAATATAAGTAATATAAGTTTCCCGAGAGTCAAAAAAGTAGAACCCTGAGTGACTTTGAAACGAAATATTGACCAACGTTTGACATGTTTTACTGGCACATTTGCAAAAAGTTTGCGGTAGAGTAATCAATCATTAACGATACTATCACATTTAAAATGCGTCACTGAACTGCCTTGTAGCGTTTCTGTTCAGTTAAAGCTGTGGCGCATTGAGACCGTTTAAACCGCGCTGTCTTGGAATACCTGCCTCGCCGACCGACGCAATACAGGGCAAGATGCCCGGACACAAAGATCAAAGAAACTAAACGAAGTGGACCTGTATGCGTGTGTCTGTCTGTCTGTCTGGTTGTGTAGGAGTTGCTGACGGTGATCTGGTTTACGCTGGAGTTCGTCGTGCGTGTCTGGTCGGCTGGATGTCGGTCTCGCTACAGACACCTTGCTGGACGAGTGCAGTTTATACGTCGACCTCTCTGTATTGTCGGTGCGTGCCTTACTCACAAGAAAAGGAAGGAGAGGGAGTAACCAGTAAGAAAAGAGGGACAAAAAGGAAGCCTGTGACTGACTCTGGGGACAGAGCGGGGTCTAGCGGCAGAGACATCTGAAAGTTTCCTTAGAAATCAAAAATTCCGCTAAGCCCAACCTACATCATAACCGAGTTAAAACAGGGAAAAAAACTGGAAATTTGGGCAAAGCCTAACGTGAGTCCGTCCGGCGCCCTAAGTACAATTGGGGGAAAAATTTAGGGGGTTGAAATTCTCCCCATAGCACAGTCACGTGGCTTGAACTCCAACGCATTAGCATACGCGAAATGCGCATTTTCGACTTACGGTAGATCAACATCGGTGCCTGCAACTTTTTTGTTAGTGGACCAAAGTCTACCAATTTTTTGCTGAACCCAGCAGGAATTGACGTCGATCAGATTTGTTTCCAATTTTTGATATTTCGATTGGTTTCTAAGGTATTCGCGGTCAAAGTTGAAAGATGTCCGAAATCGAGCCGAATTTTCGACTTTTTGGCCCTCACAAATTTCTGGGGGGCGGGCCCCCAAAGTTTGTACATAAGTAATCATGCCCACCTTATGGCCCGGCATGTGACAAAGTATCATGAAATCATCCGAAATCGTGCCAAATTGTACATGTTTATGGCCCTAAAATTTTTTGAAGGAAGGGCCCCCTAAATGATTAAACCCAATTTTCAAAATTCAGTCTATTACAGACCACGTACGGTGCAAAATTTTGCGGCGATCGGCCGACGGAGCTATAGGAGATACCATAGCAAACAAATAAAAAATATCTGCAGCAAAATATAAGTCCGCTTTGAAAACTTTCGTTTTCGGGCAGACTAATAAAAAAGATCACAGCAAAACAGTGACAGAATGCAATTTCAACAACACGTTACAGTCACGTAGGCCTATCATTACAGATTTCCTGTCGCCCTTGGCTATACGCCACTGGTTACTCAGCGCACAATTATTGTGATACGAGGCTTTGCTGGGTCATTAATAAGTCACGTGCTTGAGTAACACGGTGTTTCATAAAAGGACCCCTTTTTGTTTTTTTTCATAATTCACTAAAATGATGATGAATTTATACAAAGTTTTTACCAGTTGTAGCCGAAGAAATACTAATCCAAAATATTTGAACAAAATATGGCAGTTGATTAAATATTTTTTGCTAGTCGTGATGTAATGCTGACGTCATAATGTGTCGTGAGTACAAGCTTGCTTGTCTCAGCTGGTGCTGTTAGTTGCTACCCTGCTTTGATGGTGAACTTAATCTGGTTCGCTAATGAAAAATGTTCATCCTGTCAGCACTTAGCAACATGGGGGCATGAAATCAGGCATCTTGCGATCCAAAAATGCAACAATTTGCAAGCTTGGTGTGCTAGTACACTATTTTGCTCGAACATGAAAAAGTCCAGCTATCCCCACAGCGTTACATCACGATTAGCGAAACATATTTAATCAAACTGCCATATTTTGTTAAAATATTCTGAATTGGTGTTTCTTTAACTACAACTAATAAAAATTTTATGTAAAGTGATTATCAATTGAGTGAATTATGAAAGACAGATAAAGGGATCTTTTTATGAAGCACCGTGTATGTCCGATACAACAGACAGTATCGCACAGACTTCCTGCAACAGCTCGTTCTTATTAGCGGATCCAGGGAAAAAGCATTTGGTTTTTCTGTTTAGCTACAGCATTTGTAGAGATATTTTTGATGTTTTTGGCATAGAAAATGTCAAATTATGTCATAAAAACATAGAATGCGCACTATCCTGGTAAATAACTTGAAATATATAAAATATACTAACTTAAAACTATGTGATCTGAGCTGATTTGCGGTTACTAACATAAGCAATTTCTGGGGTCTGTGATAGTTTGCGGTGTTTAAACAAACCGGTTTTTGGAGTTTCAGTTCTGTTATTTTTTTAGTTTTTTGATTACAATCATTTTTCCGATGACCATCTGTTAGTGTTTTAAGATTTTTTAAAGTTTCGCTTAAAACAGTTTTGTTTATTCTAGTTTATTTGCCAAATTAAACTGGCACCTTTTTGCCTGCCAATTTTTAGGGCAAATCATTCACCATGTCATATCATTTATAGCGCGAACTACGTCTACTAGTAAGTACGACTTGCAAGAAACGCCAACGCCTTTAATTCATTGACGTGTAAATCACTGAGATAGCCCACCTGCTAGCTCAATAGCTGTTAATACTAACGGCACGGAACGTGTGAGCTATGCGTAGGCCTACAGTTGCAATAACTGCTATAATTCTACTGTCGTGAATGTTTCATCGACACTGAACGTCATTACGACTGTCTACATAACGATCTCTTACATCACACACGACGTGATAAAGACGCCCACGGTATGCAGCATAGTTTCGTAGCCAACCTAATAAGCCGCATTGCTGGCCTTCCTCGTCCGTCTGTCAGTCCGTCTTTTTCCTGCAGACGCACCTTAGCTTATGTTTCGACACCGCTTTGTGCAAAATAGCCAAAAACAGAAAATACAGTGTGCTAACTCGAAAACAAAAAGAGAGGAAAACTAGAATTATTATGAACGTGTCTGAGGGCTTTAGTAACCGGCAGTGGAAGTTAATCTCCGGTTCTCTGACGGCTGCGAAGTGTCATTTTTTAGATTGAAAGATTACAGGTCAAGGTTAGGGTGAGAGTATAGCGCAGTGCAGCACGAAAACGCATAGCTAGGCGGACGGTCGCATATCATGTCGACACACGTAAACAGTGAGAGTGAATATCCATTACAAGTATTAGGTTCGCCGGCTCATTTTACTACACACATTAATGTGTCGCGGTCACACCGTGCATTCAAAATGTCCGTCATCAGGACGCACGCACGCACGCTTTGGCTAGGTGCTATACCGGACTGATAACAATAGCTTTTACGCACGCTTTGCGTCATGCGTGCTATTAATTAATCGATACATTGATAACGTATTGTTCAATGATGACCCAAACGTTCAGCAGGCTCACTGATAACACAGTAGATAAATAGGCTGAAAATAAATTTTTCTGACTGATTTAGGCTACACGTCAATGAATGTTTATCCCCGTAAACCAAATTAACGACTGGCATATAGAATACTGTAACTAACGTTTAACGTTTAGTTTAACAATTAGATTTTGTAAAGTAGCGCGGCAACAAATTTAGGTAAAGTGACAGATTTTATTTTTGCATTATCTGAAGTTAATCTGTAAGCCTAGATGTAACAGTGCTGTTGAAATCGGTAATCGATCCAAGTTTGCCAAAGTAATCGTGGAAATAAAAGTATCGTCGCATGCTTCTGTAATGTAATGTATAGTCAGCGGCTCTAAAGTCAATTAATCAATTAACCAATCAGTCATTTCTTTGCTTAATAAACACATCAATTAATAAAGGTTTGCAGCAAAAAATTGTTTACGCGAGCAAGACGTGCCAGGTTCTAATTTGCACAAGCACACTGACAGTTTAAACATTTACGTTTGAGAAGAACAGCTAAGAAAGTTGGTAAAGTCAGCAGTCTGGATGGAACGTTTAAAACTAGTTAATGTGTAAAGTCTGCAGTCTGTTGGACATACTTGAGCCAAGCTAAAATATTATTATTATCGCCGCTGTTGTTTATAGAGATTATTATTATAAACGGTCGCCGATGGTTGATGTTGCAGATATGATCGTGATAGCGGCAAGTGTGGTCATCTTATGTCTGGGAACGTACGGAAAAGTCTTCGCCACTTCCGCTCTGCGCGGCTTGCGCTTTTTCCAGATCCTGCGCATGGTCCGGGTCGATAGGAGAGGCGGCTCGTGGAAACTACTTGGCTCCGTGGTCTGGGCTCATCGACAGGTGCGCCAGAAGCGCTTGGCTTTTCAGTGCTAATTTGGCAGTTTGAAAATTGTATCTCATCATGGTGACAGCAACACAAAGCACACAATGTAAAATCAAGCACAAAAAAACAAAACATATACACACAACGCAAGCAGTAAACAAAACAAGAAAAACAGAAAAATACAATAAAAATAGACAACATAAAACGAAAAAAAAACATTAAAAAATGTTCAAGCTAATTACAGCTACAATTTTTTTGGATGCACATCTTTACCAAACGGGTCATGCAAAAAATTTATTGGAGAGTTATTAAATAACCGTAGTCTTTGCAAAGCATTTGTTTTGCGCCTATACATATCAGACGGCCGCCCACTTATAGCTAGACTACACACTCGCCAACTGCACTGCGCAATTTTTTTAACCTTGACCCTAGCTTTAAACCATTGACGCTTTCAACTAAAAATTCGCACACCTGCTACTGATGGTTTGGAAAGCGTTCATGCCAATTTTGGTTTATTTACGCTGTTTTTGAGTTAGTCGCCCGTACATGCGAAAGGGACGGACATACGGACGAGCATGACCCATAATGCAGCCCATTAGGACGCCCACATAACAAGCTAGTGCAAGTCGATTGCGTTGTGTGTTTTTCTAGGAGTTGTTTACGACGGCCTACATCGGATTCCTCGGTCTCATTTTCTCGTCGTTTCTCATCTATCTCGCAGAGAAGGACCGAAATCCTCGAATGTTCGGCACGTACGCTGATGCGCTGTGGTGGGGCGTCGTGAGTAGTATTACTTGCACGTTTCTTCCATTTTTCTTGCAGAAGTCAATTTTGTTACATTTAGATTTACTTCCGCGCCATTGAGTAGATAGGCCTAGTAGATACGTGTTCTCGGTCATAAACTGCAAATTGGCACACCTGACGCCGATGCGCACTAAACGCTGGCTATGCGCAAACGGTCTGTGTTTACATGTAGTCGTTGTCGATGTCCACGTAATGAGAGGTGTGTCGCAAATGACAAAAGCCACCCAGCCCAACTCAGCCTGGCCATCCTTCTGTGTGAGTATGCATATAAATGTGTAAATGTGTAGGTAACGCTGTGCACAGTCGGTTACGGCGATTCGGTTCCGATCACGTGGTCCGGTAAACTCATCGCAGCATTCTGCGCCATTCTCGGCATATCATTCTTCGCCCTGCCCGCCGTGAGTCGAGTCGCTATCCCAACAATTTTTAGTGGTTCAGTTGCCCACCCGCTTATACGATATAAAACAAAGAAATGTTGCAGAAATTAAAGATCCATAGTTCTGCGTTGTTTAATTATTGTCCCTTTTATGTCAAACAGTTTTAAGCTTATGCATACCCGTATCGGCTTCCGTTTAGTAAAATTACTCGTTATGGAGTTCGGACTGATTTTATATCACTCTGCGTTTTTAAAAAGTTTTATAGTCTTCGTGCCTGTTATTGTACAATTGTTTGAGCAACTTTTTGTGATTTATACTGTATTGTTATTGTCGAGGTGCATCTTTTCAACCGCGAGGGGTTCGGTTTCAGTAAATATTTTTGTGTGACTAGTGAGGAACGCAGCCTAAACAAACGTACATATTTTGTAACTCAACTAAAGTTTTGGACGCTAGACGTTTAGCCATCAAGGAAGCACCAAAGTTTATATGTGTATTTAAGTAATGAAACAGCACCAATTTTTGAGTAATTTAGTTTGCTATGACTGGACAGTGTTTTATACATGTTTTCATATCAAAGAAAAACAAAATCATGGATTTGATTTGATTTCCATCAGCAGATTGAGTGATGTGATGTGTTGGTCGGTGATTTTGTTTATCGTCGGTAGTTATTGTAAAACGAAAAAAAATCAAAAACATACTGCAAACGTTTTGCTTTTTATTTTAGGTGCAATCGCGTGATGTGCATTTAGGAGAATAATTTGTTTTGCACGTAACCACCTATCTTAATCAGGCCGTGCGTTTTGATCTTCACTTTTATTTTTGCCAATCTTGCTAAAATGTTTTTGTGCGTGTCTTGTTGTTGATCGCAGGGTATTCTGGGCTCGGGGTTCGCGCTGAAGGTACAGCAGCAGCAGCGTCAGAAGCACTTGACAAGACGCAAGGCTCCTGCAGCGATCCTCTTGCAGTCGCTGTGGCGCTGTTATGCCGCTGACGAACACTCGACCTCAGTCGCTACGTGGAAACCTCATATGAAACCCTGCAAAGTCGTTGGACAAACGTCAGTTCTTCAGCTCTTGGTTGCTTTACAACGAATGTTATTAAATTAACGAACAGCTTCGTCGTTGAGTCATAACATTGCCAACAGAGCGAAAAACGGCGATAAAACAGAGGAGCGGATCTCAACGCAGAACGGGGGGGGAGGGTCGCAGAGCGAGAATGGAACGGTGAGCAGAAATCATGCATAGACGTAGGCTTCAGCGCTCGCAACTCTGCTACAAGTACCATTACGATATTTGCGGGCATTATCCATAAAGACAGGAACACTAAACTGCCAGAGATTACCTATAACGACGTAAACTCAGTTTAGGACATGGATCTGGTGCAGGTTCACTGAAAAAAGAACGTTTGTTCGTGCATGCGGTGTGTACAGCGTCGTCCAGAAGATGAAGCCAAGTTCATCGTTATCATCGTCATCATCATCATCATCATCATGATTGGGGAGGGAGTTTTCCTGAGTAATCCTAAGCATTGAAGCCTACTTCTAGGAGGACCAAGTTCATCGTCGTTTATGAGTCGCCTGTCGACGCGGCGCAAGGACAGTGCGAGCTCGTGGAACTCGTCGCTGACGTCACCGATGGTCGGTCGTCGGCTGGGGCGGGCGCGGCCGAGCATCAGTCCCGGCACGCTGCTCGGTCTCGGCGGCGGTCCGGCGTCCATCGTGGCCGCAGCCGGCGTCAGCGCCTCCACCGGTCAAGACGTGACTGACCTCGACTCAGTCAACGACAGCGAACGGTGAGTCAAACTAACAAACGACGCACACCGCTAACTCAGTCGCCGGAGCCGATCGACTCCTTGGGGGTCGTGGCGATCGACCAATAGCTGGCGGGGCGACGCCTGCCCCCACCACGGGCGTCCGATTTCAGACGATTGTTCGCAACCGTAGCACGAGATATTTTTTATATTTCGGTTTCTGGTTCAGTCTAAGTCAAATTTTCATTTTACACGTGCAAACTGAACAGTAAAGTCGCAATTGCGGCAACGTGCACGTAACGAAAATGCACGGTTACAGCCTCAAAATATGTACGGTATTGCACCAGGGGGCTGGATTGAAAAAGCTTACAACAATCTCCAGTTCTCGTAGCTGAATTTAAAGATAAAAAAAGCGAATAAAGAAAAAAAGGGATTAAAGAGAAAAGGAGAAGAGAAAAATAGGAAGAAAGGTTGGGTAGAAAGTAAAGATCGCACCCCATGGCGGTGAAGTCTAAAAGCAGTCGCCCGTGCGGCGTTGGCAACTGACCATTGCAACCAACCCACGACGGCTCACGTATACACGGCATTGGCGCTGATTTATGCTCCGTCGACACTGACCGATAATCACGTTACGTCGCGACCACTTTACGACAAACTGTGTAGGAGACTACGACTGCACGCAAACTACTCTATCAGCACGCCGTCCTGGCCGCCGAAGTGCGCAATAAACTAATACGAGGTTACTTACTGGCTCTGCCCAGAAACCCGTTGAAACCCATTCAAAGTACTCTGGTAGCCCATGGATGATGTTAAATGAACACGTAACACGTCGAGTAGCAGTAGCAGTTATTATGCCGCCGTCCCAATAGCCCGCATTAAGTGTCAGGCCCGTTCGTCCGTCTGTTTGTCTGTCTGTTCCGCACGGGCTCCTGACTCCAAAATTTAAAAAATGCGTAGAAAACGAATATTGGCGTGAACACTCCCACTCCCAGTGCACAGGCTGTATTGTCAGTAGGCTGGGCTTTTCTGGTTGGTGTTACACGGCATTATCTCTTAGCGCAATTCACTTACAAAGTATTTTATAGCCTACGTTTCTCTAATTTCCATCATATTAAGATTAATTTACGTAGAAAAATATGTCCGCCCAGTGCCGTCATATTATGCGGACGTTCGTTTAAAGATGCGTAAAAATTTGACTTATCAAGCCGCAAAAAATGGCATACAAGTTACTGCTATACTGAAAACGTTCATACTATGGAATTTTGGTTTTTGTAAGTATTTTTTTGTTTTATTTGAGTTAAGTGTCTGTGCGACACATCAGGCAGACAGACAGACGGACGGACGGACAGGCAACACCCGTAATGCGGCCTATTAGGAAGGACACATAAGAAGTGAAAGTGGTTCTCTTTTAAAGTCAGCGGTGCACATAAAATTGGTATATGGCTGCTTGCTCCAGTTCTCGTGTCATAACGTTGTGAGATGCGGAGCTGCGTCGCTGGTGAGGAGTGGCTAGAGGCGGATGTAAGAACGACGCCGACAAGTGTCAGACGATAAATAAGTAACGAAGTCGCAGTACGTCGTCGCTAATTACACGTCCGTGCACTTTCCGTAGTGTTCACACAGTCTGTTCGCGGGAATCAGGCAAGCGAACTTGACGTTTATTGCACGACTAGAAACAGCGAATGTTCACGCTTTCACGTCGCTTTGCATACATGTACAGGGTGCGGCAAAAAAGTGAACCCCTAAAGTTTTTCGCTGTTTTCTCAGCAACCGCTTGGAATTTTAAATTGAAATTTCACAGATTTACTTATTTAAACCTTCTACATCTAACTGTAAAGTAAAATTTGATTCTGTTGAAAAACGACAAAGTTACAGACTTTTTAGCATGACCGCCTACCGATTTTTTAGCATTCAAAAATGTTCCGGCTACAACACCAATTTAATAACATCGTTGAAACAACATAGTTGAATAATAATCAAATGCCAGAATTCCATTGTCACTGTGAATGTTCGAAGTGTTCACCACTAGCTCCAAGCAACAACACCAGCCTTCAGTCGCCTTATTTGAGAAATCTTTTACAGCCTTGTCGATCGGTCCATGTGGCAGGTTGCCCCAGATAACCTGAAGCGCTTCCTTGAGTTCGGCGCTTGTTTTCAGCTTTGTCTTAAGCTTGCAGTAAGCCTCCAACATTGCACCCTATACGTGATAGTCCATTGGGTTTATATTCGACGAATTTGGAGACCATTGGTCTTTTGTGATGAAATTTGGACAGCTGGCCGGCAGCCAGTTCTGTGCGCTGCGCGGCGTTGCACGCTGTGTGTGCTGACGCGCCCGGCGCGCCGTTCTGCTTCAAGATGAATCCGGTGGGCAGCCGGCGATTGCTTTAAAGGAACGATAATTTAGTGATAATTCATAAACAATAAAAATTGCTGTTTATTAAAACGTTACTGTGACGTCATCGGCAGTAACGTGTAACCAGTTTTTGAAAATTAAATAGCATTTTTAGCATGAACATTTTTGAATGCTAAAAAATAGGTAGACGGTAATGTTAAAAAGTCTATAACTTCGTCGTTTTTCAACAGAATCACATTTTACTTGGCAATTAAATGTAGAAGGTTTCAGTAAATAAAGGTGTGTAATTTCATATCAAAATCCCAAACGGCTGCTGAGAAAATGGCAAACAGTTTTGGGGTTCACTTTTTCTGCCGCACCCTGTATATAGAGCCTAAGTGTGTGGTGATTAGTCTAGAACGGGGCTGGGAAAAATTAGGTTTGGGGGAAAAGTATTAAAATACTTTCCAAAGTTTTTAATCTACCTGAAGATTCAGTTTATTAAGAAAACGGGACACAACTGTTATTCTCTGTACCACATTGTTTTGTGAGTTACAGCAAACCTCAAACATTTCGAGAAAAAGCTGAAATCGAGTAGATTTTTCTAACCAATGTTCTAGCCGTAGAGTAGAAACGCTATATTTATGTTACAAGATATACAGAACTAACGGACACAAGTACGGGAGCTCGTACGTTACACAGGTACATGTACCTCTTTTGTGACGGGAAAATTGTATAATGGACATTGATCACAGTTCATAAAAGAAAAATGTCATATTATCGTTATGATCTGATAGCAAGTCAATACAACTTTGACAATCACGTCAGTGTAATTGTAATCGTAAGCTTGTAGTTTTATGCTGGCAAGCTGGCGTGCAGGTAAGAAGTAGCCGGTACGTAAAGACAGAACAGAATCATCTGTTATTGTCGTCGTCATCGCTGTTGTCGTTTGTTGTAGCGGTCACTTCGGTCTGAACGAGTTTGCTGGAGCTCATCTGCTGGGTTCACTGTTGAGACGAGCAACCGGCGACCTTAAAGACTCCGAGGGTAAACAGCTACCGTTCTAATACGAACAGTAACTTTTCATACGAATGCATGCGAATGTTTGGCTCATTCAGGTTACCGAATCAATCAATCAATCAATCAATCAAAAAATAACCACTTACAAAAGTGACCAGTGGTGTACAACACACATAAAAACTAAAATAAAACCTAAGGATAATGTACAAAAGGTAAAAACTACTCAGAGATAAAACGCTCGCTGAAACAGTAAAGTGTTAAAGTTTCGTTTGAATGACGCAGTGTCAGATAGTTCTTGAAGTGACGGCGGCAGACTGTTCCACGCAGCTGGTGCAGCGTAGGAAAACCCTCGTTGTCGAACTTTTAGTCGTGTGCGTGGTTGCTCGTAACGGAGACTGCTGCCGGACCGAAGTCGTGTTCGTAGCCTATACAAAATACTGTTAATAATAATAGAAAAAATATACTAATTGACATTTTTAATCACAACAGTCACACTCACAATGCTGAACATCATTAACCGTAAAAATTGTACTCACTTTTAGATTGTATTACTGTAGGTTTACAACAATAAGTTTCGATGTTTTCAAAATCTGACAACAAGCATGATGAAGGACTTTTGTTGCAGCTTTGGAAATAATAAATTTACAAGTGTAGCAGCAGTAATAGTATTTGAACTGTCCACATTTTTGTACGATTGCAAAATATATATGAATTCAAAGCTACTATTCGGTCGAATACGAGTACGAATCGAAGGTTTTGTACAGCTCTAGTAGCAGCAACTAGACTTATGAGCTGTAACTGTGTTAAGCTCAGAAAGAATATCTTCCGCATCGCAGAATATTTGATGTAAATGCAACTTGCAAGTGCTTTATGTATTCTCAGAACTCTCTGAGTTGAAGACACGTATTCTCGGCCAGTGTGTGCGAGCGTTTATCCGTCCGATATGTGGACGTGATGTCTTTATTTGCTACTGCAATAGCGTTGTGCTGAACGATATTGTGATATATCATGACATAAAGCTAGTCCGATCGCAGTTTTAGTGATGTTATCCCGCCGCAGTTATAACACAGAGTACCAAAAGCGTACAATTTGCCAGATGTTATTTTCAGTTCTGCTCGGCCGGAGAACTAGGTCGTTTGTTAATAATCGTAGAAAAATGTACTAATGATAGTTTCAAGTTAATCTAGCATAGGTGCTAGTGGCAGCGTGTACAAACTGACGATGTTCATGATTGTTGATGATGATGATGTAGAATGTGTTGCTGTGACGACAGAAGACGGTGACGAGGCCGAGGGCGTGACGCTGCTGACTGAAACTCACAAGCGCGCCATCCGAGCTCTGAGGAAGATCAAGTACTTCGTGGCACGGCGCAGATTCAAGGAAGCTCTGAAGCCGTACGATGTGAAGGACGTGATCGAGCAGTACTCCGCAGGCAACCTTGACATGCTCACCAGAATCAGATCACTGCAAGGCAGGTCGGTCAGTCAGCACACTGGCCAACCACCGGGTCGATCCTTCAACATAGGCTTACAATCCGCTCTAACTCTTATCCTAACTTTGACTAAAATTGGCACATTGACTTCTGATACATTGGCGACATTCGCACTAGGTTATTTTGGTTTTTCTGCGTCTATACAGTAGGATAGCCACGGGGTCGGACCTTCAGCAAAGCATACACTTCATCATAACTTTTGCCTTAACTCTAACGCTAACCTCGACTGAAAATTGAACTGAGAATTGGCGCACCGGCTACTCCTACATCAAGAAACTTTACATTATTTTGGTTTATCTGCACCTTTTAGTTTCTGAGTTAGGAGTCTGTACAGAAAGGAGAGATATGTGAACAGAAAGACAGAGACGGACGAGCGAAACCCGTATTGCGGCTTATAATGGCGGCCGCACATAGAACCTATTGCATCTGTTGCCGTCGGCGAATTTACGAGACGGGACGAACTGGCGGACTACTTTAAAGAAAACTTCCCAAGAAAAAAACAGTGAATTTTTCTTAGATCTTCCGGAGTTCTTTATAAGTCCGTAACTAGGTAAGCTGTCTTTTGTAAGTTTTTTTGTAAACAACATTTGTATAGATTTTTGTAGCTCTGATATTTTCTGCGTTTTTTCTACGTTCGACTAATAAACTCTACAGTCGATTCCAGAACATTTTAGTACAAACTGGTTTGCCCGCATAGATGCATTAACCGTTTATGATCGTGTGTTGTAGACTAGATCAGATACTTGGACGAGTTGGTTCGAAGAAATCAGACGTTTATGAGTCAAAGATCAGCCTCGCTTCCAGAATTGTCAAAGTCGAACGACAGGTACGTACAGACTACAAAACTGAGCTTGATGGTGTTTCAGTTGATTCGCAGCGAGACAATCTTATTAGACTTTTTGACGTGCTTGTTGTTTACTAACAACTAACCAAATCTATCTTGAGAAAAACATTCAGCTGCATTGCAGTAAAAGCAGAACTGGTGTGTTCATTTCAGTTTAGTTCAGTAGCAGTATTTTTATACACGCAAAGTCTTATAACAAAAGTTATGATGGCTGCGCTGACGTATAGTTGCTGCATGCAAACGTCTTCAGCTGACTGGTGAAATGTCCAATAGTCAGTGATGTGTACTTGAGCTCCGACGGCAAACTGTTCCACACTGATGGGCCAGCAGCCGAGAAACTTCTTGGACTAAAGCCCACAGTTCTTTTTTTTGGTGTAGCCAAATCACCGGCATTAGCGGACCGCAGATGCCGACGGGTTGCGATTGCCGTCACTGGGGTGAAAAGTGACGTGAGGTAAACTGGGGCAAGCTGGTGAAGTAGACGACTGAACAAATCTTGAAGTCCACTCGTTGACGCACGAGCAACCAGTGTAAATCATTGCGAAATGCGAAAAGTTGTGTGACTGTAAAATGGCAAGGCGAAAGTTAAAAGCACCTCAAACAACTATTTTCATATACAGGGTGGGCCAAAAAATGGCACCATTTTTTGTATACCTCATAACTTTACCAAATATTAGCCGATTTTCAAAATTCTTTCACTATCAGAATCAGTAGACAATTTGCAATAAAACTCTCGCTATAGATCCCACCACACCCTAAGTGTGTCACTACATTACCTTGTGAAATGTCAGTGTCTTAAGAATAACAATTAAAACAAGACGACTTTTGTAACAACACATTTTAAAAAAAATTAACAACAACAAAAAACGCGCTTGTTGTCTCAGTTATTGTCTAAAAGTTACATCTTTACAGTTTTCACATCAAATTTGCAATGTGTTCGCCTTGCTGCTGGACGACGCATCGAAGCCGGCGACGCCACTGACCAATGGCGCGATCAACCAAACGCTGCGGCACTTTGCCTTACTCAGCGACAATGGCTTTCTTTAGCTGGTTGACTGTCGTGAATTGTCAACATTGATAGGCCATCTGTTGAAGGGCATTCCCAACAGCATAATCAACTAGATTTATGTCTGGGTTGTTTGAGGGGCCACATGCCAGGCTCGATCAACGTTGATCACGCAACCGGTCAGTGGCGTCGCCGGCTTGAGTGCGTCATCTGACATTTCACGAGGTAGTGTAGCGACACACTTGAGATGTGGTGGGATCTGTAGTGACAGTTTCATTACAAATTGTCTCTCAATTCTGACAGTGAAAGAATTTTGAAAATCGGTTAATATTTGGTAAAGTTATGAGGCGTACAATAAATGGTGCCATTTTTGGCCCACCCTGTATGTACACGTAAATAATTAGACTTAAAATATCAATGTTAAAATGCAACTTTCTAGCACCTCACAACAATATATGTTGCTATTGTACAAATAAGCTTAGTTTTTATTATTTTTTTATTTTTGTTATAATTTTGTATATCTGTATGGTTGTATATAATGTTGTGGTACTCTTGCATGCACTACAGATGCGGGATATAGTAGCCAGTACTTGATATAATATAACAATATACATGTACATGTATTAGGCCTATGTATTGGCTGTACGTGACATTATTTCGTCGCTGAGTATGGCAGTTTTAAGTTGCTGCGTTCGTTGTCAGGTGGAAGACATCGAAGCCAAGATCGACCTGTTACTGGACATGTACAAAGAACATCGGCCACACAGACAGTCGACAACGCCATCTGCTGGAGACGACGACGTCTCAGAACATCGACAGCTGCCGCGGACAACCGCAGACGAGAAGGAGACTCCAGCATCCAGTGAGCGCGGCAGTCCGCGACGCAGCACGTTCAGTGAGCCAGCCACGTCATCGCGCGACCCTCGAGCCAAACCCATGCTTCGTAACTTGTCGGACCTCGGTCCACGCGCCAAGAAGCGCGTCACATACTCTAGGTCAGACACTCTGGCTGCAATTACTCTCGACTACAAGCGACCACCGCACGTGTCGGCCGTATCCCACCAGCAACCGTCGATTGTCAGTGAAGAAGACCAAGATTCTATCGTCAGCTGCAAACGGCAAACGCTCAGTTACGACGTTAAGATTTTTGTGGTGCAAGAACAGGATCCAGCGAGCACAGCAGTCGAGAACTGTGATATTTTCACGCAATGTTTCACGAGCAGCCGTTGATAGTCAGTGAAGAAGATGAGGAACTGGTTGTCGGCGGACAGCAAGCTGCGCTGAGTCGCGACGACGTCAAGTCAACTGCTTCGGAAGATACTGTGAGCACTGATCTCAACAGTCAGTCGGACCTTCACAGTCTACACCAGAGACTGACCTATACTGATGCGATATCCACGCCACCGGCTCAAGAGACCAACTCCGACTTCACGCTTGATAGTAATAACGCGCAACTCTACACGCTGTCAGCGTGCCCAGCTAACATCGTTTAGTGTCAGATCAACTAGGTCGAGCGTCAGCTAGTTTTATTAATTGACAGAGACGTAACTCTGTATTCCAGTGGGGATTCTAAAATAGGGGTCTGGCAAAGCCCCCATGCAGCGGAGACCAAGAACGGAGCCCTGATAGGGGTCTGGTTAACGAAGTCTCCCATAAGCTGAAAGATTCTAGCTGAATATTGGCACAAGTTTTGCCGTATATTTTAATCCGTATTACACTGCTGTTGTCAAATTTCTGATTTTTTTTTCAAATTCTGACGTAGCTGAACGTGGGGAGTTACGTTCTTGTCGAGTGATCTCACATGATACGTCGACATTGCTCCGCGCCTATACGGGTGGTCTACAAAAAAGTATATATCTTTAACGTTTATAACTTTATCAAATATTAACCGACTTTCAAAATTATTTCAATAGTAGAGGTATTTGATTAAGTTGAAAAACATTAATTGCCAAAGTTTTTTTCACATCCTGAATATGCACGGTGATGACTGAATGTTGGGATTATTTTGTAATGGTGTAACCTTTGTAATTCACGTAATTTCTCATTTTCCACAGTTGTGTATGTGGTGCGGTCACTGAGATAGGTTCTCAATTAACTGAAAATTTACTGCATAGTACTTATACGGTAAACAAAAATTATATAAATCCGTGAATATTGTAGATACATTTGTTATAAAACGTTTTACTGGGCTAATCTATGCCGTGCTTTAATTGTAATTTAATTTAATGCCTGCAGCTGACGGTGTAAGTCGACACATCATTCGCTGTCACAAGCAAACGCCATGCGATGACGGCTTCGTGACCAGTTGCTTTGATTGCTCAGACTGCTGTGCTGCTTGTTGACAACGACTTTCTATTTTCCACAGTCACTGAGAAGTTTTGTATTATTGTGCTGTAGGACAACCATAAATATTGTAGATTGTAACCAATCTAGGGCCTAATGTAGGAAACTAGCTCTACAACTAACCCATTGTCTGTGCTGTTTAACAACTCTATATCTATAGGAAAGATGCATGGAGGCGTGCTGTAGTTACTCCTATAGCCAAGTGTGGCATTGCGTCGGATGCTGAATTATAATTACCGTCCTATTTCCCTGACCAGTGGAGTATGCAAAGTTATGGAAAGGGTCATTGTTAAGTACCTTTCAGATTACTTATATGAGCATAAGCTTACTAGCCGGCAGCAGCATGGTTTTATTAAGGCGTAAGTCAACGTCAACAAACCTACTCGAAACCTTGAACGATTGGACCTTGGCAATTGACAATGGAGATAGTATTACTGCAGCCTATATAGATTTTGGTAAGGCATTTGATAGCGTTAGCCATCAAAAACTACTTTAGTTACAGGGTTACGGTATATCTGGTAATCTGATGAACTGGATTAAAGATTTTCTTTTTGAAAGCCTCCAGTGCCCTAAAGGTGGTGATGTTGTATCGCAATATAAGTATATTATTAGTGGTGTTATCCAGGGTAGCTGTTTGGGTCCATTGTTATTTGTCATATACATTAACGACAT
>Ga0056128_1002851_pt1 | contig 20820 bp, 13 predicted proteins | sample WorMetLIZISLAND2_FD_71113 | JGI IMG/M metagenome (GOLD analysis project Ga0056128, IMG submission 71113) | Marine gutless worms symbiont microbial communities from Max Planck institute for Marine Microbiology, Germany - Olavius geniculatus... ... | reverse complement strand
TCGGTTCAGGGCTTTTTGGTTGGCTGAGGGTCAAAGTTTGCATTTTCCCATATACTTTGAAGGTCGTCCTTACAACACTCACACTACCGTGTGAGTGTGATACGGCCAGTTAATGGCCAAAAATCGCAAATTTTGCCTACGCCCTCTCATTTAGCGCCCTCGTTCGGGGTGACCCTTTTTAAATTTATGAAAAAGCTTTACGGTTCCTGAAACTAGAGTCTTCCGGGCAGCCGACGGTAAAAATTTGGTGATCCTAGCTTGGACCGTTTTTGCCTGATCCACCCGTGTAACAGACAGACGGACGGACAGAATTGTGATGGCTAAGACGCGCTGAAAGCAGTAGCTGCTTTCGCGCGTAAAAATGGAGCAGCATTTAGTTTAAATTGCTTTTTCTTTTGAATTTTTTCAACAACCCGAATGTTAAAACAGCGGCTATAACATCATCATTTTCAAAATTCTCAACATTGAAATTAATTTATGTTTTTTTCTGCTGCTATCATTTGCCGGCTAAGTGTGTCATGGTTTCTGGCACCAAACAACTGGTGCGGAAACAGGCGACAGAAAATCAATGTGTCATCAACTTTATTGTTAGTGAGGACCACTGCTAAATTGTTTAGCATTACAGAATAATGGAATGATATCGCAAAATAGTGATACTCTCTTTACAGAATTATGCAAAAAGGTTTTTCGAAAAGATTTTAATTTGCTTATTGCTTTTAGCGAGACATTTCAAATAGACTTTGATAGCAATAGCACTGGTCTGTTGCCACAATAGCTGCTACATTGTGTGAATATGACAAGGTTTTGATATTGTTGATTGGTTGGAAGATGTTGGTGTTGGATATAGTTAATTGTAAATATATGTGGAAATTAAATCAATTTGGCACATACGTTGTACATGACACCACTAATCAATCAAAGCTAGTATCAAACATCTGTCTGATAGATCAGCAATTCAGCATGGTGAAGTTGCTCTTGGATTACTGTTGTTCTCTGTGCAGTATGTTATTCATTATTATTCCCTAGTTTATTGCTATAAAATACTGACACTGAATACCCAATTTTGTGGAAATTTAGCGGCAACATTGAAATTCCACGCACCCATTTTAATCTCCTCGGTAGTGCCTGTCAGAAAATTCAACTTCTTGTCGCGTCTTCGTTTTTAACCCAGGTTGCCGCTGCTGAGATGGATTGCCAAACTTGTCCTAATGTAGTCTGTTAGAACTGTGATATAATGTCGCTCTGTGTTGTATTTTTACGTGCAGGAGCTTGAAGTGCTACTGATGCAGAACCGCACATTCTCGGCCGAGATAGCGCATGAAGTGTCGAGTCGAAAGCGCAAGGAGATCGTTGAGCGTGCACAGCAGCTTGCCATCCGTGTGACGAATGCCAACGCTCGCCTGCGTTCTGAGGAGAATGAATAATGACACTGAACTGTATCTAGTACGAATATTTTATGTCACTGGCCATTTGTGTGTGGTACACAAAAAATTGGATAGCCATGTCTTCAGCGTGTTTGAAATTAAATTACTTTGTGGTCATCTTGATGCACACTGTGTGTTTCTGTTGTATCATACATAATATGAAGTTTTTTCTGCTGTTTTTTTCTTTTTTCCTGCTAGTAGAATAGTTTAGCCTGTAATTGTTGCTTTCAGTTTGATCAAACATTTTTGCTCCAATACTTCAAACATAATTCCTTTACACACTACCCGTTTGACCTTGAATAATCATGGAAAGGGGGACAAAAATTGAAAAGGTCAAAAACAGTTCACAAATTTAACTAGAAGGCACTCTTGAGAGTGCATATCTTTGCCAAGTAGAATGATTTAAACATTACTACTACTACTACTACTACAACTACACCCTACGACAAGGAAGGGGGAGGGAGAAGAAAGAGTCGCTTCATGGCAGAAGGAGGGAAAAGTAACAGCTGGCGTTGCTGCTTGTGCTGTTGGTGCATTGACGTCATTGCTATTATGAGTCATCATGTACACACAGACACACGGAACGACGGACAAAATGACCAATCTCTTAATCTCCTCCATCAGCTAAGTTGTGGTGAAATATTTAATAATCATTCTGTTGCAAATGCCAGTGAAAGAATTTTGGAAATTGACCAGTATTTGGCAAATATAGAGAGAAGTTTGGCGACACATTTCTATGGCTTACGGTGCAGAGGCTATAAGCAGATTTAGAAAAAAAAACAGTCTTGTCTCAATAAATTAACTCTCCACTAATCTAAAGCATATCGTATTTATCTTGAATAGGCAGCTAGGATGTGCACGAGACCTTCTGAGCCGAGACCGATACGTTCAAAATTTTGTTTGTGACGAGACACTGCAGCTTTCGAGACGCTGGCCGAGACCTTGAAGCTCCCGAGACTCACGTTTTCCGTGACGTATGGTGAACACATTGACAATGAAAAAAAATTATACGTGAATAATTAACTCACACCATGGTAAGCGCTTTCTATTTGTGATATTGTGGGTTTTTGCATTCTCGATTGCCACTGAATTCAATGACCTTTGATGACCTTGAAGGCTAGAATAGGGAGTTTTATGGATTTTTTGGCGATTTCAGTGAATTGCGCCGAAACCAATTGAGATAGACAAGGAAAAGCGAAATTTTCAGTATTAAACGTAGATTTCGAGAGTCCAATTCTCGATTTTTTATGTTCAAGGAAACGTGCACGAGGGCATCAAAGAGCGGTACCCCCGTAAAAGTCGTTATTTTACCATTGTTGGCCAGTCTTTCGTGAAAACAGTTGCAGATAGGCATGGGCATGCTACCTATCACAACAAGCACTAGTGACAAGCTTTTTAGTCATATCAATATCGATCACTTTGAAAAACTCTGAACTTCCAAAATAAGAGGTTTTGATTGATTTTTGCGATCTTTGGCTGTAGCGCACACTCCAAGAATGAACTGCGACGAAATGGCTGGAGATAGACTGGCAGTTTGCGAACAGGAACTGCTATAGGCTTTCGCGCGTCTCGTGAGCATTAGCTCAAATTTCTTGTGATAAATAAGTAAATGAAAGAGTAAAAACACTAAACGAATATGTCTAAGCCACAAATGTCATGATGGTTAGTATCGCTCTAACTGCAGCTACAGTATGCACAGCGGGCGCCTGCACAAAACGTCTCGACGAGACGCAATGGCCCGAGATGCGAGACTTACTGGGCTGAGACCGAGACATATTGCTCCGAAACCGAGATGTTAAGGATTTTGTCCGAGACGAGACGTTAGTACGTCTCGAGACCGAGACGTCTCGACCGAGACCACATCCCTGTAAATAGGCCTAATCTACTAAAGAAGTTGCGAGATTCCAGCTATAACTAGAAAGCAGTCATAGCCTGCAGGTACCTCCGCCAAGGCAAAGCTATTCGCCAGCTGGCGTCATCATCTTCGGTTTTGCAGCGGTTCGCTTATGCCCCCTTTAACACAATGGTAACGAAAAGTTCAAAATGATCCAGGATTTCTTCCGGATCACCCCCAAAATTTAACCACTTGTAGTTTGTGCTATTTCCGACATACCCTCAAAATTTCAGAAAGATCCGTCCATAACTTTTTGAGTTATCTTGGTCACACACAGACAGACAAACAAAGTCTGGCAAAAACATTACCTCCATGGTGGAGGTAATGATTAATGACAAGACGAATGGGAAGCGGCCGACGTTGCAGTGTACGTTCTGATGCGTCGCTAGTTTTTACAAGGTACAGTACGAACATAGATCATGGTGTGACTTTGGCCCTTTATATGTGTTTGTTAATTTCCTAGTGTCTGTTTCTGCCGAAAATAGCAAAGTCGGATTAAGTCTGACGATACCACACAAATAAAAGTTGACGTTTTGAGCATGGTGTAGGCCTACGGAGTAACGGAAACAGTGTAAAAGAGTTTTGCCAAGTGCTAATCGCTGGCTCGACAGAATGGAGCATCAGGATTGCATTAGCAGTGAAAAAAAATCTGTTCGAAACTAAGGTCTACAGACAACGACAAATAACGAAAAAGTCTTTTAGAATATAAATTTGCTTAATCTAACGTTATACTGTGTACAAGCTGCTGCAGGTGGGTTAGTGGAAAACACTACACATAAAGAGTTCTGCAAGCGTGCCAATTAACGCGCGACCTGCGGACAGTGATAGCCTAAAGAAAATAGTTCCGACATACGAAAAAACTGACTGACAACTGTCACAAACGTGATATTAAGAGATTTTGAAGAAAAGTTCCGATCGGTTCGTTCGTCGTAATCAAACGAGACGCGAATCGTTTAGGCTGCCAACGCGACTGACTGCAGGCATCCATACCACGATAACTCAAGAGACCGACGCCTCAAGCGATGAATTCGAATACCAACGACTAAACTTACACCACGACTTGCCCACCAACACTGCTGGGCCTATGAATTTGGACCGACACGTAGGAAGTATTATGACAGTGTGCTGAAGTGACAGTGCAACATTATCTGGACGATGCAGTGCACGTTGAAAAAGTCTACTCTTCCTCCTCCTCTTCTTCCTCTTCTTCTTCACCCCCTGCTCCCTCTTCTTCGACCGCTCCCTTCAGCGCATCCTGGCCCCACTCCGGCTTTTTCTGTCAACAGCGCAACCGTGAAACAGACATCAGTCACTATAACGAGTCTGATGCCAGCAGAGGTGAAATCACTGATCGGTGTTGCCCCAGTGAATTAGGCATACTTTCTAGCTGGCGGTTCTACCATAAAATCTCCCCTTTTCCTTAGGGTCAGGGGCCCCATCTAATCTCATAGGTCCCCGCAAGTGTACTTGCCAAATGGCATGTAAATCCGTTGAACGGTTTAAGCAGGGTGCACGGGTGTGACAGACGACAGATGGACAGACCACGCTACAGAGGAATGGGTAGCTATAGGCGTAAACGCTTGCGATAGAGCGATTTCGCCAAATAACACCAATATGTGATTACATCAAAAAGCAGTTATATTAGCGTGAACTTGCGATACCGGAAACTTGAAGATCGAAGAGCTCAAAACGAGTGTAATGTTTTGGGAAGGGGCAGCTAGTTTCCTCCACACCAGCAAAGGGTTCTGAAAAAGCGAATGAGCTAACATGACCGCGGAAAATCGAATATCAAAACCGCAAAAATGACGCACGTCTTGTAGGCCTATACAAAGAGTTGCAACTTGCATTACACTGCATAAGCCACACAGGCCGCTTTGCATCTAGTTTCGAAACTTCAGGAGAGTACGGAGTTAGTAAGTCAATTTATTGAGACAGAATATGTCGCGTAGCCTACTTTTGCAAAATCTGTCTGCAGTTTGCAGCCTCTGCACCTTCAGCCATAAAAACGATCCATCGAACTTTTGTCCATACTTGCCGAATATTGACCGATTTTTGACGCGCTACTGCTACGCTGTAGAGCGTCTATGGCGCGGGTTGTCTGTCTGTCTCTCTGACCGTCGTCTGTAACGGATGTATTGTGGCTAAATGGTGCGAGATAGGGTTTAGGTTGTTATTCATCACGAATAGGAAATCGTATGTACGCCCTTTCAGATGAGACGAAATCATCGACCTTGGATGACCTTAATGGTCAGTACTGCAACAGGAACTGTATAGGCTGTAGCGCGCCTTTCCTAGCGACAGCTGGGCTTTCTTGCAAAATTTTTTACTGGCATATTTTGGGAAAAATTTGCAATAACGTGATTATTGATACATCGCGGACGAAATTAGAAATTATTAGGTTTATATCACGCTACTAACACAGCTTTTGTAGTTAAAAATTTAGCAGACAATGCAAAGCTTATTTGGTAACATAAATAATACACGTATACTTATACAATTTGCAGCACAAACCACTTCATCCTTCTCGTCGATGGAGTACTTTTGTTGTCCCGTTGACTTCAAGCCCTCTCGGAATCCGCCGGCACTTGTCAGCTTCGATTTAACTTCTGCTATCTTCGCAAGTCTACGAGTAACGACAATTAGGCACACAGTAAAATAGATGCTTTACCTAACGGCAGAAAAAGCGTATGGTGCAATGCAATTATAGGCCTAAGGTTTCCGGTTTAACTCTCGAGATTCAGTCATCGCCATATCGCGAACGATGCAGAGGCGCCTGTGCCATGCGCAGTGCGCACGCAGCTCTTGGTGAGAAGGTTTGCAGCCGCTGCAGCGAAACTTTAATTAAGGGCAAATATTTCTATTGCAGAAAACCAGGGAGGCCGCTCTGCAGAAAACTTAAATATTACATAACCATAATAAGTCTTATAAAGTGAGTCCTCAAATTGTAGAAAGAATTTGTTTGTTCAAAAAAGAGTAGACCTATACGATCCAAAATCGTGCAACTTTAAAAGTCGATTGAAAAAACTTCAGAACTTACTTCTGCTCCGTCTTTGAAATTTTGTTCAACATCGGCTTGACACTAAAACACACAAAACAGCAGCATTTACGAGTAAATTATTGGTTACAGGCCTAGGTGTAGGACTCAACCCAATTCATGGAGAAAAAAATGCAAATTACACAGGCACTTTTAAGGAAAAACACAAATGACAAAAATTTCACGTTGTTGTAATTTTCCTTGCTACACATATTGAAGTAAAATGTCAACGGCAAAATTTATGCATATTGTAAAGCAGATTTAGCAGCGGTTTAGCCAACTGAGCAAAAAGTCAGTTAGCTAAAGATAGTATGCAAACGTTTTGCGAGAATAACCAACAAATAACTTGAGCAAAGTTAATGTGGTCTTGCCACTTTGGCAATCAGTGTAGGCCTACAGCAATAAGATATTAATGCATCTTGAAAGAGTACTTAAATTTGAGGCCTCCGTATGGAAGATTCTTTGAATTTAAGAGATCGAAACTTTGATTCTTAAAAATGTACGTTCTATGCTAAAAATGTCATACGCCGGTTGTCCAGGTCCATCTCCAGCCATTTCGGCGCAATTCGCTATTAAAATGTGTGTCACAACCCGAAATGGCAAAAAAATCACTAAAAACTCCTATTTTGGGGGTTAAAGGTCATTCAAAATCATCGACGTTGACACCAATAAAAAGCTTGTCACTATTGCTTGTTATGATAAGCAGCATGTCTGTACCTATCTGCAACCGTTTTCACACTATACGAGCCAATAACGACAAAATAACGTCTTTTTAGGGGGTACCCCTGTTGACGCCCTCGTTCGAGGGGAACCCTTTCACCCAGGAGCACGAAATTTTGTCACGAAAAATTAGAGACCTTGAGGCAGCCCGTGGTGAAGATTTCGTGATTCTAGCTTGCACCGTTTTGATACAGCAGCTCACGAGTGTGACAGACGGACAGACAGACGCCCAGGCCCATTTACCATCCAGAAATGACCTAAAGTTCAGAAAAAATAGAAAATTTTTCGGATTTCACGCGACTTCAGAAACATTTCCAATTACAAGAAAGCCTGCCAATTACACAAATTGGTTCACTTCCGTGTAATCGTAAATTATACCCCGTTTACACGATGTGTTTACATGAAGCAAACTTAGAGCACACGCCGTGCAGGTGTATATTGAATACGTTTTCTTCATCTTTGCTTCATGTTTGATTCATGTTTGCTTCATCGTGTATACTATATTAGGGATATTAGGTTGGGCCTTAGTAATAGGGCAATCAGTACAAGGTAAAAGATCGATTTGAGTTCGAGTGAGTCCGTTCAAAGCGAACAGTTATTTGAAAAACTTGAAACTTGTGAAAAAAAACTTACAAGTGTCCTTTGATGTCGTTGACAACGATATTTAATTCATTTATCTGCAAAACAAAACAAAAAACACCGACATGCAAGTTAAAACAAATGCTAATCGCATTTATGGTGGACAATCGTGTAAACAAAATAATTAATGAATGTAAAAAATAACAAAAAATAGTCGTAAGGACATTTCAGAGCTGTGGATTTTAAAGATTTTACAACGTCAATCGGGAACTTCCATGGCATAGTATTAGGTAGCGGTAACTTTAGATGTAATTTTAATATCACACCACGACCGCGCGATGCACTTGTTCCGTATGTGTGGTTTCGCAGTGTAAACTGGTGTCTGATCCAAACACCAGTTTACACTGGAGATCAGCGTCGCCCTATAAGCAGCCCGAGAAAGCTTACGTTCTTATGTTATGTAGGCCTAGCGACTATTCTGGGCAATTTAGTAGAGTATTGCGCGGCGGTTTGCTTCAATGAGGTCTTTGAGAGAATGTCTCTTGCAGAGAAGCTTAATGACTTGTTCAGCGGTTTGCAACCAATGTAAGCTACTAGTACCCCTTTTACACTTTCAAATGACTCCTACAGACCTGACTCAATTTTTGGTACAAAAAATCGCCATATAGACAACACTTAATATCACTCTGTTATTTTGTTAAAATTTTAAGAACAAAGTACCAGTTAAGGTTTTCACGTGGCACCTATAGTGAAGGCGTCTGCGCGGTAATACTTCAACGAAGTCACAAAATTATAAACCATTAAACATTTAATATAACGTTAACAATAAAAGTTCGCAAACAGCTGATTAGCTACATCATAGTCAAAAGTTACGATAAATGTTCAAACTGATGTTTCTTTACTCAGACACGGGGATGGAGCAGTACTTCTTTGACCGTAAGACATTCGTCATAAATGAAGAAGACGTCTCCCGGCTCGTGGCGGAGTGAAGAAACAGCAGTTTGACTGCTATGAGGCATGACGGATTGTCTAACAATCATGGTGTCGCTAATTAATATCCGTTTACACAATGAAGCAAACAAGAAGCAAACTTAAAGCACACGTCGTGCACGTGTATATTCAATACACTTGCTTTATGCTTGCTTTCTCATGTAAACGGGGTATAACAGTTTTCAAAAAGTTTGTTTAATAATTTAAAATTTCGTGATTTGACGTCGTTTCGTTGGGTAAATTCGTTGGGTTGTTTCGCGCGTAAATGGCGCACTAAGTTTGCATTGTAGCATAGTTCTCAGTTTGAAAATTCTCTGTTGCCTGTAAAGCAACGAAACACACGCACCGCTTTTACACGCGTTTGTCTGTTGCGTCGCTTGCTTGCATGACTCGCGCCAACTGCGTCCATTGCTTTCGTTGCGTATACTTGCTTGCGTCTGCTTACTTTTCTTTCGTCGTCTGTGTCACTTGCGAAAACAATGCGTGGCGTGCGTTGCTTTGTATAAAAACCAAGCCTAAGACAGTAGTTTATCGGCTGTCACGGCCCTTAAGCTCGCACAGACATTACAAGACAAAGCAGTTTACGAACCTCGAAATCCACTTTCCTCAGTTTGAACTCCCAGTCGTATTTTTCTGACTCCAAGCGGCAAACGACGTCGTACAGTTCTCGTACCTTCGACTGAAGGCTCGCTAAAACCAGTCCAAAACTACAGCCATTTATTGACTCATTCACTACGGCACAGCCGCATACTACATCTCATATAAACGCAGACAATACTGGATGTTTGTTTTATTCGAAAAACCTGGTTTTCTTGCGAAACATGCTGCTTACTCCAGTATTGTTGGCCACGTTGCGGGAATTTAGGTTCTGCAACAGTTTTTTTCTCGCTAGATTGATGATGATAATGATGATAAAGAACGAATAAACTTTAGCGTGGCGTTAAGTCCTAAGACTATAAGGACACGTAACAACTAGCTTAAACAGTGAAGTCACGTAATAGTAGTCAGCGCAGTGAGACGTTCTTAGTCATGTCTGTAAGACCGGGCAAAAAGTTCGGTTTTCAGTCTGATTAGTCGATAGCAGCAGAGATCGTGTCAAAAACAGTGCCGCCATAAGGCGAATAAAAATGACTAAATAACAGCATAAAATCGCGAAAAATTGCCCAAATCCCGCTATTTTTCGAGATTCAAGGTCATTTAAGGTCATCAATTTTGGTATAATCCAAAAGCTCGTCAGCAGTGTTTGTTATAATAAGCAGCAAGTTTGCGACTATCTGCAATCCTTTTTACGCTAGAAAAGTTAATAGCAGTAAAATAGCGATTTCGTACATTTTGACGCCTTGGTTCGAGGAAAATCCCATTACGCACGGCGCAAAATTTTGTCACAAAAAACTAGAGACTTTAAGCTATCATACCGTGAAAACCCAGATTCTCTCTCATCTGGGTTTGAATCGGTACCGGTTCGTGACGGACAGACGAACAGACAGACGGACAGAATTAGGCCTACGACAGCATGCGTGCTTAGCACTAACTACTGTCGCGCGTAGAACCCCGGTTTAAGTACCTTCTATATGCAATCCGGCCGGGAAGCGGATCGGGCCTAAGCAACAGCTGCCGGGATCCGCTCGTGGTAACAAGTAGCAGCAGCAACAGGTATAGCCATTCTCAAATCATGTAGGCCTATTGCATGAGAACAGTGCATGTAATGCATACATTGATCAAGGCCATCGATGCTGAGCTGCGGTACATGGCTGGCCAGATACTGCGCTCTCTCTGCCGCATCGCGCTCTTGCTGCTTCTTCAGTTCTTCCGCCGTTTTCGCAACGGCCGCCTGTTGCCAGTCATGCAGTGTGACTCAAAAAACATGCCGCCGCCGCCGCACTTTTGGCACCATATCTTATCCAAATGTTTATCGATTTTCTATTTTTTTTCACTGGCACACTCCGCGGAAAATTTGCAATAAAACTGTTATCATTGACCGAACCACACAATGCGTAGCTGCCTAAACGGTGAAATATTAATGCTAAGAGATATACAGTGACCCATAGGCCTATCTCCCCAATATTCTAGAGTACACTTGACTTTCCCCTAAGTCACTCGATATGATTCTCCCAGAGCACTCGACATTCTTTTAATTCACTTTACTTTCTGCTGATATACTCGAATTTTTTTCAATTCAACTCAGCCTCCTATCCTCAGCAGGAACGCGTTTTTTGCAGTCTTGTAGTTTCAGTTGTCGCTAGGTTAACTCCGCTTTTTATCCTTAGCCAGTTGCTGAGAATAAAAAGCAGAGTTGACCTGGTACAGTACCTGGCTACTGAGAGCACAGCACTTGAGTGTTTAACTTATTGAAATTTTATAATCACCTCAAAATGCTGCTTCTTAGCCGCGGAGTCTAGAAGTGTAAGCAGACTTACCACTTTCAAAAAGCCAGAAGATTCAAATGCAGGTAGTTTTAGTAAACTACAGAACGAGGCTAGACGATTGTCGTAAGAGATGAGCTCATATCGATTTCATTAAAACTAAATCGTGAATGAAAATGTGTGATACAACAGCAGTTTTTGAAGAAAAAATGCAAAAAAACAAGAGAGAACTAAAATCACATGGTTTAGTTTAGTTTTATTACACATGCAAGTGTCGCTTAGCAAAACATGTAAAATTTGTCGTTTTTTACCGATGGTTTTTAACAATCGCCATCTTTTACTTCTCGTTGCAATGATAAAATAAACTACAAATTTCAAACTGCATAAAACACAAACGACTGTAAAAAGCAGCATTGTCAAAAGTATAAACCTTAGTTTCCTTCCCCGCAGCAATTATTACAGACGAGAAACTTTCTATCGTAGGGACAAAAAGAAAAAAATGTGAAGCCTCAATGGTGCTATACACTCGTACTGCTATCGAGACTGAATGACTGATAGACGCCTTATATGCCTATAGTAGTAACAACACTACGGCACCGATAATAGGTTTTCTCATACGAAATGTTACCTCGTACCTGCGCCTCTTCTGACCTAAAACAACGCACAACATACATGCGAAATTTACTAAACTTTTACACAAGCTGTAATGTATTTTCTGCACGATGCTGGAATGTCAAACAGCATATTGAAAATGTAATATATTACTTATTTTGCTTACTGCAGCTATAGTTTATTTTCGTAATATAAAAATAACAACAATATTTCAGTAGGCCTATCTACAAATTTTGTAATGCGGCATAAAACTACTTTATGCGGTATGGTTTTGCGGCTTTCTGATACAGTTCCATCCGTTGTCATAACACAACAATGCAAACAGCATTACTAAATCAGCGAATTTTTATATGCTTTCTTAAGTATTTATGCCTTTTAGCCTTTACACTGACTAAACCCGCGTCGCTCTACGTCTACAGGCCCAAACGTTTAATAAAAGGTATTAGCACACATAAATTGTTTAAGAATTCCGTTACGCAGACTTTCACCGAAACTTCACCGCTGGCCAGCGAGGAAAGTCGCGAACACAAATCATGAAAGTTGACGACTGACTTTGTGGCCGACTTTGTCGCGGGCTTTCGCGATTTGTGCATGTCGCAAAGTCGGCGTAATGGAATTTGGGCTTCTGCCTGCTTAAACTTTATGCACGTGTATCAAACTCGGGATATTCTGTTAGATGCAGCTTATTAAAGTATTTCTGCTACGCAGACTTGTGGCCCAAATCTAACCCCACTGCTACTTTGTCCATGCATAACTGACACGACGTAGCGACGATTTCAGAAATAGCACTATTTTAAGACGTCGCCAAGTCGTGTGTCGACATATATGCGGCCGTCCGCCTGCACTGCACAACAGTGTACCCGCTTGCTGCACTTACGCGCAAGATATGCGTCATTTCCTGGAAGTTTGTGATGTGTGGTTGATTACTTTAACCTTTGACCTTTCCAGCTGAAAATTGGCACGCCGGTAATCGCTGCACACTCAGCTACGTTGCTGACTTGCCTGGTCGCCGACCTCTCCGTTCTGCTGACACCAACCGTCTGCCAGTGCCTCCTATCAATTTGACAACCGTTGCCAGCCGGACATTCCCGGCTGTCGGCTCACGGACGTGGAACGACTTGCCGGACGACGTAACGTCTGACGAGTCATAATCCACCTTCCGTCAGTGACTCAAAAAACCTTTTTCACGAAATCGTTTTTCTCAACAGTCTACTTTTTCCTGTCTGGACTCCACTTCATAGTGAAAATAGCAAGTTTTCATTAAGTAGGCGAGTGTGAAAAATTCTGATTGATCGATCGACTGAACGACGTCGGTCTTGAGTCGACGAAGACAACACTTGTCTTTTTATGCCGACAAAAATATTGACAGAATTAAGATCACGTTAAAATCGCCACTCGCAACGTACGTTAGTATGCATGAACGAAATGGCAACAGCGTTTGACTTGAAAGTCACACAGTTGTGAAAATTTTCGTCAGATATACTAACAAATTTTGCAGTTTTTAGAATAGCAATTTTGTAGTTTTGCTGTGAAAAATTTACTCGCAACTTTTTGCGTAATTTGCCAGGCCCGTCGAGAGCCACAGCGGGGCCCAGGGAAACATTTTCGCCGAGCCCCTCTGGAGAAAAAAAAATTTTGATTTTTTAAATGGCGCATTTTGGTGTACTTTATATTTTTGAGCGACGGCGGACCCCCAAACGTCTCGGGGCCCAGGGTAACTTACCCCCTTGCCCTCCTCCCCTCCCCTTTCTCGACGGGCCTGTAATTCGCCGCCTAACAGACAAACCACCAAACCCACAAACGAGACAAAAACTTTGGCATAGAAACAGCCGTCAACGAATAGTACTTACATTGTGATAGTCTATCGGTGTGAAGCTGATCGACAAGCGATCGATCGTATCGAGTATTTAATCTCGCCGAGAATGCAGTGAGGCAACGACAACGACGATGACTGGACGGAAGACAGACGGACACAGAAGGTAGACGACGACGAACGGACGGCAGGCGACTTGACGGCCAGCGAGCACTCAACAGCAGCAACACCAGCAGCTGCAGCTGCAGAGGCAGCAGCAGCAGCAGCTGAAGAGGACTGCAGTTGCTGCTGTAGGCGCCCTCAGTCCGTCCGTAGCACGCGCATTCCCTCTCCGCCACCCGCCACATCATCGCCATGGACGAAAACAGATGCTAGCGGCGGATGCCAGGAGCAGAGGGAGAGGCAGGCTGACGCTAAAACCGGTCTCGGCAGAAGGGAGCGCCCGGTCGGCCCGCCAGCGACTGGGCGCGTCAGTTAGCAGGCCGGTTATGGTGGCGCGACAGTAGCGCCGAGCAACGAGTTCGACGTTTGCACCGCTCGCTCAACACATGCATCGGAGCGCCGGCCAGTGCTGCTGCTGCTGCTGCTGCTGGTGGTGGTAGATGGATAACCCGCAGCCAGCGTGCGCAACCGTGCAGCGCTTGCTTCCCTCGCTTGAGATCGACTAGACCGGTCTGTAGAAAACGCGCTTCACCGATCTGTGGATCCATCCTGCGTGGCGTCTTGATCAGCTGTACGTCGTGACTCGTGCATACCACTTCTCCCGTTCTACTCATGAGCACATTGTTAGACTTCTTTCCATAAATTGCAACCGACATGGGAAAAATGGTCCGAGACGTTGATGATGATGATGTCCGAGACGAGACCAAGACAAGCCGTTAGCACGTCGAGGCCGAGACGTCAAAACCGAGACCGCATCTCTCTGTAAGCAAGCCATGGTGCCGAGCTCAACAAAACTCAATGTTTGCTACACATCAGAGATTTCTGTAGGCATGTATATGTCGTTGGTGCACTTCATTCTGCCTTAAAAAGTCCACAGGAGTGAATTGAAATGAATCTGATGTTAGTTTGAAAAACAATATTTGAAAAACTGCAACTGACGAAGTATTCCGATATTTTAATACGCAACTTTTATTCACCAAATTTGTTGTTAATTGTTGTCAATACTGTCAACAGCGTTCATTTTCTTTTCTATCGACGTTGGCATATTATGACAACAATATGCTTTCAGGATGATAATTAATTATTCGTTCTTGTTATTTACCACCCCAACGTCGCGCGCTTATAAAAGCTTTTAAGGCACAAAGTTGCATTTCTTCTGAAGTTCTGCTGGTCTGCCTGCCACTCTGCCGTTAAGAAATTACACGTAGGCCACTGCAGTCACTGAATCAATCCGCTTTATTATCGCATCATCCCGTCAAAAGCGATTAGCAGTTCTTGATTCACGACACAGAACAAAGCAACAGATTATTTCTTCGTTGACGGCGTCTTACTGTGGAATTATATACTGGCCATCGTATAGCGTTATCTTCGCTTTATGTTATCTCTTATGATAGACGGCGGGCAAGTGAGCTAAGTTACAGTTGCTGTATAACATCACAGGGTTTCTGCGAGTCCGAGAGAAAGAGAAAAAGAATTTTCATATAGTAGCATGGTATAAATGTGACAGATGTATGGTTATGGTAGCACGTGCTGCGGCGGCGCCGACTCAGCCAGTGCGTAAAGGCAACAACGCGTTTATTACCCATCCAGCCACCGTGCTCTGCAACCGACCGGCCGGCCTCACCGGCCAACCAACCTACACCTAGGGGGGATAACGCCGACGCACGCTATGTATACCTGGCCGGCTACGCCAGGAAATATATTATAGTCTGCACGGCCAGAATCGTTCGGCTATATTTAGCTTCGCATCACATTATCTTTCTTTTTTATAGCTCGTTACATTAATCTTTTTGTCATTACACTTTGTGGATCTACATTGACGCACCCCATCCAACTTACGATAGGCCTGATAATAAAGGCCAAAATAATTAGTCACTTAAGCGACATCCCCGTGAACGTCATTTTAAGGGGGGCGGGTGGTCGCATGCCATAGGGTCAGTGACGGAAGCGTTGGAGAAGGCGTTGCCACGTTCTTTATAATAACCATTCCGTTACCCGTAACATTTTGGACACATACAAGTTGCAATACGAACTTTGACTGCGAGTGTCGAGTTTCTAAATTTTACTCGCCCGTAGAATGCTACTAGGGTTCGTCGTCGTCAGTTGCCATGTTGCGCTATCTCTCTCGTCTCGCACTCGCTTGGATGATGGTGTTCCCGTTGGCTGCATAGTGCAGCCTTAGCTCGTGAGGTAGCTGGTTCTTGGTTTTCTTGGCTTTTTCTTGCCATCTACCTTACCGGTCATAACTAGATTTTCCAGTTTTAACTTCCTGACGACGTGCCCCCAAAACTCTGTTTGTCTTGTCCTGATTGTCTTCAACAGAATGTCTCTCAGCTACTTTAACATTGTACACGAGTGTGACAGACAGTTCTCACAGGTAGGCCTATAACAAAGGTCATGCCTGCCTGAAACGCATCAACTTCAGTCATAGATGAAATTTCTTGCAATGCATTTTTAGCCGACGTACTTAAGTATCAGTCGAGCTATTGGCATGGTTGTCGTCCATCTGACTCCATCCATCTGTAACGGATGTACCCTGCTTAACGGGTACATCATAAAGGAAAACTTTTTGCGCAAATAATTAGCCATGTGTATGAAACTCGGGCATGCAAAATTTCAGCCATCTACTCCAAGTCCAAAGGGAACATTATCAAATTGGGGATTGAATGCAAGGGGTAAGAAAAATGTGCGTTTTCAAGGGAAAACTGGCCTTATCTCGAAAAAGGTGAGAAATACGGCGAAGGTTACTATATTAATCACTAATAGGAAGTGGCATACGCCCTGCTAGATTAGATGGAAATCATTGACCTTGGATGACCTTGAAAATCGTTACGCGCTATTGCAGCTATACGGTGCTATTGATCATGGAAAGAAAGTTGCATATTGGCTTTTAAATGCCATGAAAATTATCGACCTTGGAATGACCTTAAAGGTCATTGACAATCAGTACGATCGGCTATCCTAGCGACAGCTGGACTTCTTGTTGCGATGTTTGCTCATGGTCTTTCCGGTGCTATGAACAACTGCGCATTCTGCGTCTTGTCTTACACTGTTACGTCACGATCGACACCGCAGCTGCATGCTCACCAAAAATGCTCTGGTAGCTGACCGTTTGTGCAGTGTAAAAATCGGGCGTAATGTGTATTATTGGATCGGTTCAAAACAGTGCAAACATCTGTTCTGTCGTAACCGACGGCAGCAGCAACGCTAATATGCTGAAGAAATGTAGGCCTACTAGCTATTGCAGTACAGAACAGAAGACGTAGACCAGAAGACGTAGACTCGAACAATTGCCCTTAAAAACTATTATCATTTCTAATGGAGCTGCTACCGATTAAAACATTTAATTTATTAATTTCCAAAAATAAATAAAAATTTTGATTAAAATATTTGTACTCAAAAAGACGGCGAAAATTGCAAAATTCAACTGGTCGTTGTTATCTTTTGCAAACTTAAGCAACATCGAAAAAGTCTTCAACCGTCGTCGACAACCGAAGTGTACCAGTGTGGTGTGTTTATAGGCTAGTCAAAGCTCACAAAATGCAGACGGTTTAACTAGCACTATACAAGTAAAAAACCTTATCGACGTTTTATGTGAAACAAGATAATGTTCATACGAACACGGAGTCTGTCCAATGCATTTCGATAGTTTACAGTATGTGTCCGTAGCCTATAAACATAATCAGTGAGCAGTTTAGACTAGTATAAAAAATGTTTAATTTTAAATTGTACAGCGGCAATGTTATTGTTATGCTTCGCTATTATTATAACTAAACAATTAACGTTGTTGCTCAGCGAGAAAAGCGAGAAATTGTAAGGTTTGTACGCGCCTTTAAACAGCGCCAAAGAGCCAGTTGAAAGTAATGAAATGCGCAGTGCTGGATATGACGAAGTAGCCTAGTTCTAAAGTCTACTTCGCAACTTACGTAGAAGTTTTTACTTTTTATTTTTAAGGTGCGTACAGAGCGACAGAAATGAAACGAAATTATTTTTATCTCTCTATAGTACGCACCTTTACGACAGTACTTTCTTTCTAGTTGGAACTGGGAAGTGAAAAGGACATTATCGCCAAAGAACAGCATAAGAACAAAACAGTGAAGCAACAAACAGTTAGTGTCATTTACACTGAGTCACAGATTAAAGGTAGTCTAGAGCTTACACCGTTTACTTTTTTAGTTTACTCTGAATGAGAAGGAACAAGAACCTCGCACGTCTGATCGTAGTAATTATCTGCGCCTCGCCGAACAGTTCGGCGATGATGGGCGATCTGATCTGAGGCGAAGTGCTAGCAGAGCTTTTACGTTTTCGGTACTAGCCGAGTTTTAGTGAGACCATTATGGCGTACGTTGTCAGAGAAGCGAAAATTGTTGCTAAAGCCTAGAAATTATCAAAATTTTGGTGAAATGGGAAATCGCGTGTTGTTTGTTATATTGTGCGATTGATTGCGATAATATCTCTTTCTGTGTCCGTGTTGTCTCCCGTCAAGTATCGGTAGCAGTCGCGGGGTTGTTACGAAACACAGTACGCAACGGACTGCACCGGCCTCACCGACAGCACCGGTATACCATGTGATCAGATCAGAATTAGATTGCTAAATATGACCCTAACCCTGAGTCTCTGACCCTAACCCCCAGTCCTAGCTCTAAACCCAGTCTCTCGTACTTGATCTGATCATATAAATTAGTGTCGGCGTGGTCAGTGCAGTGGTTCGTAGCACAGTTCAGCCTTCAGTCCGGCGTCAGGAAACGCCTCACCGACCACACCGGCCGCATCGACCACGCCAACACCGGATATTATCACATCAAGTATGGTGGGTTAGGGTTAGAGTTGGGTTGAAGTTAGATTTAGCAATCTGATCTGATCATATATTTGGTGCTGGTCCAGTCGTTTTGTTGTTTCGTGACTTATCTCTAGATGGTGTGGACTATCTTTCTGTTGCAGTGCGACTGGGCTGCAGCTGCAAATTTCTGGCCACATACCAATGGCAGTTCTAGCGCACATTATCTGGGGAGGAGCACAGGCCCATGGCGAGTGCAGTAGCACGAGCCTATAACAGGGGTCTGGGGCAGAGCCCCTAGTGGGGTCCAGTGCCAGAGCCTCTGGTCAGGGGGATGGGGGCAGCTAAAGCATTTTTGGTTTGTGAACATTTAATGGAAGCCACAAATTTGCCAACTTTTCTAAAATTTGGAAACACAAAGAAATTAGATATTTGTTTTATCTCTGCAAAAAACATGGGAGGCCACGAAACTGAGGGGCTTGGAGCAAAACTGGAGGGAGCCTGTGCCTCCCCCTTAAAACCGCCACTGCCACATACATTTATGCAGATGGCCAAGTGTCAACTAAAATGAAGATGGTTTTGATGTGGTTTTTGCAATATTATTGTTGATCACTGTGTTCGCACATTAGATAACATCACTAAACAACACCACTAAGCAGTGATATTTGTACAGTAGTTTTTTTTGAAGATCATGTGGAGTTTTCCACAAAGGCTTAAGAGTCAGAAGTAAAGCAGCATTCACTGTTTCACTAATTTCTACCTGCATTTTATAGTGCATGCTCAATTTACATTTTAATTTTTATCTGTTAGTAATTGTTATTGCAGCTGTAACTTTTCTGCTTCAGTGTTGTGTGTGTTAATTTGTAAATAGTGTAGTGGTTTGAGGTGCATCAACAGTCGTAGCATTCTGACTTTGGTATGTATCGGATCAACGATCAGACAGTTCTTGAAGAGGATTATGATGAGAACTATCAACCAACTGACGAAGGTCTAGATATTTATTGTGCATTATGTATTGTCATGCAGATTGATATTTTAATAGATCAGTTAGTCGAGTAGCTCACCATTAAGGTGATTGTACACTGGAGTCTTAACTCATCAAAAATCACAGGTTACAGCTTTTATTAGCCAGATTTCATCTCCACTGTGTTCATGCTGTGGTAGTGGCAAGAAATGGCTGAACATGTATTTTACTTTTCTCATCTTCAAAATAGGTAGAAGAGTGTTACTGTATATTACTGTATTTTATATGCATTTTATTTATAAATGTTTCTGTGTATTGTTTGCTTTGTAGAGATTTACGAGTATGCAAGAGTGATAGGTATTGATCCAGACAGAGAAAAGGATCTCTTGTATATTGCACGTGAAGGAATTAATGCTCCCCTGCCTGAAAATTGGAAGCCATGGTAATATGTCAAACACATAAGTATTTGAGAACTTTTATTACCGTATATGTTGAACTAAGTGCTGTAATCTTTGTAGAATTATCTGTGTGTTTCTGTAATATAAGATTAAGATGTTAACTTAAAGATAAAATTTGACATTTACATAGATGACGTGTATATGATATGTCTATGCTGTCTTCACTGAGGGATTAGTTTGGTTAAAATAACGTATTTGAGTTTACTAGTTAAAAGTTTTACGTGCAGTAGTGTATGTCATATGCAATGTTTGTGTTAATGTTGCCCATAGTGCGGATGCTAACGGTGACATCTACTACTTTAACTTTGCAAATGGTGCTAGTATATGGGATCACCCATGTGATGAATACTACAGAAAGATGGTCGTCCGAGAGAAACAAAAGCGTGCAGGTAGCTAATGCTGTCTCGATTCACGGTCTCGAGTTTGTTGGTGTTTGATCATTGATGTATTTCAGATTAGGCCAGATGTCACAAAAGATAACTTCTGGAAATTACTGGAACAGCAATTCGGTGTTAAGGTAAATTATCTTAACACTAAGTGCCATATTAAGCAGTGGGATGTTTTTCTTGAGTTTTTGTTTGTGTGATTGTACCAGTATGTGTTTTTATGTTTTTCTCAATCACAGCCAGTATCAAACATCTGTCTGTGACTTACACCATTGTGGTGAGGTCGCATCTGGATTATGGTTGTTCTGTCTGGATTCTGGAGACTTGTTATTCATTACCTCATTGCTATGCAATTCATTGCTAGAAAAATATCAGCTCAGTATTCTGTGGCTGTTTGCTTAGAGTCCTCTAGTCTTAACCCTCATCTTTGACATTGTAAGCTTTTTACGCGCGAAAGCAGAATGCTTCGCACGTCTTTGCCATCGTCTGGGCGTCCGTCCGTCCGTCTGTCTGTCCGTCCATCTGTCCGTCACACTCGTGAGCTGTATCAAAACAGTGCAAGCTAGGATCACGAAATCTTCACCGTGGACTGCCCCAAGGTCTCTAGTTTATCGTGACAAAATTTCGTGCCACTGGGTGCAGGG
>Ga0056128_1002849_pt1 | contig 20825 bp, 13 predicted proteins | sample WorMetLIZISLAND2_FD_71113 | JGI IMG/M metagenome (GOLD analysis project Ga0056128, IMG submission 71113) | Marine gutless worms symbiont microbial communities from Max Planck institute for Marine Microbiology, Germany - Olavius geniculatus... ... | reverse complement strand
TATTGCCTATTCACTATACAACTTTTATGGGCCTACGATGACGATTAGTGGCCGTTTATAGGTGAAATTTTTATACAGGAGCGTTTTTGGCCGAAAATTTCTAAGTCCGTTTTTGGGCCAATTTTTTTACTTTGGGGGGATTTTTCGGGGGTTAGATATTAACTTCGAATTTCGGTTCCCAAAAAGGTTTGACCCTTGCGTGAGACCGCGTTATCCGAGCCATCGCGCGTGAAAATCCGCCGGGCGGTCTGACCTGTAGGTCGGTCAACAGAAAAAAAAGTATATAAACTATATATACACTAGAAGAATTTTCGTTATATTTCACCCATTTGCCGAGAAGCCCCCAATGGACGGATTTGCACGAAATTTTGCACAGGGGGTCGTCTCGCCGACGTAATCACCTGTTTCAAATTTTGTATCGATCGGTTGAGGGGTTTCGGATCTGCGCGGGGTCGAATTTTGCCATTCTCCCTTTACTTAGCCCCTCGCCATTAACACAGGACTGTGCTACCACACGCCTGTGATATTCTACACAGCTGTGATGTTGCAAAACATTTAAGAAATGTCCGGATCTTTAACGATTACTGCATTGTAGTTACGTAGTGACGAGCGAACTGGTGAAAAATTTATTCAGATCAGTACATCGCAAATAATCTATGGAGTTACTAAGTATCGGTAGTAAAGTTTGGCAGGTTACTTTTTGTGGATTACCTACCCGGTATTATAACCAGTATCTCATGCGTCATGCACTGTACGCCGCTGTCAGATCTTGCAAAATCTGAAACAGCTGACGCTGTCTGATCTTTATACACCGGCAACGGGGCGGGGGAGTAAAATAACCCTCAGGCAGGTTTTTGCCAGAAATTTTGTAGAAGGCAAAGGAATGAAGCAGCTGTTCTCTGTGACATTGTAGAAGACCTTTTGGCTTGACGAAATCAGCAAAGTGTATATTTATATCTACTTCCGGTTTTGCGAAGTCGGTCTGGTTCTAACGTCTAACTAACCGGTTGTGCGATGCCGGCATTGTTCGCCTGTAAAGCACATATGTAAACTTCACGCACTTGACATTGTGAATGTTGGAGACCAAAAGTAACTGCGTAGGGGTGCGGACAACAGTGTTTGTTTATTGTTAGAATTTAGGCACATAACCGAAAGTACTAATAGCACAACATTTAGGAGTATATAGCGGCGGACAACACCGCGACGTGTCAGGGACGAACCCAGCATCTCGCCGACGAACATAATTATCCGGCTGATCTGCTGTTGAAGGTTCAACGCTGTTTCCAAAAAGGCAACTCAGTTGGATAACATTACATTTAGTACAAATAAATACTTCCAGTTAGTCGGCTGTTATTTTTGGATTTTCGGCACAAAGTTGCATCGGCCATGGTCGCTGTAGGTTTAGATGTTTTGTGCGTAGTGAAAAACACTTATATCGTCTTTGAAACGACCCGTCTACCTGTTACAGCAGCAAAGTTATTACTGCTTCCGGTATGCCAACCGCCATCTTGGATTTTCGACATAACGTGACATCGGCCAATATCGTTGGAAATTAAAATGTTTCGTACATAGTCGTAAACCCCTATGCTATCGTTGAAGCGACATGTGTGTCTGTAAAACCGACGACATTGATATTAATTTCGGTTATGTGGCCGCCATCTTCGATATCGACCTCCCTCGACGTCGGTCATGGTCGCTAAAAGTACCTATAGACGTTCTGTGCATAGTGGTGAACACTTATATCGTCTTTAAAACGACATGTCTATCTGTTACAGCAGCAAAGTTATTGCTACTTCCGGTTAGCTAGCCGCCATGTTGGATTTTTAACATAACGTGGCGTCGGCCAAAATCGTTGGAGATTAAAATGTTTTGTGCATAGTCGTAAACGCCTATGCTATCGTTGGGGCAACACGTGTATCTGGAAAGCCAGCCACATCATTAGTACTTCCGGTTGTGTGGCCACCATCTTGAATATCGACGACCGTCGACGTCGCTAGTATCACTATTAAAAAGCTTCACCCCGAAAATATCGGGGGTAGCCGTAGGAGTTGTGTCGCTATGTGCTCTAGAACTCCGGACATGCCTGGGAATCCTTTCACTTCCCCTGTTGCCGACAAATGTCGCCAAAAAATTGTTGCCGGAACAAGAGTTAATTGTTCCGGTCTGATTTGTCTGAGGGTATACCCGCATATCTATAGTCTGAAGCTGATAAAGTAACTTGTTGTAAAGATAACGAAATGTGATTTGACTGAAAATGGTCGCTTGAATCGAGGCAATTGCTATCGGCAAAAACAAAGCCTGTCAACGCCCACATGCCCCACAATCGTTCGTCTTTTTTTCTAATTTTGCAACTGGCAAATAGAAGGGCCACGCAACTAACAAAACTTCGTGCAATATTTCTGTCCTTAATAGCTTTCTACGTCGTTCGCGTGAACGCACAGCTATACAGTTGCTGCAGACGACGTCGCCGCATTGACGCCGCACTGTGAATGACACGTGATAGAACAGCATACGTTTACTTCCGGTCTGCCTAAATACCGCATGCAGATCTACCACAGTTGCCAGAAATTGCCTATTTTGGTGACCACAGATGACACCGGAAATTTCCGCATGCTGTTCATCGCAGATAACTTGCGCTATTTCTGTGACCTGAACTGGCCAGCGGTTGATCTGCCGTGTTTAGGCATACCGTTTACTTCCGGTCAGGATGGATGCGACGGCGTGAACAATACGTCGACCAAACGCGATGGTTACGTACAGAAAAAAGAAATAAAAAGAGACAGAGTTCTGAAAGCATTTATGTTTTTTTTCGTAGCGCAAGACATAACGGTAGAGGTAATGCCGGTTTTAGCTTTTTTCCTCGTAAAAAGCACACTTATACAGGGTGGTCCAAAAAAATGGCACAAAGTTTATGGCACCATAATTTTGCAACCGCACATCACAGAGTCATGCGGTTGTCAGCAAAATGTTCTGAAAGAAATTTTTCACATGACTAGAGTCAGTGTTTAAATACAGCAATTAAATATTTTTTGTTTTTGCCGCTGGCAAGTGAACTATTAAAAACTGTATTATCTTTAATGTACCTTGGTGCATAAAACATGCCACTATTATTTTTTCAATAGCTCCGTAAAACATTGACCACTTTCAACAATTTTTGGCATGCGACATTAAAAAAAACTTGACGCAAAGGTCTATAGTTTTGGCCATCTCATCTTAACGCTGTCGCTACACTACCGTGTGAAATGCAGAAGTCGCAGTTTGGCCATTGACAACAATGAATTCTTACCGGGTAGTGTATGCATCGGCTCAGGAATTATTAACTGAATAGCGACAAACGCAATTAACAATTATTATCACTGAAAAAGTCACACGTGCCACACCACATCATCTTTATTTCAGCATATGCTCAAAATGTCCTCCTGCAGCACAAATGCAAGCGGTAGACATTGACACCACTTGCCAACAGCACGTTTAATAATTGCATGACTCAAGCGGTCCACTCGCTGTCGATGTATCATTTCAGTTTGTTGACTTTAAACTTTAAAATAAAAATGATGTAAAAGTTTTTCAATGATTTTGTGGTCTTAGTAATTTTCTGAACTGACGCATGCACTACCCCGTATGAATTCATTGTTGTCAATGGTCAAACTACGACTTCTGCATTTCACAAGGTAGTGTAACGATAACCTTAAAGCGAGGTGGCCAAAACTAGACATTTGCGTTCAGTTTATTTTAATGTCGCATGCCAAAAATTATTAAAATCGGCCAATGTTTCACGGAGCTATTAAAAAAATAAAAGTGGCACGTTTTTATAGACAGCCGGATATTGTTTGTTATATATTGTAACTGACATTTGTTGACGTCGCTCATCATCGTCGTTATGAGCAGCGACGTTAAAATTAAAATACATACATACATAGACAGCCGTGTCGAGGGTAATACTGTTTTTGCATAGTTCAACTGCCAACGGCAATAACAAAGAATATTTAATTGTTGTATTCAAATACTGATTTCACTCACGTAAATAATTTCTTTTGGAACATTTTGCTGAAAACCACATGACTCTATGACGTACGGTTGCAAAATTATGGTGTCATTAACTTTGTGCCGTTTTTTGGACCACCCTGTACATGACGCACAGAGCAGTGCACAGTTTCTGTCGTACATCGTGGTAGAAGCTACGTACTCTAGCGCATCGAAATTTACTTTCTTTTTCCTCGGGACCTAATCACGACATTTATCAACCAGTCAAAAGTCCTAAAAACTACCGTATTGCCCCGCTCAAAGTCTTATACCAACCGTGACTACTATGAACTACCGGCAATTGAGTTGAGCAGCTACCGCGACGTCGCGTGTTCAGAACACAATAATACGGCGTCAGGATGACAAACGACAACGTCAAGCGTAAAGAAAAGACGCGCCAAACATAAAAACCAGAGTCGCGTTGCTGAAATATACGATTCGCGGCAAATATTGGCGACATTGTAAGGCGGAGCGCCGTATAGAAAAAAAACTCCGCATTCATAATACATGTAGACGGACACTCGCAGTCGACTCGAGTATACTCTCAGTGCAGCGTCGACTTTGTACGCTTTCATGCGTGGAATTACCTTCGCCGAAGAAAAAGATTATGTTTTCCTCAGGGGGTCTGCCTGTTTGTCGGTCTCTCTCCTGGATCACTCAAACAGTTACCACGATACCATTCAACGATATTTTGAAGAAATTTCTAAAGAAGTTGGCGTGGCTCAAAAATCGATCGCTTGAATTCTGGTGGTGATTCAGATCACGACATATCGCAAAAAGACATTCTGACTGTTACAAAAATAAAGACTGTCAGCTGCATTGGTAGCCCCAGGGCCGGGCCGGGCCAGAAATGGCCAGAATCACAAGTTCACGATCCCAATGGAACGCAGCATACGTAATTCACGGTCCGACGAAACACTGCACCGGACCGCACTAGACCGCACCAGACGTCCGGTGCTGTCCGGTGCGGTGTTTCGTCGGACCCTGTAATTCATGGCTTGGCAGATCATAATAATTAGGTCGGGATCTCCTGATTTTGTAAAGTGGTAACGAAAATCCATCCAGCTTGTGTCAAGTCAGTGGAATGGAGGGCGGGCCAGATAATTCACGTTCGTATAGCACTGACAGCAAGCACGTTCCTGAGTTCATTACATACGACGCAAAAGACAAGACGCATCGCTCTGGATGCGAGGTGGAAAACACCGTATGAAGCTGGCGACTCGACATCGACTGCTCTCTATACTGCCAGAGTCACGCTGCGTCGGCAGCGTGTCACTACGGGGAATGTCAGCCGTGTCACCATAGTGAGCCAACGTAAAGTAGTATTTCGATGTCACAAGGTTTATAAATACGAAGTAATGCACTTAAATGCGTCTACGCTGATCGAGATCAGCACGACGTAACCACTAAACCCGAGCCGCTAACTAGTGTCAAGAGAAGACGCGCAGTATAAAGTATATTTTTCAGTCAAAGAACAAAATTCATTTTTTTCTGCTCCGAAGATTTTGGCCGACAACACTTGCAGTCTTGACTTTGTTTACGTCATACTGTAATGTCTGGAAAAAGTAACAACCGCCGACAGTCTAAGAAATTTTTAAAAAATAACAATGCAAAATGTGAAAGTAATCTTAAAGTCCAGCGTGCTGAATTCATAAGTCATATACAAGCTCCAGCTATGTAGTTGTTAAGAATAAAAAATGAGGTTTAAAGTTAGTACCAACCACTCAGGGCCTACACTATCCGTAACTTCTCACCGTAATCATAAAACTGTAATAGACCGCTTACATAATGAGATGACTAGAACTTGCCACACGTGCAGTATCATAGCTTGTACATGTATGAATTTAGTAGCCGAAACTGCAAGACCACCAATGCAAGACCTCTACTTATTTTAGCTGTTTAGGACTGTCAAAAAAATAATCTTTGCGAACAGCGTCTGTTTTCTGAAAATTATGCAACGTTTACGTTCTCCCAAGACAGCGCACGCACGCACGGGCAGTCTGCGCATCTGCCATTCTACTCGCAAGATAGACGTCACTGCACGATGTCCGCTCGCATTTGTCGCTATACTCGTGACGCCCGTCGAGCCGACCTGCGTACAGCCGCAGTGTCTGGGGATTCGGCGGCCTTAGACACACTCGGCTTGACAACGACGCGACCGAATCCAAAAACACGCGATCACTTGCTCGACTAGTAACTGACCGTCCGACCGATCGATCACTTGTCTCGTTCTTTCTCTCTCTATCTCTTTCGCTCGATTGTATGACATATCTTTTGGTGATACTTCACCCGTGTACGGACACTTTGGATGGTTCATCGAGCAGGAATAGTGACCGTCCTCTACCTCGAGAACAAAAAATCGTAACCTTGACCTTGGCATTCAAGACTACTGACCTTGGCCTTGGCTTTGAAAATGTTGGCATCGTATTGAATATTTCAAAAGTTTAAGTTTTCTGCTTATAACTAATAAATAGCAGCAACAGTCATAGGTGCTAGGTGCTCTTAACAGCCAAGATCCGCACTCACAGAACAGTAGAAACCACCGACCCAAGCTGTCTGAGTACCCTCTCGCACCACCAGTTCAGGACGGCGGATCTGTGTTGCAAATGAGCACGGATGGGAGCATCGCATTCATCGGAGACCCGCATAGCAGTGAAGTCGGTACCCGCCGGCTATCTGCCACTGCTGCTCGGGTCACGGTGGTGAAGCGAACCGTCAGAGGTACGATATTGTCATGGTTTCTGGGTTCCGCACTCCAGCGAATGCCAGAGAATGAAGGTTTGTTGCAAGCTTTTATCAGCTGAACACAGTTGAGACGCTCGCTAGGAGTCGCCACGCAACAACGTGTTTCGGTTACTAAGCTCCGCCCATCGACATACCACCCAACCCCACGTCACCGTGCATAACCCACATTCCGAGATATTCCAGAGATCAGAGAAAAACACTTTTTAGGACACAATCCTCAGGTCAGGTCGTTAAAGCGAGCGATCAGAGGTATAGGACTCGACACTGACCGTCGCAACAAATTAGACATTAAATACGTTTTATAAAATCGCCAAATTTTATATTAGTTTGTTGGCTCGTCGGCAACCACTGCCGCATTCTTCAGAACGACTGTCCGCCAGGTGTCGCTAAGGCGGACATTAGACCTAAAACAGATATCAGGAAGTCGTTATTCAAAAACACAAGATAAAGCCACCCTTAGACCGCTGCGGGTAACGAGGGCGTAAAGAGTGGCCTCAGTCTTGTGGGAGCACAGCCAGCCAGCCGCTTCACGAATCTAGTCATTCGTTCCTCATCCCACAGCTGTCCTTATTCAAAATTTCGTTGAAAATACCAACTGTCTGAGACGTGTCTGTATAACGCAAAGGAAAAAAAATGATCTGACAACATCAGTAAAGAAAATCCTGTCTTGTGGGAGCATGACAGGCGGGCTGGCTGCCGCAGGCGTCGACATAACACTCGGACAGTAGCTGCTGCTGCTGCTACGATTACTCTTCCTACTACAACGCAGTCGTCGTATCATGATCACGACTGTGTGCAGCTTTATTTCCGCCGCTCATTATCGCCGGCGTGCAGCCCGACTGTTCGGCATACCACGCAAACCAGAGATTTGCAAAGATCCGGTGGGAACGAGAGCTGAGTGGTCATAAAAGCGGCCAACATACCGAGGGTTACGCAGAGACGGATTATATGGCTGCGTACAGCATTCTGATGCCGACAAACTTCAGTCGAGTCGAAATGGCTCTAATGTTGTTCGGCTGCGAACAGGCTTTGTAATGTAGATCGACAATCCGCCGAGCTTTGGCCGTCCAGTTAACCACGATGGCGTATTTAGAGGGGTACAACCTGCAGCCATGTTCTCGCCCACCACGGCACTAAAATTTGTACAATTTTGCTTTAGCTGCTGAGGAACTTTGTTCTCCAAAACCGCTGCCTCTTTTCCTGACCATCCACATTCTCTGCCTGTAGAGCGTATAAACGCGTGGACGTCGTTTGTGATAACCTAACACAATTTTTGCGCTAAGAATAATCACCTATACATATATTAAATCTGCTTGATTAAAATGCAACTTTTTACGTTTTTGTCTGCCATCTGTAGATAGCTACTCTCAACAGCGGTGCTGCGCACATTCGTGTGTTCCGCACAGGTATCAATCAATATGCTGACAGACAGACAGACAGCAGACGCAGTCCGATAGACAGCTCATGGACTTCTTAATCCATTAGCACATCAAGAGGTCGATGGACAGCTATATATACAGACACGCTGCCTGAATTTAAGGGTCGCTACAGCTTGCAGCTTGCGAACCAATAATGTGGCGGCCGACAGCCAGCTAGAGATAATGACGACAAGTCGACGAAGTTAGTGTTCATGCACCCACTCTTAGTTTAGAAACAGTCACGAGTATGCTAATAACGATATGCTCTAGCTCACTTTTCCAGTTCATGCTGTGAGTGAGTGACAACGGACAACGTACCGTCGTTGTCGTCGTAGATGTAGTAGATCTTAGTCCAGCGGTAGACGCGAACGACGTCGACGACTGCCTGATGGTAGGTCGGTCGCATGTAGAGTGTGAAGGCGGCGCTGGCGTTCTGTCGCGACGTCCATGAGGGGATCGGTGCGCTCGGAGTGACGTAAGGCATGTTGAACGAACTGGCGAACGACTCGATAGATCGCTGGGTCGTGGGCACTGTGACGCCGAACAGCGCGAACACGCCGTTTGACATCGTCGAACATACTGCAATACGACCAGTAATCAGACCAGCTGAACATCATCATCATCGTCATTTACTGCAAGAAATCAGCGACAACAAATAAGACAATCGATAGACCAGCTGTTACTAGGAAAAAGCCGACAGCATGCACTCTATCTGTCGCGGTCGCCATATACATGTCGCTACATATAATGTTGTATTTGCTTATTTAACATCAAAACTGTGCTACTTTTGGCATATCTACTAGTGCTTGCTAATCTTATTCTAAATCTTCAACAGAACAATCTTAACCTAACATAGTCAGCCCGTGAAGATGCGATATAGCACATACGCACGCTGAAAACTACAGTCAGCCGATTCATGTCTACCTTCTGTGCACAGAACAAAAACAAAACAACAGCGGAAAAACTAAAAGTTAAAGAAAACAATTAGTACACAGTGAAAAGTCGGTGAAGTTAGTCATGTAGGTATTAACGCAGTTTGTGAAAAAGATAATGATAAGTAACACTCAGCGTGTTCGGAGTCGAGAGGAAAGAGGTAACGCCGATCTCAAACAGAAAGCAGGTAAAAGACAACGTCAGAATTATGCCACCGGTAGCAATAAATATTTAGCTTTGACGCCAATGAAATATTAAATTCGCTTTAAACATTCCCTGAAACCTTTTGTATAAATCCGATTATTTCCACGAAGATAAAGAAGAAAACGAAAGCGAATGTTTTCTTCTAAACACAGAGTATAAACGGCAACAACTTTGTAGGCCCTATTTTATGTAACAAACAAGTCGTCATTTTTCTCGCTTTCTGTGACTCCGAATCGAACAAAAAATGGTCGAATTGAAATCTATGGCAATTTCAAATCCGTAGGAACGATAACGAATGCCGGCGTCCGTCCATTTGTCAGCCTGCTAGTTTCTCTGGCTCGTCCACTCCTCGCTGTCAACGAGTACATGTGTAATGTCTGTCCGGCATTCTAGCGACCCGCACGAGATGGCTGGCCGGCGCTCTGTCTGTCTGTCCGTCGTAACGACAGCTAATCGCGGGATGTGCCCTCAGCTTCCGCAGCCACCTGCACGACGACAACGAGCACATCTCGCCACAACGTCCTGCATAATTAATGCATTTCGACTATACTACTCGTCGGCGTCGGCGCGATGTCCAGCTGGTCACGTGATAGCGCAAGGGACGCCGGGACGTTAGAGCAACGACGCCGACAGTGATTATGCCGTGACAGCTTGGGCGATAATGTAACGTCGTCCCCGGGCTCGGGGGATTTCGCCCCGACCCCGGTTCTGTAACGGTTTGGGAGAACATGCACGCACTTCGACGACTACGTTTCCACTATCGCTGCACCGCCGCTCACATCGGAGCAAACACGCATTATTAAACATGGCCAAAATCACTCTTCGGAGTTCTACTGTTCTATACTGTCCAGTATTATGTTAAGCAAACGTCGACTTTCAGTTGTTGCGCCTAGCGTTTGAAACAGTTTGCCTTTAGGCTACGTTTGAAAACAAATTGCAACTCACTTTAACTAATTTGAAGACGCATTATTCCACCAGGACCATAATTAGCCAGTGTCATGCAACGCCTCAGATTACTCTTTCATAACGTCAATTATGGCGCTATACAAATTATTTTATTTGCTTACTTACTCGATTACCGATTTTCAAGGGTAATGCCACACTTTGTAAGATCTCGTTGACATTTGCGGTGTGATGCACGAGCAATAGCGAGCAGCGTCCGTAATAGGGTGTTTACACGATCCAGCAAACGTCCATTTGTTGGAAGTTTGCTGGACCTTTGCTAGATCGTGTAATCAACCTATAAGCGGTTGTTGACGGTTGCTGGTTTTCGGGTTTGGAACGCATTGACGAAACAGACGACATCACCTCAGACACTGATATGACCATCTTTCGTCGGCAGTAAACAGCTGCTTGAAGATAGCTTTTGTTCCTATCCCTGACCGTCTCCCGTGACTCCCGTAGTTATCGTCACCGCATCCCCACAACTCTTAAAAGATTAGGCGTATAATTTTATCCTATCCCAGTTCACTTTGTTGTTATCTCCATCCCTATCATCACTCCATCCCTGCCGCGCCATATAACGGAGCCCGTTCTTGTCACAAGTTGAGTTCAATTTTTCATCGCAGATATCTGTTGTACATTGATTTGACATACATGTTTTTTCTGTTTTAGTTTTACTTGCTTAACTGCTTGCTTCAAAGCAATTCTGCTACTGAAACAATTGTGATTAAGTGATTGATTGATTAATTATAGTCATCCGTCTGCAGCGTTGTAAGCAAGCAAGTTAGAAAACCCCAAAAGCGATCTCAACACCCGAACAGTAAAGTCGTTTGCATCAGCTATTTAAACTGTTCAAAAAGTTAATGTCGGTGTGTTTTAAATGAACTGGAAAGCTGTTACATAGTTTCGTCTATGCAGCTGCAAAACATCAGTGTCTTAGATAGCACATTAAAAAAGCAAAATGGCAAAACATTATAATTGTGTTTGCAGTTTCTAGCAAAACGTCATGACTACAAAGTTGGTCAAAATGCTACTTAGGGCTATCTCTCATGACAAATTAAAATACAGCAAGCAAATTACTCGTTCGTTGTCAAATTAACAAACTGTAAAACAGCATTGAAAACTCTGGAAAAATGCATTGGATAGGCCCATAAAGTTTTTGTTTCTCAAAATGTGATCGACAACAGATAGGACGTGTTGCCATTTTACCTTAGATTATCTCCCTCCCTGGACGTCAAAACGCTTGTGTCAGAGCTACACGTATATCCCGCCGGTCTACTGGCAGTCAAGCTGCAGTGCAGGCTCTAAGCCAGTCGTAATGCCGACGTATGGGAAGCTGTGCTGCGTCGACGTTTGTCTTCATAAACAAGCGACACATTCAGCAGCGCCGCAAATCGTTGTGTATGTGTGGCCAGGGTTAGGTTGTCAATTCCCGGGGAAGTGTCAGGGCCTCGGTCCCCCAATACATCAACATGTCCTGTATAGATATCGCAATCCTCTCACTAATAATCATATCAGAGGGAAAGGGAAATAGCCATACTTTTTGCTCGCTCGCTACACTGTGTTTCCACCAGAAATGTTCTGATGACAGAAATAGGCCTACGTTAAATTCATCTTCGGCCAGGGCTCCAAAGTGGTCACCGCTGGGGAAAACCGCTAGTTGACTGGAGTAGAAAGGGGAATACCTTCTTTTCGATTGGGAAGGGAAATAGCCTTGCCCCATTTCCCATACCACTCGATGCCTGCCGCGTTTTGTTCTCGGCGCCTCGATCTCTGGGCTCCCCCAATATTGACGATACCTTGACGCTACTGTGTGACGCCACTGCGTGTGTGCTGTCCACTGCCGTGTCGACTTTAAAGGCGGGTACAAAACGACATAACTATACTGAACTGGACTGACACGGTTTAGTTCGTGACAAACTGACCAATAGGCAAGCAGTAATGTAGGCCTATCACAGGCGGCACTGTATAACGGCATCGGTGACTACGTGACTACGCAAACGTACGCGTTAAACATGGACCAAAAAGCTCTCTCTGCTCGCCCTTTGGTCAGTTTGTCAAAAACTAAACCGTGTTAGTTCAATTCAGTTTAATTTAGTTTAGTTACGTCGCTTTGTACGTGCTTCAATACTAGAGGCCCTTAGGCGCCGAAAACGAGACGCCAGAGGCGTCGGGTGAGGTGGAAAATTAAAAATAAGCTGTTTTCCTCCCCAGCTGACTCAGTGCATTTTTATCCCGACAGAGATTTACTTTTGTAGTGAAAACCGTAAAACGATAGCTCAGCAGACAAATGAGAACAGTTTTTTTTGCTTTTTCCTGCTTTCCCCTTGATTTATTTTCAGCGAAAGAAATTGGAGCATTTATTCCAGCTACATTTGGTGGATACACAACCCAGAACGTGTCCAAACATTGGGACCCACCTCTTCTCCTTATTGACGCTTTTGTCACCACTGTGCAAATCTTCAGCAGAAACGTCGCCGTTAAGTTCGCACTTTACGCCGAACGCATGCAACAGCAGCTCTGACCGTCTGACGTCAAATTTATGCTGCGTTTACAGACGGACTGAATCAGGCTTAACAGACTTAGCCATGTACAAAATTGTGTCCATGCAACGATCGGCGCTCGCTTTATACACGACCGTTGTTATTGGGATATAGAACAAAAGTCCGGATATAACCCCTCCCCGGACATAATTTATAAAAATTTCTGGTTGTGGTACTGGTCTTCAGAATACATGCGAGTCTAACGAGAAAAAATCTCACGCACATTACTGATTCATAGGCCTACTCCTGTTATAAAGGCAAAAACATGGCAAAAATTTTGCCGGTTAGTTCAGAGCAATTTCTAGTCTAGAAGGTTTGTCTTATCCTATGAGGTTATGTCCGGGAAGTTGGTCCTATGTTTATGCGGACAAAAAAGGATAGAATTTACGCGTTAACTCTAGCGTTTGCTCGCAAGGTAATCATCGCCGGATTAATCTACAGCAACAGGATGGTGTTGAGCCTCGAAGCACATGATTTCACGTGTTTTAATTGTTTTACTTTTATTTGTTATACGGGTTTAATTCTCTTGAAGAAATTTTCACTGATGTTTCCAATTTTACCACGTGCACCAATTTGCAAGTTCTCATAATTTAAAACTAACTACGTTATTGTGTCAGAAGCGGCTATCGGAGGTGCTAAAAATAATGGAAATTATTCGAACGTTTCCCAAACCTAGCTGAGGAAACTAATGCTGCTGCAGCCTATTTGTGTATTTGTAATGAATTATTCTGGTCACAGTCACTTACAACATCAGACGTTGAAATACACGCTACAACATCAACTTTGTGTGGTTCTGTATTGGCGTATTTCCGTCATTTATACATTGTGGCGGAGAAATTTGAGGCGGAGAAATGTTCTGCCCTGCGACGGTAAATTGTCCGGGGGTATATCAGTCTATACGTGGAATGTCCGATGCCTATTGTCATTGTTGTATCTCAATAAAAGTCATCGCTTCGCTGACTCTGTTGTCCGTCGTTTCGCCAGCAACGGCAAGAACTTGTTTTTTTTATCAGCATACTTTCCAGACGACTGAGTCGTGCATGATATAATGTCTGGTCAAACAGACCAGAGAGAACGTACAGCGTCAGCGTGTTATTGTTGAAACCCCAGATTTCCCTTTGGATTACAATCACTTCCCAAATTTTCGTTTCGCAGCGGCTTTTGTTGAAAATGTCATTAAGAATAAAATAACAAGTGCTTAAGTTGTCTGCATAAATAAAAAAAACAAAAGATAAGCCAAAAATAAAGCAAAAATCATTTATCGTCTACACGCTGATGGGTTTGTAAACACAATCTGAATTTTCATATTTATGTCTGGCTTGTTGACGTTTTGGCTGCTTTTTGGTTAACCAAGAAACAACGACAAAGCTAGTTTAAAGAAAAAAAATTCGAGTTTACCAAATTTGTGACTTTTTTTCTTAAAAAAATATATAAACTTACAGAGAAATTTTGGACCTGAAAATTATAGCAGTCGCCAAATTTATTGCGAACCCAGATGTCATATTGCTTGTTCTGCAACGTACTGCTGTCATAATTATGTATAAAATCAGCTGCCACAGGACTATTACCATTTACTAGTATTAGAAATGCCACTGTTACGGAAATCCAGGCGATCGGTAGCCTAAACATATTAAGGCGACTAAAACAGCGTTTTGGCGTTTTTCCGCAAACCGTACATTTTTACGGCTATTGCTGCGAAAATTTGGTTCGGCGGCTAGGGTCTAGCTACCATTCTGTCCAGTGTCGGCAAACTGGACACTGGTCAACAGCCGGGAATGTGGACTCTGTAACTCGCATTTGTCAGTCTGCGACGAGTTTCATTTTCCAGCCATTCATCAGACGCATTGTTGCTGCTGTCAGCTGCAGGCTTCTGCGCCGATCTGCTGCTCACGAAGCTGCTCGCCTGGCCTGAGCTTTCGGGCGATCGCAAACTCTGCCAGAGTCCACTTAGTTCGAGTCCGAATCAGATGGGCTCGACGAGAAAGTGCGTTCGGAAAATTCTTTCTAATCACAATTCACAATTTCAGCAAGTGGCGAGAAACAACAACATAGTAAAACGTTAAAAATTAGTCAGCTTTGTCCGTAAATGCCATTCGTCAACCAAAAATATTATTTACAATGCAAAAATCAATATGGCGCAGTCATTTCAAGTCACTCAGCACTGGGTTTGAGTGCAGCTGGACCAAGTCCGAGTTCGGGTTCTCAAAAATAATGACGCGACTTCGACATTTATAAGTCCATTGGTGTCCACTGCTGTATGCATGCCGTTTTTTTCTGATCCGAGTTCTTAAACTGTGAGAGAACTCGAAACAGTCAGAAAAACAGGCGTTTTAAAGGCCTGTCTGGCTATTCTCGTCGTCGTCTTCGCAGATGCAAACTGGCTGACAACACTCGCATATATTATTATTATTTTATTATTATTATTATTAGTTTAATTATTATTATTAATGCCATTTAAAAAGCGCAAGTTCGAAAAAATGCAGCAAATGCGGCCACGTCAACTGTTACAGGCTGTCGGTAGCTTCTGTCATGAAGAATGTTTTTGGCCGCCTACGAAATACGGACAGTGACGTGTCTAATCGAAGTGCAGCTGGCAGACGGTTCCACATGACTGAACCGCTAACAGCGAAGCTGCGGTCACCGTAGTTCGTCATCGTGCAAGGAACAGATAGGCCTAGTTGTCCAGATATGGCAAAGCGAAGATTGACACCGATCCTCGTGTGATGACGTTGGGATGCAGTATGTCGACAGGTAGGACGGAGCCATGCCGTGCCGACACTTTACACCAACACAGCCGTCTTGAACAGAATACGCTGCCTGTGTTGGTAACCAATGCAAGTAGCACAGTATCGGTGTCACATGTTGAGATTTTCTGGCCCCAGCGATAAGACGGGCAGCGGCGTTCTGGATGGCTTGCAGCCTCTGGAGCAACTGACCACTGATGCCGGTGAACATACTGTTACAGTAGTCAATTCAACTGGTGATGAACGCATACACTAAGGTTTTATTGCCTCTGGTGTCAGTGACTGCTTAATTGACTTGAGCTGCCGGATGTATAGAAAAAAACAAGATCGGCTGAGTGCAGCAACATGGTTGGCCAAGGTAAGCTGGCTGTCCAGTACAACACCAAGGTCTTTGACTGCAGTTGAAAACTGGACCGTGGCGTTTGGAAAAGTCATATCTTGAGTGCTTAGCTTGTTCAGTTGCTGGCGAGTACCCAGCCAGATGATCTGAGTTTTCTGTTCGTTTTGGCTTTAAGTTCGCATCGATGTGGTCACAGGCTGGTGTGCTGAGGTAGACCTGTGTGTCGTCAGCGTACGTTTGACATGCGAAACCGCATTTTGCAATAACGTCAAACAGTTCAGCCGTATACAGCAGGAACAAAATAGGGCCTAGAACTGACACCTGTGGGATATAGTCTATGTGCAGAATTTGCGAAAATTATTAGCACAGAAGTGTCATCAGCTACTAGAGACGTGGCCTCCTTTAGATCACCAAATACCAGGTTTTGCCTTGGGCTTTACTGGAAAATACTGTCTCCAGATTTCTTTTTAGTGTGATGCTCAAAAGTCATTAAACTTGCATGTACGCGGTATGCCGGTGGCATATCCCGAACTACGACACACTGCGAATAGAACGAAATCCCTGAAGCGGCAAGAGAGTGTGGTCGTCTGCGGCTAGCTATCAGTCATCGAATCTTTTCACAGACGGTCGCTCAGCTCTACTGCATGCTTGCACGCATGCCACCCATGCAAACCGCGGAACCACGGGGGCAAAAGATCCCTCACTTTTTCGAATGTGGAACGCCCAGTGTTGTTTGCCGTCTTCATACTTTCACGCATAAATAAATTGTTACCATTTCACGTGACCAACGGATCGTCTTCGTCTCCTGTGCCTTGTCCGATAGTCCGATTTCGTTCGCTAGTCACGTGATTTCAGGATATTTCGCACGCATCTGTTGGTTAAATCAACGCCCTGTCCCTGAAAAGGTCCTCAAATTTCGAGATCTAGATTTTTAAACTGAACCAACTTTCAACCGTCGTTCGGACGAGAGAACTTGAAAATCTCGTGGCGAAAAAAAGAAAAAAAAGCACTTACATTAAAACGTAAGACCGTCGCGGCTAACTAGCCTACCGCAGCCGGGCGGCCTAAGAACAAATAAGAATCAATGTTCGTTAAAAAGTTTTCCCAATTCTGACATTGTCCCGAAAACTAATACAAATCCGCCATTTCTTATACGTTACGATGATGTTTGAATGGAAACACCCCCTTCCCAAAAAACAGTCAGTTCGTAACGCGAAATCGTTTTTGTGGCATTGTTTGTACACTTTTACTTAGGTCTTACGGCATGCATGTTTTCCTAGCTTTTTTCTAATATTTTATGTTAATTTAGCTATTGGCTGCAACACATAATAAAGATGCTTTTTTTATTTTATTTCGAAAAAAGCTTCGTTAGAAAAAACAGACCAAAGACCAGGAAGATGTACGGTTTCTCGCCGATCCACAAACAACTCAATCTCGACGTAGGCCTAACAAAGACAAGCTGCTGCTGCTGCTGCTGCATGCAAGCACATTTCTGCGACTGACGTCTCTATGAATCACTATCCATCATCATCATCATCATGACGTCGTCGTTAACTGTCATGTCCTGCTAGGAGTAGATATGACCACCGAAGACCACATTGTCGACTAGATAAAGCGATGCACACAAGCAAATTTCGAACTTGCATATGGCATTCAGAAGCGCGTACAAAGGGAGAGATGGAAATGAACTGAAGAAAACTGAACAAAAATCTCAGTTCACGTTAGTTGCGTTGCATCGACTGTACAAAGCCAACAAACTGGGAATTCAGTTCCTTTCAGTTTAATTCATTTTGTTCGCTTTGTAACGGGCTTTTAGGTATAGAAAACTTTTAGTGGTATACTGGCAACATTTAAAATATAAAAATAAATCATTGAAAACTTTTTTACTAACTGACAAATTTTGCTGTAAACTATCAACACATGGCATTGTTCAGTAGCAGCTTACACTTTTTGGCAACAGCTCCATCAAATTTTAACATACTCGTTGACATCCCACAATTTCTGCTAAGAAGAAAAGTTCCGCATATTCGCCGAGAATGCGAAACGTTTTACTTTCGGTCTACTTTAATCGTTTGCATAACTGACCATATAGACCTACACCTGTTTACTGTTTCAACACCAGCAACTGAAAAATTCCATAAACACTTCAAGCATTCTGCTAAATAAATCGAGCGTAATATCAATTTGGTAACAACCAATATCCGTACGTTTCATGTTCAATCGTGACAGCGCGCAAAACGCAAAATCGTGCAGAAAGATGGATTTCTGTCTGCTCTTCTGCCACCCGTGCTGTGCGTGCTCACCGGTCTGTTTTCGAACTGATGCAGTCGGCTAAGAAACTTGTTCTCGTCGACGAATTCGATCGGGAATACAAGCGACTGCAAAGACCTGCCGACGCCGTCGCTAAAACCGATCACACTCTACGTTTGTCCGACACGCTTCGCGACGGTTCTCTGAGCGACGATCGCAAAGTCAGGGAATACGTCGCGGAACTGCATCGGTACCTAAACATCGACCAAAAAGCGCCAGATGAGCAAACGGTAAAATTTAAGTGGGCAACAAAACCGGAAAACGTGCGAACACCTGTCGTTAGAAAGCAAAAAAGAAAAAAAAACTGCGACGAAAAAAAGCCGCTAAACGCACGCTACAGTGGGATCAGTAATGGACTTGGACGGCGTCTACGCCAATCCCAGTGCGCCGGGTAGTTTTTCTGGTGTACGCATTTTAAAACGATACGGCAAACGTTCGGAGCGAGAGACGAAGAAATTACATATATATTCTAAACTATTTCCATTGAAATATTCCAGAGCTATAAAAAGAACGCTCGACTATAGCAATTTGTTATACGTTTAGTGATTAATTTTATTTGCCGGAATAAACGGTTTTCCAATGCAAATCATTCATCATATCGTATCATTATCACGTATCTATCTGTGCGTCTGTTTGCAATGCTTTTGTCCGTCTGCTGTCTATTTTTCTGCGTTGATACGAATACAGAGAGTGACGATTGATATAGGAATTCATATCGCTTGAGCTTACATTCTGAAGCTGCATGCTGCGGTTGTTTAAGCCACATCTGTACGAGACTGCGCTCAAGAGTTCATTATTGTACAATTCTGAGACAGAGTCGTAGCCGCGGTTTTAGCCGTCAGAAATAGACCGATCCGCACTTTTCTCTCTGTCTATCTTTCTCTGAAAAGCTGATTCACACTTCACGGTTGTTGGTTTTGTGCCCCATAAACACGGACCATGTCCACGGACCGTGAGCATGAGCCGTGTCATTGCAACGCTATTATTATTATTATTAAATTTGTCAATTTTGTTGGCAAAAATGCGCTTGAAATACTATATTAAGGCGCTGCAATGACACGGCTCATGCACACGGTCCGTGTTCACGGGGCACAAAACCAACAACTGTTAACACGAGCCGTGAACACGGGCGTAAAATTTAGTCACTTGTGAACACCGCCCGTGAACACGGCTAGTGTGAACCGGCCTTTACTCTTATGAGGTAGACGATTCAGCTGAAAACAAATCGGATTCGATTCAAAATTCTTTCAAATCGATTCGATGGTGATTTAAGCCCTTCAAAAATTCTAAGTTGCAACTTCATTTAATCTGCAGCATGTACAAAGGCACTTTTGCAAACTGAGCGATAGTTAGGATAGTTAGGTCCCATGGATTAACCCAACCCATGTCCATGTCTGGTTAAGACATTTTCTACTACTATACGTAATTAATTGTGAATGACTTGTTACCAGAAAGCCCAGCTGTCGTTAAGGAAGACGCGCTACAGCCTACACAATTTCTATTGTAGTATTGACTTTCAAAGTCATCTAAGGTCGATGATTTTCATCTCATCTGAAAGGGCGTATGCGATTTCCTAATAGCAACTTTGGCCCTATTTCGCACCATTTAGCCACAATACATCCGTTACAGACGGACAGACAGATGACAGACACGTCGTGCCACAGACGGCTACAGCTATCTGTAGCGCGTCAATAACTAAACGTTAACTGAAGCGTTGGTAATTCTGTTTGTAAATTAGTCAACAAACTTATCAGAAAAGCCAAAACTGCAGACAGCAGAATATAGTTAAGTTACTCTGTCCCCATACTGAGTCTGTCCGCGGCGAGCGAGTTACTGAGCGTGGCGGTGGCCGGACAAAAGCCCATCGGGTTTAGCCGGCATTACCAGGCGTAATCGCACCGGGAAGAAGTGCATCGAATAGTTGCTATACGTTCCCAGACAGCCGGCAGGCTGAATACAGTACGAGACGAAACGCTTTCTGTGCATGCTTCGGACAGACGCCGGCGTTAAGCCCGGTTCACATCCAACGCAATATACGCGCGTAATGCAACGGACCCAACTTCTTGTCCCGTGGTTCAGGAACCGCAGGAGCCTGCAGCTATGCGAGTCCTCCACTTTACACGATTCTGTTGTAATGTCATGTTGCATCAATTCAGTAGGATCGTTGATTCCGGGCTTGCTTAGTTGTCTCTGGTAGTTGTGACCTTGCACCGTCCCGAAAAACACTCTGTTTAACATTCTGTTGTCTGGCATGCGGCATACGCTATGTGACCAAACAGCTCAAGCTTAGAACGTCTGACTGTCCACAATGGTGTATTAGCGATTGAGTTGGCTTCTGATGGATTCATTGGTCTGGAAGTCCTGCCATCTGACACGAAGCAGTCTTCTATAACAACGCACCTCGAACGCTGCCAGTCTTTTTGTCTGTCCAATGCAATGCTATGCATAGCATTGGACAGAGTATAAAATCACCTTTGTGTCCGTCCGTCCGTGCGTCCGTCCGTGCGTCCGACATTTCTTAAGCTATCTTCCTTCCACCTTCCCTTTCCCTTTCCCTTCTCCTTCCCCTTCTCCTTCCCCGTTTCCTCCCCCTTCCCTTTCTCCTTTCCCCTTGTCTTTTCCC
>Ga0056128_1002846_pt1 | contig 20828 bp, 12 predicted proteins | sample WorMetLIZISLAND2_FD_71113 | JGI IMG/M metagenome (GOLD analysis project Ga0056128, IMG submission 71113) | Marine gutless worms symbiont microbial communities from Max Planck institute for Marine Microbiology, Germany - Olavius geniculatus... ... | reverse complement strand
TAGATGGGATGCTGAGTGGGTGCTGCATGGGGGTGCTAAGGGCTTCTCTTAGTACCGGTGCTGAAAAATCTGAGTAGGGGTGCTGAGCACCCCCTAGACCCCGTCTGGCTACGGCCCTGGCAGTAATCGTTTCGCCAAAAGTGTTTTGCGATGCTAAAAATGCACCAATTTTATTTTTGGCCAAGGCTGCGCCCCAAATTCTCTTGCAGAAGTTTACCACGCTCCCAGACTTCCTAATCAGCCTGGAGGGTGACTGCATATGTACACGCACATTCCATTTCCACTTATTTCGACGCCTGCGGCGCCTCAGTCAAACTCTTCCCCTTGCAAAATTTTTTTGCGCGTGTCCATGTCGTCATCTGCCATCCAAGGGAAAATGGGCACTTGACTGCGTATAATGTGGGATAGAGGGGATTCCACTGCGAGTATAGCCCTACATGTAATGTGTCCAACGGGGGATAGACGCCACTGGTTACAACACTTTTTTCGTATACGTCTGTAACGGGAATAATTTTTGTTGCATATTTTTTTACAGAGGAACAAAATTTCACAACGAAAGAACAGCAAAACGGCGTCGGCAACGGAAGAACGATAACAGAATGGTGGAAACCTGGCATTACTGCGTATTTTCAGTTTCGTATTGGAAGTCCCATTTTAGATCGTTACGTGAAGTTTGAACACTTACTTCCTGTTGATTCTGTGCGCGGTTTTATGATTTCAAAACATTATTTAGAAGTTTCACGTCGATGTTATAGACATTTTACTTGTTGAAAGAACTATTATGTATTATGTCGATGAACTGTTTTGACTAATAACCGTATTTGACATATTGACTCTGTCAGTGTGATGCCCCAGTTCTGAGGCCCTGTCGACTATCCAGATCCAGATTATCAGAACAGCGTCGATTTTTGGCCGCTGTTTTAATTTTATATTGTTATTCTGCACTTAGCATATATTGACAATTTTTTAATTTCGCAGCTTGGCAAACAGACTGAATATTTTGACCATTAAATTCTTGGGATTTCGTGGTATGTGACCAGAGATGTGTGGATCCGCGAATTTTCAGTTCACATTTAGCCACGGATCTGACTTAAGATCTGCATTCACATCCACAACAGTATGCGATCTCGGATTAGCAGTCCGCTTGAATGTGTGGCATTTATGGCCATGTTAATTGGCAGTTTATTTCACTCCATCTGTCTTTATTGTCTACCTAGGACCTCTGTTTAAACAAAAGTTGAAAAGTTCTTCACAACTGAAAATGAAACAGTCAAAATTGTTCACAGTTTTTAAAGTATCTGGTTAAAAATACCTGTGAAGGATTAGGATCCATGCAGTCCACATCTGCAGCCTTCATCTACGAAAGATCTTGGTCCACAAACAGACTCTTCCACAAACAGACTCTTCCACAATCCACACATCTCTGCATATGACACTGTGAACTTTAAAAATAATTTTTATAATTATTTATGCCTGTTTGTTACAGTAGTGTTTTAGAGCATGATTTTACTTGTCTGGCATTGAGGTACCAGAACTGATGCAGTCTACTTTGGTTTCGTTTCAGAAATCTTTATTTTTATTTGGTGATTATGTCTTCTCTGGCAGTTTTCCCAAGACCTCCACCACCAGCAGTGTTTACGATATGTGAGAAGAATTCTGACCTAGTGACAGTTTGCAGTCCACCTGCTCAGGTTCTGTTGTGTCTTTGGTGATTGTCAGATATGTTTGTCATCGTTTATGTGTGTTTTCTGTATATTTGAAAGATCTGTGTCAGTTAATTGTTTGCGTTATATTATTGATGAAGTAGAATTAAATAATGAACACTGTAAGACATTATAAGACTGTAAGCAGTAAAAGACATGATTGGAGTGTGCCATTGTGCAAGTTTACTAAAATGCTGTTGCTGTTATCTGTATTTGTCATGATTATTATGTTTATTGTGCATGAGAATGTCTTTAGATGTCACTGCATAGCTTTATTGCATTTTTACTGTGCAGTTATTTGTAATGTTATGTTTTAGCCTCTGGCTTATCCTGATCTGAGTGTGTCTGCTGAGCTTCGGAGGTTGCATAAATGCAGCCAAACAGCTCGCTCTGCATTCTTGGAGCATGATGACTCTGCAAGAACACACCTCTTGGAAGCCTGGTAACTAATTTGAATGAATGTTAGCACCTGACAACAGGAATGAAGTTTTCATAATATGGTTGCACTGAATTCATAGTTGCATCAATAATCAGTGCAAATACTTGCAATTATTGGCACTCGAAATTTGTTGATTGCTTGTAATAAGCAAAGATATACTGCTTAGTTCTGTCATATGTTGTGCTTGTGATTAGCATTGATAAAAATTTTTTGTAGGATTTTACTACTAATTAAATGGAATGTTTCATCATACATTGTACTGCATTTGTCTAATTTGCTGAAGGTATGAACATGGCTTATCTGGAGTGCTTGAAGAACTGACAAGTTCTCGTCAACCACAGAGAAATGGAAGTCTGTATTCATAGAGTGCTATTTTTTGTTGCTTAGAATCACCAACATCTAATTTGTGATTACATTGTAACATGTGAATGTTGTTGCAACTTGCTACAAATGTTGTTGCAACTTGCTACAAATGTTGTATTTATAAGCAGTACTAATTACAGAAGTAAGCAGTGTATTAAATGCATGTTTATTGTTTGAAGATGCCGCACACTGTGGCTGATATTGTATTAGAATATGTCACATTATAGTGTTGCAACATTTAATTGCAATAAGTTGCATGAAGTGTGGTAAATGCTTTGTTGTTCTTGATCAGTCATCATGTGGATACTGCATCAAAGTCTCTGGTTGGTCCGAATGGCTAATAATTTTCACAGCTCACTATTCCCACACTTAACAGTAAGCAAATGTGACTTTCTGCATTGAATAATTTTTTTTGGTAATATTTTATATTTATCTTTTTGTGTTAATTGTTTGGTGACGTAATATTATTGATGTTTGCACCATTGTTCATAAAGAGAGGTTTTATGTCTGCTATATTAGTCACTTTTAACATCTTGTTTATATTACTGGTATGCTGCTTTTCTTATTGCAATAATTATTTGTCTTATGCATATAGTACATACTTGCATTGCAGCAGTTACTGCAGGGCTGAATTGTCGACAGAATGAATTGAATATCGTTTGAAATTTGAAATATATAACTTTCATGCGTTTTACTTTCTAATTACGGTTTTTGTGTGATGATTGCTCACTTTGAAATAAAAACAACAAAGTAACTAATTTCTGTGTGATACATAAAATTGCAGTACAGTAACTGTGATGTTTAGTTCAAATTTATTTACCTCATTACTGGTTAGCTTTGAGTAGAGATATTTTAGGTTCACTGAGTGTATTTTGTGTTTGTGAGCAGATGTCAAATGATAGATTGATTGAGAAGTTCTCAACAACTCCGGATTGGTATGCACTATGCGTTTTATTATGGTATTTTAGCAGTGATCTTGTTTTTGGTGACTGCTGTGATAACAGCTACTGAGTCATACTGTGTTCTCTTTCGGTTTATTGCATTGAACTTGTACACAGTGACCTAACCGAACTGAACTGACATGGTTTAGTTTTTTTGACAAACTGAACAATAGCCATTGGGCAAGCAGTAAAGCATTACAGTAGGCACCATCTAACAGAGTCAGTGACTACGTGAGTACGTGCATGTACATGTCAGCCAATGACCAGTAGGCGTGGTGTGCATGCCACTGAGTAGCAAATTTCTTCCCAGAGTCTACTGGTGAAAAAATTGTGAAAATTGGTCAATATATAGCGATTGGCGAAGATATAGAAAAAGTACAATAGCTTACTTTTTTGGCCTGCCCTTTAATGTACAGTGTAGTTGTGGTTGTTGACATGTATAGTGTACATCTTTACAGTGTATACTGTAGTATTTGGATGGAAAGTATAACATTTTTGTATTAAGTTCCATTTTTTTTAACTGATAAAAAACTAGAAAGAAGTTATAGAAAGTAGGAATGGCATCTTTGAATAGACTCATAGGTTGAAACGTAACTTCATAAGTTATGAAAAGTTCATCAAAATACAACCTTTATAATTGTTTTGTTGACGTATCGACAACCGCTGCTGCCTTCATCGGGACGACTGTCCACTTGGTGTCACTGCGGCGGACAGTAAGTAATCAGTTATAAAGGTTGTATTTTGAGGAATATTTCATAACTTATGTAGGAATGGCATTATTTACTGTGAAAGTAGTAAATGTAATTGCTGCATTTGATATATTGGTGTATTCAGTGATTACGCATTGCTGTCCTGGGCAGGTCTAACAGCGTAGTGCGCTGTTTTGCTTGGCATCCTCATGCACCGAAGTTTGCAGTTGCTTTGTACGATGACTCGGTTTGCATTCACCGGGCTCAACCTTCAGACATTGTACCGACCCTTAAGCACAAAATGCAGCTTAACGTCGCCGATATTGCATGGAAGTATGTCACATTGTTGCAACATTTAACTGTCGTCACACAACTTAGAGCATTTCTTGTTTGATGCAGTTCATGTCATTCAACTAGGAACAGGTGAAGTTTTTTTTCGTTATTTTTCGAAAAATTTTGGATCACCAAATGACTTAATTATTTACCAGCAGACTGCAGTAAATGTCCAGTTGCAACAAATTTGATAATGAGTAATCAGTTATCAGTATTAATGCCATTTTACTCTGGAATTAATCTAAATTCTATTAAAAATTGTGATAACAAATTCAGCATGCTGCTCGTGTGTTGAAATGCACATAAAGTAAATATTCAGTAAATTTTCACATTATTTTCAATGTTCATAGAAAGCACTTAGTAATATTTTTGTCATATCTGCATGCCAGTTGTACATGTGTTGGTTGGTCATAGGCTGTCATCGGAATGTCATAGGCTGCATATACTTTAGTATAATATATCATGTTTGTTGGTTTTACCATAAATGTTGTCATAGCTTTTATTATTATTATTACTACTACTACTGCTGTAGGCCGTCATCGGCCTCAATGCTGGCAGTAGCGTGTCAGAGCTGTATACTGATCTGGACAATAGAGCCGATGTCATTGGCCACTCGTCCATCAACCAGCTGTGCCCAGGTTTTGACCACGTCTGGTCATTGTCCAGTCATTAGTGTCGCATGGTGTCCACTAGATGGCGTTCTTGTGTCCGCGTCACCGACCGACAGTGCTATAATGGTACGTTGCCAGTGTGATCTACTTGCTATGAGGAATTTGTGTTTGTAGAGAAATATTTAGTACATTTTTCACAAAAATTTTGTATGTATTACATTTTGGGGCTTCAGTGTAACTGATGAATGATGACAGAAAGTCATGAAAATGTTGTATGTTGTTAATAGTATAAAGTGGTTTTGTGGTTACTTTCAGTGTTTTTCAGTACATTTTTTGTTTATTTTCTTGTCCATTTTTACGATTTTGTTACTTTGTATTTTATACCGGTACTTTTTTCGAGAAAGAAAAGCCGTTTGTTTTCTGACTTGCAATTACTGCTCAGATCACTGTTAGTTTGTTATTTACGAGTCACTTTTCCTGATGTCAGATGTTTTATGGATGCATTCTGTAGGTTTGGGCACCGGCAATGGATACATATATGCCAATCAAGAGAGTCGGCCACGGTGGTGTTACACTGCTGAAGTGGTCTCCAAAAGGATCAAAGGTGTTTACTGCTTGCCCGTCTGCAATGTTCAGGTCTCTATAAAACTAACTGCTGCATTGCTGTTACTTTCTTTTTTTGCGATAAAATGTTATTAAAGGAGGTTTTCTTGCATTTATTGATACACGGTTACATGTAGATTTCAAGTTTAGTTTTGGTATGCAACTTAGCATTTCTGACACTGTGGCTGACATTTCCTTACCTTCACCTGCGGGGAGGGTGACCACATAAGCGGCCACCCAGCGCTGAGGCCACTTCATGGGCCCAGTGCGCAAAGCTGACATTTCATTCAGTTGTCCATTTTTTAACTGCCTGCAGTAAAATTGCTTGAAGTGTTGGCCCACTATGCAAACGCAGACAAGGAGATGTTATCTCCATTCATTGACAGCAGTATCGATAAAGTTCTGCTCCAGACCAATCCAGGCTGTACCAGTCACTTCTTGACTTTGCAAACATTTGTAAACTTCATCTGGTAGACACACTGCTGCTAGACCTGCTGTTAGTGCAAACATATTAGGATAGATGGAATTTATTGACGTTTTTTCATTCATTTTAACACGTATTATGCTTGCTCTGTTTTCTCCAGGTAGTGCAAAAACAGACGTTGAGTAAGGTGGAAACTAAAACATGTGTTTAATAGCCAGTTGTGTCAGAAATATTTCTGCCAAATATTATTAAAATTTGCTAAATTTTATTCAAGGCACGATCGATAATGTTTGGGATGTTTTTTCAGGTTTTTTTTATTTTAATACATATTTTACTTGATCTGCTTTCCGTAGGTAGTGCATAAACATACATTAGGTGAGGTGGGAAACTGAACAGTTATTTGATGGCAAGATGTGTCAGGAATATTTGTACCAAAAATTATTAAAATCTGTTAATTGGTTTTCAAGTTACAGTCGAAAATGTTGGGGATACTTTTTTTGAGACACAATGTAATGGCTGTGTTTAACCAAATATACTAGATAAACTTTTTATTTAGTATATGTGGTTTAATTACATCAGAGTGTGGCGTTGTAACGACTGGTCGTCGGAGATGTGGATGACATCACACGGCCGCTGTCAGGTTAGTGCCGGCTTCCGAACATGTTTTGCAATCAGTTTAGTAGCACTTTCAGTTGTTGTTTAACTGCGCTATTTTTGTGGAATTAATCCAGGTCAGCATTGGTTTTAGAGGAAAATCTTTGGTGATTAATTATCATGCCAGGTTTGCTTCATGGGCCAGTTACTCTTTCATCAGCCAACTAAGACTATCAAAGCACTGATGTCACACCAACGGAGACGTTGAGCCATCTTAATCTGCTTATTAAAACAAGCAAAGATATTGACACACCTTGTGCTGATATGTATGCAGCCCTCCATCTAGTGCCCACAGCACACTGTACCCATCCACTTCATGGACTTCACTGCACCTGCTGTTTGATGACCTTTTCGGCTAAAAGCTGGCACACCATTCACGCCGATGCTAGGGAATGTTCACATCAGTTTTGGTTTTTTCTGCCCTTTTGAGTTTTGAACCCATGTGAGTTAGATGGACTGATGGACAAGACCTGTTGTTGTGGTTGTTGTTTTCTTCTGGCGCTCGATCAAAGATCATGTGCGACCGGAGAGGCCAGCATCCCTCAGGTAACTGAGTGCTACTTAAGGTTCGTTGAACAAAAAAGTGATGGGATCATCCTCATCGAAGTGGTGGCTGTGTGCATCTTCCAGTATCGGTAGTGTCTCCTCTGCCTGACCACACCTCTGACATGTGGCCGGCTCACATGTGGTCTTGATTCCTCGTTATTCTGTTGCGGTATCATGCCAGCTCTGGCATGCGTCCCCTTGTACAGAGGCGTAAAAGGAGAGTCTGTTGTGCAGGCGTGAAGTCCTTTTCTTCGTCTCTGTTCACATATGTGGCATGGGATATTGCTGGTATGGCCATTCTACTCCACTTCCGAGAACAGTGATGATGAATAACTGTTTTAGCAGTACTGAAGTCCACTGGCGCTGCTATCTGTACAGTAATGTGGAGGCATTCTTCACAATAATATCAGCTTGCATGTTTCCCTCTATTCCGCAGTGACCAGCGATCCACTGAAACGTTATATATTTATTACCGCTTGCTGCTATTTGCTCAACTAGTGAAAGTATGTGGTGCACAGTTTCTTCCTTTCTGGTGGCCTTTGCTGGCTTTCGGATGGCAGATCTAGAGTCAGTATACAGATTGATGTGAGCCTCCTTGGGTACTAAAGACCTTTCCTGGAGTTCAACAACTTTCTGTAATGCGACACTGATTGCTACCATCTCAGCTCCGTATGTAGATGTAGTAGAACCGGCAGGTGCTTCCACTAAATGCTCTTCCTGGTTGTGGTTGTCAATGATGAGTGCACCTGCTCTTCCTTCTCGACATCCTCTGAATACAGATGCATCCGTGTATATTTCAATTGCAGCAGGTCCCAGTTTGCTGACTGTCTCCTCAACTACTTCACGCTTGAGTTCGGCTGGATCATCCTTGTGTACTCGCTGATTGAGCTCAGTGTTGTAGACAGCCTCCAAGAGAACGTTCCATGGTGGCATGCAGCGTGTCAACTGGACGTGTGCAGATTGCATCGCAGCATCAACGACAGCACAGAATGTTTCCAACTGCGAGCCGACAGTAATGCCAATTCCTGGAGCAACACAAGCCGACGCACTGACCGTGCCACTAGTCACAGTAAACGGACCATGCAAACAAAAGCGCCAACGATACAGGTGGCGCAACTTCCCAAAAGTGGCCGACAAGGAATCGCCCCACCTACCCAGGTCAAGTGACTGAAGCAGAAAGGCCGCAAAACTGAAAAAGAGTTCAGCATAATATACTGGAACTGTGTGTATGTTAGGTCAAAGACTGCGCAGCTGCACAAACTGATTTCATACAAGACCTGAGTACAGTCTGTTAGAATGGCTTGCCACATATTGACAACTGTCAGTGAAGTGATTTGTGATGTTGTATATCAGGCTGCGTGCTGGAGTTCTGATGACAGCGTGCTTTTATTTGCCACGGCCAATGAGCCGCTCATCTACATGATTTTGTTTGACGAAGGCAACATGTCCGTGACGGCAAATATCGGAGCAGTTCGCAGGGCTCAGTCAGCAGTACCAATCATTGACCTGAGTCTGATAGATCAGCAGCTTGAAGACTTGTCCACTGTGCGGTAAGCACAATGTACACAGCAAGTGCATTTGCAACATTTCAAAGGTCTGATAAATAATTTTCTGATCTCATGATGCTGATTCCTGATGTTAAATGTGTCGTGATCCAAATACAAGAGTGCAAGAGTTAGTGGCTATCAGTTGGTATTGCACTAGAGCTGGATTTGAAAGAAGGGTTAGGTTAAGATTAGACCAGTGATTTTGCATAATAGCCCCGGCTGCTAAATGTTTAACTCCCATGTTAGTAGTGTGGGCACTGACTTAGTGTGTGACCATGTGTTCAGAGTTGGCGGACTGGTGCAGTCCATGGCCTGGGATCAGAATGATGAACGTCTCGCTGTCTTATGCCAAGGCAAGTTACCATACAGTTTGTCTGATGTAGCTGCCTCTGTGTTTATTTAATTTTAGGTTGGTCATTTATTACGTCTATAGTGTCATGCATTCAACTTTTTTTAGAGCATTGTGTATTGTTTTTATCGTAAGCGATATGTATTGTAAAAGTTACTTAACAGTTTTTACTGGGATGATATATATACATTAATCAATTCTTATTAAAGATGAACAAATATACACTGTGTCTCAAAAAAAACATCCCCGACATTTGTGACCGTAACTTGAAAACCAATTATCAGATTTTGATAATTTTTGGTAAGAATATTCATGAAACAATTTGCCATCAAATGACCATTCAGTTTCCCACCTCACCTAATGTATGCTTCTGCACTACCTTGGAAAGCAGATCAAGCGAAATATGTGTTGAAATAAACAGAAAACCTGAGAAAAACATCCCCAACATTATCGATCGTAACTTGAAGAAAGATCAGCAGATTTTAATAATTTTTGGCAAAAATATTTCTGACACAACTGGCTATTAAATAAGTGTTTTATTTTCTACCTCACCCAACGTCTGCTTTTGCACTACCTGGAGAAAGTAGACCAAGCATAATAAGTGTTAAAATGAATGAAAAACTGTCGATAAATTCAATCTATCCTAATCTGTGGGCTCCAACAGCTGGTCTAGTGCAGGTAGTGCAGAAACAAATGCTGGGCGAGGTAGAAAACTGAATGATCATTTGATGGCAAGTTGTGTCAGGAATATTCATACCAAAAGTTATCAAAATCTGATAATAATTGGTTTTCAAGTTACAGTCAAAAATGTCGGGGATGTTTTTTTGAGACACTGTATATAATTGAACCATTTTATGGTCAATGGATAAAGTTGCTCTAGGGATAACAGATTAATTTTTTTCTAAATTTCATATTTCAAAAGAAGATTAACACCTCGATGTTGATGTATTAAACAATTGATCATGACTAATTTATTGATGGCAGTTATTGAGCACGTTACATTAATTTTTTTTGACTTGCCCACTTCCTAGAGTTAGGTTGAGTTCCCAGGATAGAACCCTTTACATCTTGTGTATAACAGTGAGTGTTGATAAGAATCCTTATGAAGGCCCAGGCAATACAAAGCCAATGCCAAGCTCAGCAAGTCGTTAGTCCTAGGCTTAGGAGGATACTGAGGTCTAGCATCTAAGCTGGCAAGGAGTTGGCGAACATAGTATACACGTTTTATCATTTGCTGTTTCCTGTGCACAAAATATACTGCAGCAACAGATTGTTGTATTTAAACAATTCTTAGTTGTGTATTAATCAATGTTTGTAAGCACTGTCTGTTAATCGTGCAGGGTCTTCAGCAGCGTTTGTGATTTTATTTCAAACTCGTCTGAGTCCAACGTTTGAACTACTTCCGTGGTAAGTGATATTTCTGCATTGTACACTAAACGGCACATTATTCTGCCAAAAAGGTTCTGTGAATTCTAGCCAAACTATGTATTTGTAGCTGTAGTACACTATAGAGTTGGCTGCATCTTTTTATTATTTTTTTTTTGCATCTAAATATGTAGTCATGTAAGGTGTGTACACTGTGCAGTACAGCAGTGTTATGTGTTATCTCAGTATACTACAACTTTCAGCACATACTGAAGTAGTTTGAGCAGATCTTGCTTATTATTGCATTTACAAGTGATTCGTTTTTTTTTTGTTATAATTTTAGTGGATTTGTTCGTGGCATGCCAGAGGAGCTGGCCGTCAGCATCAGCTTCAAACCAAGTTTTGAAGAAGGTTCACTGCTAACTGTGGTATGTTGACAAATTCTTGTTGACAAATAATCATTTACAGCATTTCTTCAGGCTTCAAGCCAAAATTCGTTCTATCAAGTCTAAGACCAGAACAGAGTCACAAGAGACTTCTCCCGAGACCAATGCTCGTGCTCGAGTCTTTGAGAACTGTGTAATTTCCTTTCACATAACATGCTTGCTGATTGTGTGAGCCTGTTGACCTTAGAACTCCTTTTATATGCAGGTGGTCCTAGTCTCTGTTACATAACCATTACATAGCTCTCTACTATGCATTCTGTGGATAAGTATTTGCCCGCTTTGTAAATGTAACAACAACATTCTTAGGACTGTATGTTGACTTCTGTCTGTTGGTAGGTCTGGTCATCGGGGCGCATAGCACACGTGCCACTCTACTATGTGCCCCGACAACTCATTCGACGCAGTCAGGATGCACCATTCACAAAACCACTCACGACCTCTACTTCACTGTTTACGACTTAATTAACGCATTGCTGTGAGCTTGACGTCAAGAGGCTGACAGTTGCACTTTTGTAACAATATAAAAGTTGTCCTTGGTGCTGCACATAAAATGTTTATTTTCATTAATGCTGTTGAGTCAATGCCTTGAAACTGAATTCATCTGCTTCAAGTACATTATCTATGCTATGACTTTCAAGTTCTGCATTACTCTTAATTAAATAATTGTGCAGTTAGTGCAGTTGAAAATCATTTGCTCAACAGCATTACTCTACATGCATGGTGGTATACAGTGCTGAAAGGTCCTGTATAAGAAACATTTATTGTTGCAACATTGAATCCATAAAACAGTGTAGATTACCATATTCATTACAAGTCTTGCTCGTTCATAGTCCTAGTCATATGAGCAGTAAGTATTAAACAATAATGTGTACAGCAGTAGAAGAAAAACATGTCGAGATTTTTCACACTGAAACAAAGCATCGGTAAAAGTGTACACTGCATCTGCATCAATATTTGACCATTGGATCACAACAGATTTCATATTATTAAGCAAGGTATGGTAGCTTTACCTTCCTCTGCTTTTTCCCATCCACTCCTTTTCCCCTTCCCTCCTCCTTCCTTTCCTTCTTCCCTCCCTTAACCTTCTTTCCCCTCCCTTCCCTTAAAAGTAGGACCCCTTTAATCCAGCTACGGAGTCTGGGACAGTTTGGGACTGTAAGCTCCCCAGTGGGCTGAGATGGAACCCCAGCCAAAATCAATTTGTGCATTTTAGCCTTAAAATGTGACACTGGTAGCAACAGTTTCAATTATTTTCCTGAAAATCAACTGAACAATGTAAGTGCAGTTTAAAGAATGAAAGCAAATGGGAACCAAAATGGTTGCTAAATGAACAAGCTAGCGCTAGTTTGGCCACTGGCTGATGCAAACATCAGTGACTAGTTGCCTAAATCTCAGACAACTGCCTGCAACACATACCAGTATGTCTTTTCTCATGAAATATGCACCTGTATGCTTTCCGAGCGGCCAAAGAAGTGCAGACTACAGGTATACCATAACGGTACATACTGTCTCACTTCGAGCCCTGTGATTAAGTGCTGTTATGACAGATTCTGAAAGTGCTCCATGAAAGCAAATAGACTTTATGTGTCTGGCGGTATTACTTTCGTGAAAGATACCACAGTTACAGAAATACGTTTTATGCAGCAACAACAAAAAAAGATATCCAAAGCCAAAATAACAATGTAACAAATCTACTGCAAATAATGTGTTGCATAATTATGACAGCCGACATCTAGCTAATGTCACACCATAAACAGCAAGTCTAAATACACCTGACCTTAGACCTTGACCTTAGAACTCCTTTTATATGCAACTATATGCATCCTTCTATATTTTATATGTTAATTTGTAGTATTAACTACAAATGACCACTGGCACAGCTAGCATGATGCACACACTGAGTATGGTTGAAATGGCCCATTTCACAGAGTTCCTAAGTTACCTGTACACCAGGTTAGGCCCATCCAGTGGTCCACCTTACAAACTTTGAAATATGAACTGCTACATGATGATGAGATATAGCACACTCAGCAGTAAATCTGCAATAAAGTAATCACGATAAAGATAGCATTGCATACTTAGTGAACTTTAAAAAATAAATTGCCAACACGACCAGAAAAGTAAGCTATGGTGCTTTTTCCATATTTTCGCCAAATATTGACCAATTTTCACAACTTTTTACCAGTACACTCTGGAAGAAATTTGCTACTCAGTGGCATGCACACCACGCCTATTATGTCGTGATACCACCTTGTAAAATATGAATATCCAAAAACATACAATATCTACAGATGGTAATGAGGTCGAGTGGTAAATTTTTAAATTATTTAAGTAAAATGTTAAATATAAGTTATAGTAAGTGTCAAAAAGGTTTACGTGTAGCTACAGAGTAAGTTTTCATCTTTCAAAAATAGTGCACAGCTTGTAGGGCTGCACAATTGAAAAAATTGCTCTGTATGCTCATGCAGTTAACCTAGCAAGAATGCAGCCATCAACCAGCATTGGTTAGTGTACATTGTAAATTAGTGCACAGTAAATTGGTCAAATTATTTGAAGAAAGGTTTAATATGTTCTCCGATGTTTTTATCACTTACTATAACTCTTATTTTAACATTTAAGTTAAATACTTCAAAAATATACCATTAGGCCTTCTGTCCATCTGTAGATATTGTAAGTTTTGGCATATTTATACACTGTGTCTCCAAAAAACATCCACGGCATTTTCAACTGTAACTTGAAAAGGAATTATCAGATTCTGATAATTTTTGGTAGGAATATTCCTGACACAATTTGTGATCAATTGACCATTCAGTTCCCACCTCACGTAACGTTTGGGGAAAACACAACCAGCAAAATACCACTTTTTTTATCCCATGTGATATGATTGCTTAATTAACATAACGCGTAAAAACACATTTTGTTCACATTTCTGACACTTTGGCTGACATTTCATCCAGTTGTCCATTTTTCAACTGCCTGCAATAAAACTGCTTAAAGTGTTGGCCCACTATGCGAACAAAGGCAAGGAGACGCTTTCTCAATTCATTGACAGCAGTATCGATATCGTTCTGTTGCAGACCAATCCAGGCTGTACCAATTGCTTCTTGACTTCACAAACATTCCTTAACATTATCTGGTAGACAAACTGCTGCACAGCAGTCAAACCTTGCAATAGACCAGCTGTTGGAGCACACAGATTAGGATAGTTGGAATTTATCGACGTTTTTTAACTCATTTTAACACATATTATGCTTGGTCTGATTTCCCCAAATAGTGCAAAAGCAGACGATGGGTGAGGTGGAAACTAGCCGGTGGTGTCAGAAATATTTCTGCCAAAAATTATTAAAATCTGCTAATCTTTCTTCAAGTTACGATCGATTATATCGGGGATGTTTTTTTAGGTTTACCGTTTATTTCAACACATATTTTACTTGATCTGATTTCCCTAGGTAGTACAGAAGCATACACTGGGTGAGCTGGAAAACTGAATGGTCATTTGATGGGAAGTTGTGTCAGGAATATTCGTACCAAAAATTATCAAAATCTGATAATTGGTTTTAAAGTTACAGTCAAAAATGTTGGGGATATTTTTTTTGAGACAGTGTATTTTACAAGGTAGTGTAGTGATATAATAAGAGTATGCCACTGAGTAGCAAATTTCTTACAGAGTCCATTGGTGAAAAATTGTGAAAACTGATCAATATTTAGCGAAGATATGGACAAAATGCAATAGCTTACTTTTTTGGCCCACCCTGTATAAACAGTTGCATAATACATGATTGCAACAAGCAGAAAAAAACGAATCATAATTGGTCCACTATAATAGAATGAGATTACATTATTCACCAACAGATGCAACAACAACACTGATATTATCAGAACTTGAAATTAAACACTACCAATACTAAAGCTTTGGCACTAATGTACAAGTCTTCAACTTGTCCCGCCCTCTTAGCAGTAACAGCCACAGTGAACGATATGTGTACATGGATCCCAACAGATAATTTGTATCAGGATATTATAATATCTCAGTTGAGCAACATGGTTTGACTGTGTCATGTATAATCAGGGTGAATTTGCAGTATTTTTGAAGAGAGGGTATTGAAGCACTGCTGCTAAACATTCAACTGCTATCCAGTGTTGCCCTGAGTAATGTTAATAGCCTATATGTGCACAACAGTAAACAAAATCAGCAATGCATCCACATGATACGGCACAACTGTTTGTCACTAGATGATGAAAACACACTGAGTTGAATTCAGCCAGTAAGGTGGGGAGGATATAGCTCGTCACTATATTAATGTTCATCCCAACCAGCCGTAGTTGGATCCCATGTGCAGCCACGCTCAGGCATAGATTCCTACACATTCACAATACACACAAAAATATGAGGGTCGTTCAATAAATAAGTTACAAAACAGCGCCATTCTGTTAGTTTTTCAAATACACAAAATCCGTAATATACGTTTTGCAGAGAATTTTATTCCGAGTACCAGCTGTGAGTTTTATGACGATGACGTCCCTGTGACATCATTTATAAACATTAAATATGGCGACGTTGTCGCTGAAATCGTCCCGCAACGAACAGCATGCCGTTATTGCTTTTTATAGGCAAAACATTGATGCAAATCATATTCACTCCGAGATGCATCCAGTATATGGTGACAAGTGTTTTACAAAGAAAACAGTACATGTTTGACATAAGAAAATAGTAGGTGGGCAGAAATTTGCATCAGATGCCAAGATGCAATCATTCGTTCTTTAGTGGCATAGACAGCAGCCATCATCATTCTTTGCATTAAGCATTCAGAAGCTTGCTGACCAACGGAACAAATGGTTGAACAAACTCGGACAGTATGTTGAAAAATAAAACATTAATCTTTAACATTTTAAGAGGTGACATTAACTTGTTAACTTTATTCATTTTTTCTGGGTTCTTTGCTGTTTGTCATGCACTTGCGTGTTTTACAGGATGACTGGTGGAAAAAATGATACACAAATGGAGTGTTTTTTATGGACAGATGACATCACAATAATGATGTCATCATCAAAATAATGTCTACACAGGTTCACAATAAAATTCCCTACAAAACGTGTATTTTGGATTTTTCATATTGGGAAAACTAACAGAATGGCACTGTTTTGTAACTTGTTTATTGAGCGACCCTCGTAATTGTTTTGAATTCTGCTACAAAGAAATTATGAAGAAATTGATGATGTAATGATTCCTTACAGTTATTCACCCCAATGACTTTGACATTACATACCAGGTAACAAACTTTTAATGTGGCACAAGTAAAAACTGCTAGGACCATGGGTAAAAGTGCAAGTCATGAGAGAAGTATAACAGATAGATAAGCCTGTGTGAATAGTGTACAATGAAGGAACTACATGTACCTACATGTTTAGTTGGGTGACAATAATGAAATCTCTCTAGATGTGAAACGTCCTGCTCCACCAATTACAAAAAGTTCACTGTTGGGTAATGTGGCCAGCCACTGAGAACACAAATTTCTGGCAAATAAAGAAGATTGAAATTAGTACTAACAGCTGCTTACCAGTATCCGCATATCCTCCTGTGAAATAGCCCAGTCAAAGACCTGAGTGTTTTCCAGCACTCGCTGTTGTTTCGATGACTTCGGAATGGTGATGTATCCCTTCTGAACACTCCATCGGATCATCAGCTGTGCCACAGACTTGTTGTACCTGACGCAATATTAAGCAACACTAGGCAGGTAAAAATCAATATAAGTGATACTGGAATTCAGTCAGTTAAAACATATTTAACATATTTTAAGCATCATATAGCACAATCAAATCACAGTGTATAATGGCAGAGACTAGGCTAAGCATCCACAGGCAATGTCATAAAGTTTGGTTTCTAAATTATGGGATATGCCAGGATTAAGTAGCCTGCATAACACAAAATAAGTTGATTCACCTAAAATACTACGGCTTATTCAAATCAGAGTATATAACAGAATGAGACAGGTCGATATAAATATCAACAGTCATAAACAAAAAAATACAACACCTACACGTAAACCAGTACTGACACACCCTCTTTACTTTTTTCAATTATCTACTGTGAAACCATGTTTCAAAAACAATCGTACATGTGTTGGGTTCATGTCCAAGTTGCTTAGTGATACCCCATTATCAAAACCTTAAAGCTACACTGAAATACATTGCTTCAAAGCCTATTCCATGCCACTCCCGGAACCTGCAAGGAACTAAGAACACTAACTGGTGCAATGACCACAATAATTTTGTGAATTTTCAGTTTCTTACAATATCACACATGCACAAGTATGAGGATATATGTGCAACAGAAGCACAAACAGTATAAGGTTGCTTTCTATTTGTGAACCATAAACAGGCAAAGAACAACATTACTTATAATGAAACAGCATTTTCGTACTTTTGAGCCAGTGCGATCAATTTCTTGTCATTCATCCTCGAAGCTTTAGCCAGCGGTGAGTATCCCATGACAATGATGCCGTGTTTGTGGCAGTAGTCAACAATATCCTGCATGCGCTGCTGGGGATGTAACTCAATCTGGTTCACGGACGGTGTTGGTCGACCTGCTTTCCGCAATCCCTCTAAATGATGCACGCCAAAATTTGAAACACCAACTGATCTGCAGTAATATTTCACAAGACATCTGTCACACGCTAGATATAGTTAATGGTCACTCTACTGCAACTTTCCATGAAAGAAAACCAAAATAAAATCAGCCATTATTGACTAAGTTATGACAAGCACAAAAAATAGAGCTTTAACTTGACTGACAGTGTTTGAGATTCTACGAATGTATTAAAGCTATAACTATAACTAACGAAGATATGAGGATAGTGAATGATAAAGTATGCACCTGACAAGACCCTGGGCTTTCAGTTCAAGCATAGCATCATAAGTACGTAGAATCTCACCACCGTATGGACTGTGGATCAAATACAGATCAACATGCCCAGTATCTAACCTGAAAATACAGCAAAATGTTTTAGTATTAGGTTCATCAAACTCACTGAGACAATAACTTGAACAACTATTCACTATCTCAGAAAATAAATGTTCTGGCATAAATATTTGCTTAGGTCACCTTACTTCAACATTTAAACGTTTCCCTTGGGCGACCTAGCTACACCTAGACAAGGTCACAGACTATACAAAACAATCCTTAATATAACAACTAAATGTAAATTATTGAAAAAAACACTGCTGCAAAGCTAATACACTTTTGAAAAAAAACATTAATGACAGATATAATAGAAAACTGTAACAAGTACAGATATCTACAGGAAATTACACACAAAGATCAAATAAAAAATACAGTTAATTGTAGGCATACTTCCTCAAGCTGTTAGCAAAATGTGCTTTACAATTTTCATATCCATGACCATCACCCCAAACTTTGGTCACAACGAATATATCTGAGCGTGGAATTCCAGACTTTTTGATACCGTGGCCAACATCCTTTTCATTGCTGCAAGAACAAAACAAAAACATACAACAGAAAAAAAGGAAGTTTCAGAGTCCATTTAGTTCACATTCATGCCACAGTTAGAATCATGCAAAAGAATTATGTGAAAAAAATGCTTTAGGTATCCAAGCCAACCACACAGGCCAGTAGCTAATTGTGCAATCATCTACCATCGTAACATGATTTTTGTCAAATATTTTAATTTGTGTGAAACATAAAAATATTTATACCAGCATACTCGTCACTAGATCTGCTTGCCAGTGATATAAATATTGCAGCTGTAATCGATACCAAATTGATTCAAATATGTTTTTCGCTCTCCTGTAAAATTTGGAATAACTGAGTTACGCCAGTTGTATCCTACAGCGATGATATCTCGTGTGCACTAAAGTAGTTTGCCGCATTAGGGCTGTGCAGTTTTGAACAATTTATTACTGAAGTGCACTTTCCAAACCAAGTTATTATGTTCTAGTGAAACAATTCATGACATTTTTTATTTTTCCTGAGGAGGGGGCACAGCCCCCTCCCCAGACCCCACCTCCATTTTGTGGTGAAGGTAGTAATTTTGATAGCAGTTGTGCATAACTGTGCATAGGTCACTGATCCCGTAAAGTTCTTTGAGCCACAGGCAAATGTCTGTGATGAGTGAAGTTCACAGAAACAAGCACTTAATATATACTAAATAGCATATTAGTAATTAAACTAACCGCAAAATATAATGACAAAGTGAACTGCGTTAACAATACATAGAAATGTGCTCTGAATGGCATGCACATGTTCAAGTTAAGTGGAACTATTTTTTTGTGCGACTACATATAACAGTGGATTGGTTTATTTGTTTCCGTATTCTTCACTCTAGCACCAATTTCACCTAACAGGCTAACACTATGACTGACTCGGTATGAGAAGAAATTAGGGAGAATAGTATTTCACCCTAATTTTTCCTCATAGTGGGTCATTATAGGCATCAAAAAGCATGATTGATTAGACATGCAGATGATACGTAGACTGAGTTTTAGGGTTAGGGTTACAAATACTCAATAAATAATGTACATCACACACTGCTGGCTGTGTACACTGCTCATGGCTGAAATGTACTAAACAAACGAGTAATCGCTAATACACACAGTTAATGCTTTCAATGGCACTGTGCACAGAACCATCATTCTTATCATAAACGCATTGATTAAACCAATTACTGCCTTGAAACATGAACCGAAGTTGCACCAAACTTAAACCAACTTGACACTTAAATCGTTTCATCTCTGTATACCCGTAGAACGTTGCAGTGTCGATCAGACGATATCCATTCTGTATTGCAAACGATGTGATGGTCTCCGCGGCGCCACCGCCGCCACTAGAAAGCATGTACGTGCCCAGGCCGAACATCGGCATGACAACACCATCATTCAACGTAACGGTTGACGACAATCCAGTCGCTACTTGTACTTCAGACGACATGGCCGATGACTTTCTCAAACAGCAAATAACTGGATAAATTACACAAAACAATCGCAAATGACCTCTCAATATCATTTGTAAACAACAACGTCACGTGACATTCGGAGTAGGTCTATCTAAACACCGACGCATACTTGTTTTCGATTAGAACAAGAAGCCCAGCTGTGAGTCTGTGGCTAGAGTGGGCAGACCGTACCGCATGCGTCGGAAGGCCAGCGTTCGATTTTCAGTTACGGAAAGAAAGCGATAGTGATTTTCTATAGGAATTCGTCATCACCATACTCAACAGTGCCATTGCCGCTTGTTATACCGCAACGCAAAATATCTGCACGCGATTGGTCCAAATCGCGCCACGTGACATTAACAAAGCTGCGTTTTGGATGACCTACTTCTAACATGTTAGGTGTCAAATTAAATAGTCTATGCTGGAGAACGAAAAACAAAGTATATTGCCGCAATACAGCCAAACAAAACAATTTCAAATTTTTCGTCTGCCGTGCCGTCAGCAGAATAAAATTAAAACTATTGGCTAAAATTAGTAAACAATTAAAACTATTATTATCATTAGCATATTTATAATATATTTTTCTATTGTACACCTAACTTGTTAGGTCATCCAAAATGCAGCTCAAATACTGGTACGCACTGTCGCCCGCGAACTGTTGACCGGGCAACATTAAGTGGACAATGTGACAATGGAGGCACAGCTACTCTTTGTGCATTGGATATATCTAAGGCGTTTGATCGAGTAAATTTTTATGGTTTGTTTAAGATTTTAGTTGATTGTTTATTTCCGAAATGTTTTATCGATTTGCTTCTTGATTGGTTTAGTAAATGCATTAGTTGTGTTCGATGGAATGGAATATTGTCC
>Ga0056128_1002844_pt1 | contig 20832 bp, 11 predicted proteins | sample WorMetLIZISLAND2_FD_71113 | JGI IMG/M metagenome (GOLD analysis project Ga0056128, IMG submission 71113) | Marine gutless worms symbiont microbial communities from Max Planck institute for Marine Microbiology, Germany - Olavius geniculatus... ... | reverse complement strand
CCTGCAGGAGTTAAGCCACGCTGCCCTAGATAGGCAGCGGTGGGCAGCGATAGTAAGAATGGCGTCAGACACCAACGGGCATTGAGCCCACGGTTGTCGATGATGATGATGATGATTCAAAATTGCGGCCAAACCGCTGCAGATGGACGGTTACTAACTTACTATTGACAGCCTATGGCCTATAGGAAGTCGCCACCGCCCTATCCCATGGTACGATCGCCAACTCTCTCTACGACTTAGCGTTCACCCACAATACCGCATGGTTGGCTTACCATAGTGCGTTATTACCCTTCAAAATCATTTAAAGTCAATGATTTAGGCTTATAGGCTCTCATTTTAAAGACAGTATGCGACTTCCTATTAGTGATCAATAGCAACCTAAGCTCTATCTTGCACCGTTTAGCTACAATACATCCGTGACAAAAGGACGGACGACGGACGGACGACAACTCATGCCAACAGCTAGACCTTTACTAAAGTACGGTCGGCTAAAAACGGACAGGCCCTAAACATAGGGGCCTACCCAGGCACTTCAGTCGCAAACTTCGACGAAGGTAGCCTACAATGTAGCTATACAGTCGGTGCTGCCGTCAAACGAATGCCAATAAAGCAGCGAGGTAAATCAGCGTATGGCCATTACCGGGTAGTAACGTGCACCATGCTTATCACAAAGACGTTGATATTGTGTGCTTTGAATAAACTAGTGTAAACGAGTAACCAGGCCAAAGCAGCTTAATATCTAATTTGACTCATTCTGCACAATGAGTAGTTTCAAAATGTTATTTTGCTTATATACATATACTATCAGTTCATATCAGATCAGTTCAGTTTAGTTAATATAGCCTAGGCCTACTCTTCAAAGAAAAAAATTTAGATGCCAGTTCGTTGTGGAAGCCTGGCTGAACAGATGAGTTTTCAGCCGAGTTCTGAACTCTCCACGACTCGAGGACTGTTCCAGATGAGTGGCGATACAACTCGAAAACTCCGTCGGCCGAGCAGAGTTCTTGTTCGCTGAACGAACATAATCATCACGCCCAACTGAACGGAGACTGGAGCGACCTGGACGTCAGACACCGGAATACAGACGTCCTTGAAGTATGCGGGACCTCTGACAGTGCCACGGATAGAATCAAAGGCAGTAAGTGCCATCTTGAACAGTATTTGCTGTGGCACTGGTAGCCAGTGGAGGACGTCGTGCGTGGCCGGTGTGATGTGGTCGTACTTGCCAGCACCAACAACCAAGCGTGCAGCGGCATTCAGCACCATTTGCGGTCGACCTGTAAGGAAACGCTGTAGAAGACGGCGTTCCAGTAGTCGACTCGGCTTGATATAAATGCGGCTGTACTGGTGCGTCGTGCATCAAGTGTCAGTGATCTCCGAACACTGCAGAGTTGCTGAAGCTGATAGAAGCAGGTTCAAATCACATTCCCAACGTGTGCATCCATTCTGAGTTCACCGTCCAATATGACTCCCAGGTCACGCATTTTTAGCGGCGTCCGGAGTCTATTGTATGGACGTTTCTAGCCTACACTTAGCCCAGACTGTAACATGGGCGGCACTAAGGGGGGGAGGGCAAAGGGCAGCTACCCCCGTGCCCTCCCCTTTGCCCCCAACAGCCCCTAAGAAAAATTTTGACTGTGATAAAGTGCCCTCTGATCATGCCAAGTTGTGAATTATTAAACGCCATTTCTGCAAGAAAACACAGATATTTGTGAGTTTTTTTTGCGTTTCCAAATATTAAAAATCAGGCAAATTCGTGGCTTCCATTGCACGTCCAAAAGTTAAAAATGTTTCAGCTTTAGGGGTGCTTCGCCCCCTTAACCCCCTAATGAAAGGCTTTGCCCATGGACCCCGCTACATCTTTTCCATGCACACAACTGAATAAGGTCGATATTTTGGCCACACACAAAAAATTATTGCCCTTGTGCCCTAGCCTTTGCTCCCTGTTGTTGCCACCCCAGCTTCAGATTCCTAGCCCCGCCTATGGGCTGTAAGCGTAGTCATTTTTCTTTGAGCCGTTATCACGATGCCACTGTGACAGCTAGGCCTAGCGTCTGGCATTCACACTCCTGTCCAGTACACGAAGTTCAAACTTCTGCAGACAGGGCTGCGTTTTATTCATATTAGATTAAGTTGTCGCAATCATAGCTCGCGGAAGGTGTAGAAGTGAAGGCCACGGTGCTTTGTAAAAGCGAATGTGGCGCTGCTGTCATTTCAGGTCCTACGTAGGCGTCGATAATCAAAGCGCCAAAGGCGTCGAGAGAAAAGGAAATAGCGAGAATGGTGCGCTTCGCCAGCCGACTATAAGATCTGGTGGAGCGTCGTAAGCTCTCAGTGCATTTCGAGCTAGAAAAAATGCATCTGTGTAGCAATGCGTTTAAATTTGCACATTCTGAATCGCATAGGCTACACAGCGTACCGCCGATGTGGCAAAATTTTTAGAACTATCGGTAGTCTACGGCAAACGAAGAAGCGAAGCGAGCGCGGAGCGCGATTCATTGACTGGGGTCTGGGAGCGGGCCCCCAGCAGGGCTCAGGGGTAGAACCAGTGGTGGAAGTTATGGGATAAAGCCCCTGAAGTATATGATAAGTCAGTAAAATGGCCTAATTATTTCATTTTGTACGTTACTGCCCGCTGTTGTGCGTTTTACTGCTTTTTATTCAAACAAAGCTAAATAAAGCACGGTAAAAATTATTGACGAATGAAAAAGTTAAGGGCAAACAACGTGACATGCCCCACACAAAAACAACAGAATTGACGCGTGTCCCTTGCCCCTTGTTTCGCGAGCTATAGTCTCATAATTTGCACATAATTCAGTAGCACAATTTCCGGGCCATGACTCAGATCCGAAAAAAAATCGCGATCCAGATCAACACCGAAAACGCTTTCCTTCTGCCATACAGACAGATAGATAGACAGTGGTGAAAACATAATCTACTTCCTTCGGCGGAGATACCGCAGGCCTCCTACATTTCCCGCCCAACACACGATTAGGCCTACATCAAAAGCAGTGTGTATAGATCTTACTATATATTCACATTCTTTATCTACTAAAGTCGAAAGTTATAGGTTAAAGGTGTATATCCTGGAACTCATCCTGGAACCTAAAATTTACGTCAACCCAGTACTTATCTCAGTTCTGCGGGCGTCACCTGCCATATGTTACCTGCCACCCGACACAGGCGAACGCACCCCGTTTTAACCCCGGCCTGGCAAGCCAGCATTAGATTTACCTATAGGCCCTAGTACCCTTGAGGGATGGAAGGCTGGTTCGATCTGTCTCCCTGCATACCGACCTATCATCTGCTCGACCTTACTGTGCTATCGACTTTTCAATGACGTCAAACAGATATATGCAGAAAAAAAAACAGAACGGAGTGTTAAATATAGGCCTAGATACGATCATACAAGAGACCTCCTATATCCTACGGTAAGTTTATAGGGCGCCGTGGAACTACTTAATAACAGCAGATAAACGACCTTCCTATAAGATGTGACCCAAGTTCCAACCGAATACAGTTCAAGATGCGTAAAGGTAAAGATAAAGTTGAAGTACTTGATACAGCGCTGCTTACATGACACAGACTCAAGACCAGAAGCGCTTTACGATCTCGGAAGTGGCAGCTGATTGGCATGAGCTAACGGTACAGCGGCGCATTATGCGGCCATCTATTGTCAGCGCCAGCGAACAATTAGACCCGCTTTGCAGTTAGCAGACATACCACCGCCCCAGTCAGCTACACTAGGCCTTCACCCCGTAGCCCGTAACGAGTGCAATATTTTATCCACTAGACTAGTTGCATCTGTACGTGTAACATAGAGTCTACTACTAAGACCTACATCGACCGTTACTGGGCGGAATCGCTCTAGCACAATGCGATTACGCCTATTGCTAAATATTTCTCCGTAGTCTGTCTGTCGTCTGTCGCATTCGTGCACGCTGATTAAACGATTTGACGGATTAGGATGCCATTTGGCAGAAAGACCTGTGGAGTTCAATAACCCTGTATTAGATGGGTGTCCCTAATTCCCCAAGAAAGGGAAAATTTTGGGTCGAACTCCCAGCCAAAACTTGTAATATCTTATTTATGATTCACCAGGAGGCAGCATAACACTCACAACTGCCGCAAGATAATCGGTAGCAACGACCAGCGATTTCGCTTTTTACCAAATTACTTTGGTCTTTGATATGTAATGCTATAAACCTGTCATATTTCGATTTGCTGTATACATAGGGCTCATTAGACAACAAGGGCCGTACAACAAACTGTATAGCAAGCATCTTGTCATGTCAAGGTAGTCAAGCTTTGGTGTAGTTTAACTCGGAGTTCCGCAGAATTCAGATCCAGGAATTCTCTATAAATAACTCTTTATTTACAGTTGCCGGTTTTATAGACAGTCGAGAATAAAACGACGGCAGATGTGTGCGCTGTGCCGAGTAGTAGTACTCTCAAGTTTTAAATCTTAACGTTAGGCCTACCTAGCCATCGTTCACAAATGGATCTCGTGTGGTCTGAGTAAGTCTTAACATTTAGCGCACTGTGCGCCAGTGAAGAGTTATTGAGATATCACGGTCGATACAATGCTTATCGTGCTGAGATGGCTTGCCGAGTGACGAGGTAACGCGATCACTTACTTCTCTGTTGCACCGGAGGTCACCGCAGTTGCTGATGTTGCCACATTCCGCACCGCAAGGCCGTTAAAGGTTCTAAGTCAAATGCTACCGCCTGATTTATACCATAGGCTACTTTTTCTATGTCTTCGACCACACAGTCTTGCCCGAAACCTTTTTACGCGAGAGAGCTAGCATAGCTAGCTAGCTATGGCGCGTATTGGCTATGGTAATTCTGTCAGTCCGTCTGTCTGTCACAACCTGGTACCGTTTCAAGACCAAGTGAGACTGAGACTTCGAGTTTTCACCATATGATAGTTTAATGTCTCTAGTATTTCGTGACAAAATTCATGTTGTTGGGTGAAAGGGGCCCCTAACAAGGGAGCGAAAGAGGGGCACCCACTTAAAAAGGCGTACTTCTACCGTTATTGGCTCGTCTAACGTAAAAATGGTTGCAGATAGACAGAGACATGCTGCTTATCATAACAAGCACTGGCGACGAGCTTCTTTGGAATGTCAACATCGATGACCTTGAATGACCTCGAGCCCCCCCCCCATTGGGGGCTTTTAGTGAATTATTCACCATTTCAGGCTGCGACACGCTTTTCAAAAGTGAATTGCGCCAAAGATGGCTGGAGATAGACCAAGACAACCTGTGTATAAAATTTTTAGTATTGAATGTAGATTTTAGCAGTCAAAGTCCGGACTCTCTACGTTCAAGGAAGCCTGCGTACGCCTGCGTACGCGAGTGTTAAAGTGGGGTACCCTTCTAAAAACTGGTTATGTCGGCGCTGTTGGCTTGCTTAGCACGAAAATGGTTGCAAATAGGCACAGACATGCTGCTTATCATAACAAGCACTGGCGACGAGCTTTTTAGCAATGTCAACATCGATGACCTAGAATGACCTTGAACCCTAAAAAGGAGGGTTTCGTGACTTTTTGGCGATTTTTCGCTGCAAAAGTGTGAATTGCGACGAAATGGATAGAGATATACCAAGACAACCTGCGAACAGGAACTGTTATGGGCTCTCGCGCGTCTTATGAGCATTAGCTTAGATTTCTTGTTAATTCACCAATGAAATACCGCCATTCTTTAGCGAAGACTTGTTTAAGAGCATTTACCAACACGAAGTGGTTGATTTCGTCAGTTGTACTTTTTTGAGCATAGAGTCCGCTACTTCATTATTGTCTGTCCAATGCAATGCAACAGCATTGGACAGAGTATACAAGAAATTTGAGCCAATGCACCCGAGACGCTCGAGCGGTCATTAAGAGCAGGCATATTTACAATATTAACTAACCGATTAGGAGATACATTTTTACTAATATCGAGTCCAATGGTCATGTGACCCCAAGATGTCAAGGTCGTGACTCCGTTATTTTCGTGGCGGCAATTAAAGTTTTTAATTTTTACAAATGACCAACACACTTTACTCATGTAATTTATACGGACTTTACTGTTAGCTATCGAGATGCATTTGACAAACTCCGTGTTCGTTTGAACATTATCTTGTTTAATATAAGATCGTACACAAGATACACACTCAAATAAAAAAAAATAAATAAGCCTAAAACCGTCAGACAAAGCACAAAATTAAAAGAAACATGCAAATCAAACAGACAATGCATACCTACAACTATTTTTATCTTATAATATTTTTGATTTTATAGCGCACATTATATAAGTGGCCATTAATGACGGCATATTTGTCACAAATTTATATGAACAACTAAATATTATACGTTTTGCTAATAGTCTGTATGAAAATTATATATCAAATATCAAAAAAATCTCTAAACGTCCTCGTGATTAAGACATCACAGCACTTTCGCCACTTTTGGGGGAGGGGTGTTGTGGTAATTAATGGGATGTATACTATATAAATGTCTGCAATGACTGAATGTTCGCAGTTCAAAACAATATTTCATATCATTATTGTGGACCACTGGTCCACAAAACCGCACTAAAGCTAGTTCAGTGCAGCAAATGTTGAATCTGCTTGTATACGCTACTGAGACAGACCCCTACTTTCTGCTTGGTGGATGGCCACTGGTTACCACACGTTTTAATGCATCTTGCCGTCTTTGGATGGCACTATTTGCGAAACAGACATTATCAAACAAAGTTTCACTGTTTCACAATGTCTAATATTTCGCTACATTATTTGACAAATTGCTTACGAATCTCTGTGACGTATAGCAGTAGCCTAATGCTTGAGACTGCACCGCCCGTTCATTCGCGGGCTTTTCGGTCGCTGTATCTTCGCAACCTCTAGAGATATGGCCAACATTATTAGCCAACACGGCGATATCTGGCCTCGTCGGCTTTCCACAAATCCCAAAATACACGACCTTGATTGGGCTTTGCTTGCGATAGCAAGGCTTTGTTATGATATTGCGGCGCAGTAGCTTTCCCGTACACTGTTAGGCGTCTGCCGAAGGCGCCTTCTGTGATTGGCCCGCGGAAAGTTTTCACTCTTTGTGTGCTTTTATATTTTCTATGAGTATAAAAAATTATTAATATTATTTTCTTGGTTTCTGTGAATACAGTGTTGCATGAATTGATTCAACTGAACCAATGAATCTCAATTTATCATACAGTACAAAGCAGAACACAGGCATATAGACTAAGTGTTGTTAAGACATAAAAAAGAAAATAATCTTCACTGACAGATGCTCGTTGAACAGCTACAAAAACGTGTGACTGCTATCACTATAGGGCTAGGCGTTTTTATAGATGTACCCAGATTTGATATTACGATATTCTAATGAATAACATTAGGCCTGTGTCAGTAACATTATGGCAAAAGAGCATGGGGCAACTGCGCAGTGCCCTCTCCCCTAAGTTCTAGACTCACTGTTAAAAATACCTACGTTAAAGGGAAATTTAAGGGCAAAACTGAAGTTTTAAGCACCATATCTCCTTTATCGCAAATTTGCAGATGTTTGTCAAAAATTTCTAGGCCTATACTTCCTGCTCCAACCGTAACCCACGACGCAAATGGACATAGGCCTCAGTGTCGACGTAACTGTTACTAATGCAGTTGTATTGACATTGTTTACCGCTTTACTGATGCGCATAATCAACGATGGCAGGGCCATGAATAAAAAATCACGAATAAAGTCTTTTTATGATAGCTATGGCAAACAACATGATCGCGTGGGCATTTCATGACTCACATTGTATAGACTGACGTATATAGGCTTGCAACCGTGCACTGTTGACCTCTCTCCGGATGCGGACTGATGATAACGACCAAGAGAAAATGAATAAGTAATGAACCTACGACAACGATGTGATTAGGGATGGGTCAATAGCACAATTTCGATACGATGTTAAGCAAGTATCACGATATCAATAAATGTTCATGAATGTAGGCCTAGGCACAACTAAATTTTTGGTTGATTTGGTTTGAAGTGGAGTACAGACTACAGACGATTTTAAATTGTGTCGGCTCAATCTGACAAATGATTGTAGGAAAAAAGAGAGATGACATGGCATGAATGAATGCTAAGAAAAAATCATAAATTATAACTAATCATAATTACAAAACATTGTGTCAGAATATCATGCAATTTCACCAGATAGGCAATCATGCCAAATAGCAAACACCAAATCAATTTTGCGATATAAAAAAATTCGGTATTCAATTCTACGATACAAAAAATATATCGATATGTCGGTATATCGACCCATTTCTAGCCGTGATATACTGACGCGCACGATGATGTCTGAAAAACCAGGTCAAGTTGCGGTCCCTAAGATCGATCGTGCTTCTATTTCCGCAGTTGAAGTTAGCAGTCTAGCAGACTCTTAACTTGTCGTGTGTTCTTTTCCGTTCACTTATTTGTTGACTGTCGCGCACTGGCGATATGACAGTCCTTTTTGTCACACGCACAGATTAACTGCAAAAGCGTATTCTTTCATTTTTCTTATGGTTGTCTGTGTATCTGTCATAGCAGCAGTTCGAATTGGACTGCTGCTGCTGCAGGCTAACACCCCTTCATTTATTGAGACGGCCGCACTTTACATCCTACCACCCTGTTTGCCGCGCAATGGGTCGCTCTAGCAGCTGGCAGCTGTAGCTGTCTTGTCACCTGGCACAGCAACAGCAGCAGCAGCACTGACTCAGCCGTCCACTTCGATCACACAATCAGGTGACATAGTCACCATCTCTGGCACTCAGCGCCCGTCCGTTTGTCTTTGACAGATATTATTAACGCACTACAGCAATGCTGTAGGCGTCTTACACGGTTGTCGTCCGTCGTCGTCTGTCGTCCTCTGTAACGGGTGTATTGTGGCTAAACGGTGCAAAATAGGGCCTAGGTTGCTATTGATCACTAATAGGAAGTCGAATACTGGCTTTCAAATAACATTAAAATCATTGACCTTGGATGGTCTTGAACACACTATGGTGTGCCAATCGTGTGGTATTGTGGCTACAGGGCAAGTCGCAATATCACGACATGCGTAGAGCGCGACAGTCTCCTAAGCTAAAAGCTTGTCATTGGCTATTAATTAATCAAGTATTCACAACATGAAGACATTGATGTTAACCGAAAACTAACAAGAAGCCCAACTGTGGCTAGAATAACCGACCGCACTGGTTGTCAGTGACCTTCAAGGTTATCAAAGGTCAAAAATGTGCATGTCATTTGAAAGCCAATAACATATGCGACTTCCTATTAGTGATCAACAGCAACCTAATCTCTATCTTGCACCGTTTAGCTACAATACATCCGTGACAGTCGACTGTGTGTTCTATTCTATTGTAGCTTCTATTTCCGCAGTTAAAGTTAGCAGTCTTTTAGCAGACTCTTAACATGTTGTGTGCTTTTTTGTTCAGTTATTTATCACGGGCTTATAATTAATCAAGCATTCATAAATTCCGTTTGTCCATCTGCCCATCTGTCTGTCCATTCGTCTGTCTGTGGCGTTGATGATTTGTCGTTAAGTAAAACATCATCCGTAATTTCGGGTAAATGGGATGCGGCCAGGGCGCGTTATGGACAAGGCAGTGCTGCTGCACCGAAGCCCGGAGTTGAGGGGCCCGCATTTTTCCCGCCACTCCGCCTGGCGCCTTGCCTTGAACACTGTTCGAAGTCCTCAGCATTAGACTCATAAATACAATTCTTGTTTTTGTCTTTTCTAATAAAGATCTTAATAATAACATTGGTCACACCTTGTTTATACACTATACAGTTAGAATATGCATAATACTCGCTATAAGAACCCGGGACAGCGATTAATTTTTCCACAGCACCCCCGCGGCACGCACAAACCAGCGCGACCGTCGGTGTGGCCACTGTTTTAAGCTGAAAACCCGCAATACATCTGACACGGGTCAATATAAAACCTATGTTGCTGTTAATATTAATCATCTATTTGAAACTGCATGTGCAATTTACTGATTAGTAGCCTACCAAAATCAACAAACTTATGAACTTAAACGGCTCTATTGTGTACTTTATTTTAATAGGCCTACTCACGTTAAACTCTGCCGTTTTTTTTATCTAGGACCTGAGATCCGTCGGTTGACGTAAAACGAAAAGTTCTTCCCGAACCTTACGGCCCATAGGGTGGCGCTGATCTCCGTTTCTTAAGCCCCTCAGCCAGTTTTACACTGCGAGACCACGGATACGGGGTCAGTAAACCTATCGCGCGGTGTGCCTGTTTACGTCCCAGCGGTGAAGCCGGTACCAAATTATACTGCTTGGTGACAGACGCACATGTGTGTGACTGAACAACTTGCCTAAGGCAGTGTCCTGGTACGGAGTCGAACCTGAGCCCTTGAGTTACCTCAGGATTACAAGTCCGACACGTTACCGTTAGACTGCCGAGCCACTATATTATATTGATGTCATGGGTCCTATACTTATCTTCGCTGCATTACGAATGTGGCGCATGAGGCGTAAACTGTGAAATGCATAATATAGGCCTAGCTAACGCAGCCGTCGTGACAACCAGCCTCTTTTAACTTCCTTATTCCATTTCATTATTGGCATTTTTTTGCTCAGCTGTCGACAGCAAATGGCGTCAAACGACTGGCATACGTGACAGACAGACATGAATTCAGTTCAGACGCGAACATATTAGCGCTGCCTGATTTCATTCGCTCGGCCGTGTGTTATGCAGCCTCCTAAGTGTTCAGTCTGGTTTTACAGACATAGGTTTCGTTCACGTCTGTAAATTAGCCACCGGGTTACAACAAATGCATTAGCTAATGCAAGGTATTTTTGGCGTAGACCGCTTATGTCGGTTTCTTGTTTTTACAAGACGCCAGTGTACCGGGTGGGGCAATAAAACTGCCATAAACAAATATCATTATTTTCGGTGTACTTTAATAGGGGCCTATTAAATGTTTCGCGAAAATTGGACGATGTATACAAGTACCGGTAATCGAGAATTTTTAGCCAAAAATTCTCGGATTACGATTAGATAATTAGGGTTAGGGTTATGGTTAAGATTAGAATTAAGGTTAGGGCCACAATTAGGGTATAGAACCGGCCAATGTACACCGTGTCTCAGTAAAACAGTCAAAATTGTTTTTCTCATAACTTTGTCAATTTCCACCAACGTTGATAATTTTTGGCACAAAGACAGCCAATTATATAGGGCCTAAAGTGCACTGTTTTTCCACCTCAGCTAATTTATTTCAGCGCACTAACGTGTGAAACACAGATGTTTCATATTGTTACATTTCGTGCTTCATGGTGATTATTTGTATCAGATTGCTCACCTTTGCATAATCAATTTGACAAAGAACGCCACGTGGTTTAATAATTTTCTAGTATTAAATATTTTACAATAAAAATAGCAGACGACAAAATAGCTGACTTATGAGCTTAAAAACGTCTAATCGATGAGAGAATGCCGTTTGATCAGTCGATCGTTGATTCCGCTATTAGCCAGTGGCGTTGCATCTAAATCATTGTGTCCGCGTATGCGGGACGAACATTGGGCATAAACTCTGATGAGCTGCAAGCGAATTATTATGCAAACTTATAATTCTGCTAAATAATTCACATTTTAATTTACTGTGTGCTTAATTAAGTCGTACAACGTTCACTGAAGTAACAACTTAGCGTTATGCAGCAATTTGGAGCATCATATGTTTGAACATTTCACACGGTAGTGCGTTAACATAAATTAGGTGAGGTGGAAAATAAGTGCACTATACATAATTTGATTGTTTTGTTCATCTTCGTGCCAAAAAAATCAAAGTTTGCGAAAATTTGACACAATTATGACAAAAACAATTTTAACTTTTTTTACTGGGACACAGTTTATACAGATTTCGAAACTCGAATCTTAACTCGATGATGTTTGAAACTTGTAACTGTGTCCTTGAGTAGAAGTTTCTTTAGCAAAGCGAAAGTATGAGCCAAATACTACATCAACCAGGCATGTGTTTAAATTAGAGCTGTCAAATTACGCGTTAATTAACTCGTTAATGCATTAATAAATTAACGCGCTTAAAAAATTAAGTCGGGTTAAAAAATTAACACACATGCGTAAGTGTATTAATTTACTGAATTTTGTAAAACAAAAGTTCCAATATTCCGTTAAACTGCGGTCATTTGACAATTGAATGAATTCAAGTAACTAAACTGTAGTTCCTGTTTCATCACCACTGTCAATAAATATTATTTAGATGACAGGCTAATGAATTTCTATGCTAGCGATGACGTCAGTTGTTGAAAAATGTATTTTTATTTGCTTTTTAACTGTCTATATTTTACAGGCGGGACCCCTCAAACGTCGCGGGTCCAGGGGTAACTTCCCCCTACTCTCCCTCTCGACGGGCCTGGGTGCGTTAATAACGCATTAATTGATGCGTTAAAATAACGCTTTGACAGCTATAGTTTAAACTGCATGGACGCGTTATCAAACGAAATCGAAATCTCGCGACAGTTCTAATAAAAAGTAGCCTAATATGACTACACTGCCCCTATCCTGCGTTTTCGTCCCACCATAGCCTAGGCTTTCTCGTGTGCATAGCGCTCTGTTATGTGCCCATAGATGACAGTGTGACAGGCGTGTTAAAAACGGGCCGTCACACTGACAAAGGTCTACCCTGTTGCTGAAGACTACGCAGTTCGCGTGACAGGGGCGTGCCATGTGAGTCCGTCCAGTAGTCATAAATTCGTCTTTTCTATGCAAGCGCATTTGTCGGACACCGTGCTGACTCGTAGAGCGGTTTTACAGCACTGCCGAGTGTGCTGCGCCATATAATAGTCGGATGCGGTCATCGCAAGCGCAATCCGGGGATAGTCTTGGACATGTGGAGACTGATCGAGACCCTCGGTGCTGCTGCTGCCTTAATTAAATAGTGGAGGTGGAGGTTCTCTACCTCGAAATACGCCACAGTGACAAGACGATACATTTACAGATTAGTCCACTTTTAGAATACTTCAGCTATTTTTTGCTGTCAGCGAAATTAGAACATTCTAAAGTTAACGAAATTTAACTGATTGTAAGCATACTGTTTTTGTTGCCTTTGAACACGCTTATCACATTTTTGAAGAAATATGTGACCCCCTTTCTCTAGTCCGTCGTGGAGACCAAGTTTGTCCATTTCTGCATCTGGCGGCGCAGCAGTCGCAGCATCATCTAAGTGCGGTTTATCTTCCACAACCATGCCGCGCATCTTGTTTGTATTCCGACACCGAACAACGTGCGCAATATAGATCTAATTACTTTACGCTTAAACACTGGCGGCTATATGACCAGCACTGTCGATTCATTGCCACAGTAAAACTAAGAATTATTAGCGAAGATACGGAAATAAACAGTCCGTGGGGTTCGCGACTCTCGGATTTAGGGGGCCCGGGATTAAAGCATGATAAGAGCGCATCTAAAGAGCTTGTTTCAGTGAGTCAAACCGTGCACCCTTACTGAAATGCGGGTTCTGGAGAGCACGAAGCTCTTTCCCTCTAGCTAGGGGGAGGGGGGTTTCGGGAGCGTTGCGAGCTCCACTAACGAAGTTCCGAAGCAGCAAAACCCTAACGGGGAACAAATTCGCTGCTTTATTGCTTCACTGCAGAAAACGTCTGCTGGAACGACAGTCCGGTATTTTCATGCAAAACTGATATCCGTCGACGCTAATTCTGGACAGGTTTCGGGAAAGTTTTCGTCCGGGGCTTTGAGGGGGCAGCCCCATGGCGTGGGTCTATCAATCACTCGCGGTTTGATGGTCCGAGTCGAGAGACTGTAAAGAGCAAGAGAGCACACACACCAAGAGACTCGTAAAACAGCAGACAGCCTGCGGTTCGCGCGGCTACTATAGCCTGAATGCACGGAACACGGAATACGGCTCGCCGGGTGGCCGTATAGACCGACACTTGCATTACAGCGCAAAAACAGATAATGGAAACCGCTTGCCTTTTTGGTCGCAGGACAGTCAGTAATAAAAGGTAAATAAAACGGTAAAATATTTTCTCGTTTTCTTCGCTCTGGACGTTAACGCTATTGTCGTCGTCGTCGTCTCAGTACAGTTCGACTTTATATCCAGTTTGCTGTTCTGCCGTGGTTCCACGCGAAACAAGAGCCTAGCTGTCGCTAGGGGAAGCCGACCGTACAATATAGATGTCTACTACTTGTACACTGTCTTTCGGCATGCATGTCACTACATTTCATAATTTATTACGCGCGAAAGCAGCTATGCTTTTAGCGCCTTTTGGCCATCGCAATTCCGTCTGTCTGTCCGTCACACGGGTGGATCAGTCCAAAACGGTGCAAGGTAGAATCACCAAATTTTCACCATCGGCTGCCTGGCAGACTCTAGTTTCAGAAAAAGTAAAGCTTTTTCATAAATTCGAAGGGGATCACCTCGAACGAGGGCGCTAAATGAGAGGGTGTAGGCAAAATTTGCGATTTTTGGCCAATAAGTCGCTGTATCTCAGTAACGGTGCGAGATAAGGCTTCTTCTTCTTTGCGTGCTTTGCCCTAAGGCAGGTTCCAATGACGATGACGCCATCCGACCCGGCTTTGTGCTCCTCTCTTCAATTCCTCGTAACTGATCTTCTTTTCCTCTTGTTCCATAAGTAAGTCCAGCATCTTCCTTCTTGGTTTTCCTCTTGGCCGTTTCCCTTCTATCTTCCTCTCTAGTACAGTCTTCAGGAGACAGTCTTCAGAAGACAGTCATGTCTTAAGACATGTCCTATCCAGTTTGCTTGGCGTTGCTTGATGACTTGCAACAGAGAACGTTGTTCTTGTACCAGACACAAGACTTCTTCATTTGACACATGTGCTGTCCAGCTGATCTTTTCCATCTTACGCGAGATCCACATCTCAAAAGCTTGTATATGTTTGATGTCTTCTTTTCTTAGTGTCCATGTCTCTGAGCCATAAAGAGCTACACTCCATACTAGTGCTTTCACCATCCGTTTCTTTAAGTCCCTTGAAATGTTCCCTCGAGATAAGGCTTAGGTTACTATTAATCACTAACAGGAAATCGTTTACTGGCTTTCGATTGGCGCCGAATTCTATGACCTTGAATGACCTTGAACGTGAAAATAGGGGGTTTAATGGATTTTTTTGGCGATTTCGAGCTGCCACACAAAATCATTCACAAGGTGGCGCCACGGTACTGGCGTTGGTGGCGTGGCGTAGTTGGTAACGCGTTTCGGCTGAAACGAAGTTACTCTACGCCCGGCCCGGTTAGTACTGCGATGAGTGACTGCCTACTTAACTGGAAATGCTACAGGCTTTCGCGCGTCTCGTAAGCTTTGCTCAAATTTTTTGTTTAATTTTTTAACATTTGAGATCGTACTACTACTGTCTGCTGCAGTAAATGAGCATAACCTATTTCCACCAAACCTTTGCACTGCAAATTGCTGCCAAACCGCTGTAGATAGTGACTTGGTTATCACTATAGCCCATAGGAACTTACCAACGCCAACGGTACTATCGCCTATCCCGTAGAACGTATCGTTTAGCCACATTACAAAACGTTACAAATGACAAACAAACAGACGACAGACAGACAGACATCATAAAATAAGCGCGATTGTTATTTCCGTTGGCTCATAAAAATGCTAGTGCTCGCGGCTTAAACATTTGGATAGAATTTATCTTAGGCTACTTGATTTTTTAAATGTTTATTCTGCCAGCCTACGTTTTTTGCGAGGTCTGTGCAAGATTTTAAGAATGAAAACATTTTAGTGCTTTCTTGCAGACAAAGTTAGAACCGTAAAACATTAAAGCATAAAAAGCATTAGCAAACGAAAGATGTAGAGAAAGCAATTTCTGCAGTGTGCTAATCTTTAGTTTAAAAGGTCAACGTGGTAAACGGTCGTGATTACTTTAAAATTTTTACGCGCGAAAGCAACTACTGCTTTTAGCGCGTCTTAGCCATAGCAATTCTGTCTGTCTGTCTGTCTATTTGTCCGTCCATCTGTCTTTCACACGGGTGGATCAGTCAAAAACGATGCAAAATAGGATTACCAAATCTTCAACGTTTGCTGCCTGGAAGACTTTTCATAAATTCGAAGGGGGTCACCCCGAACGAGGGCGCTAAATAAGAGAGGGTGAGAAAAATTTGCGATTTTTAGTTAATAAGTCGCTGTATCATAATAACGATGCGAAATAGGGCCTAGGTCACTATTAATCACTAATAGGAAGTCGTACACTGGCTCTCGATTGTCACCAAATTCAATGATTTCGGATTACTTTGAACGCTAAAATAAAGGGTTTTTATGGATTTTTTTTAGCGATTTTGGGCTGCGAGACACATTTCAGGAGCGAATTGCGCCGAAACCAATTGAGATAGACATGGACATGCTGCATGTCGAGCCGCGTTGGTTTTTAGTCAGCTCGTCGGCCGGGGTGTGTATGTAGGCTTTCGCGCGTCTCGTGAGCATTAGCTCAAATTTATTGTATTTGCTAGGCGGGCAGCCGCGCAATATACCATTCATTCATTCATTTATTCATTCATTTTGTTTTTCATTAGCAACAAACGACGAAACGTATTTGCTGTTACAGATGAAAGCGAAATTAAGTTATTGTGATACAGAAATTATAATGTTAAGTTTCACAAAATTTAATAACGGTTTTTATTTTGTGATTTAATTCGTTTTTACGCGCGACAGCAGCTACTGCTGTAGCGCGTCTTAGCCATCGCAATTCTGTCTGTGCGTCCGTCTGTCTGTCCGTCCGTTCGTCTGTCACACGAGTGGATCAGTCAAAAAACGGTCCAAGCTATAATTACCAAATTTTCCCCGTTGACTGCGAGGAAGACTCTAGTTTCAGGATCGGTAAAGCTTTTCCATAAATTCCTCAGGGGTCACCCCGAGCAGGGACACCAAATGAGAGGAGGGTAGAAAAAAAATTGCGATTTTTAGCCAATAAGTCGCCATATCTCAGAAACGGTGCGAGATAGGGCATAGGTTGCTATTAAACATTAATAGGAAGTCGTACACGGCTTTCGTCTTGAATAACGCTACAGTAGTGGTTTTATTGACCTATTTGGCGATATCGAGCCTATGGCACCCATTTTAAAAGAGAATTGTGCCGAAATAACTACAGATAGACCAGTACAACCTGCATAATATTTATTATGATTTTTTACATTAAACGTACATTTAAACAGTCAATATCTCGAACCCGTAGGTTTAAAGTGGCCTGCGCACGAGGCCGTCAAAGATGGGTACCCCGTAAAAAGTCGTTATTTTATCGCTGTCGGCTGCGCGACACCGGTTACGCCCTCTGGCGAGTGCAAATAAAACGATATAGATACGAGCCTTTGCAACCATCGTGTCGATTGTCAATTTTTGGGATCGGTGGGCTTAGATTTTGTTCGCAGTGGGTCTTCAAACATGCACCGCTGTCGCGGGTTTTCCTTTGCGTTAGCTAGGCTTTCTTGTCTATTTTTCACGCCATGACTACAGTGCTATATAGCAGCCCATAACCTCACTGCAGTCAAGCGTAACGGTTGAACACGCACGTCTCAGCCATCGATTTCAGTACCAGCTGCCGCACTGCTGAAGTGATCAGCGAATACGACTTTCATAAAATAAGCACGCTTGAACATGGTCTATAGTTTATTATAAGTACCACGATACACTTCCATGCACGATACGTGCTCAAACGATGCGGAGTAATGTTGTGACAAAGTTTGCGACGATGTGCCGACCTACTTTTCTTATTTCTGCGTTTAACCACATTTTTAGCTTTGCTGCTCAGTCTGTGGTGTAAAGAGGAGTTTACATTCAACGCAACGCACGCAACGTGCGCAGCAAACGCAATGAACGCAAAAAAAGATACGTAAGCGACGCAGACCAACGCAGCGACCAAAATGCAACGATAGAAGCAGTCCTAGTAGTTGCGTCAGCTACGTCAGTTGCGTTAAATCCGTTACGCCTGTTGCGTTGCGTACTGTACGTTTCCTGGCGCGTGTTGCGTCGAATGGAAACACCGCTTAAGTTGCAGCGTCAGCGCCGATGCGCTGCGCAATGTTCTTACCTATGCTGCGCAACAGCTGCTGCATTCAGTCTACGCGGAAGCATGCAGCGCGGACAAACTTAAACGGACCGAACGAACTGATAAAAACGAACCTAGTCGTGGTGGCGATCGTAACGGTCAAAGGTGAGTGAGTTACTGCTGTTTAGCGACTGTTCGCCGCTCTGTTGAAGGTAGCAAAAATACGTTGCTGAAAGAAATTCCTGACTGAAGCGTATTGTCTGCATTCTTCTCGTTCAGCGAACATTTTTTTCACTAACACTCGTAGGGTTTTAGCTTTTTTCTAATTCTTTTGCCACTGATTAAGTAAGTAAAATGTAAATTTTTATAGCGCATAACGTTAGCAGTAGCCTCTAGTGCGCTATTCAGTGCATCTATTCATTCATTCATTCATTTACTTATCTCTGCTTTGTGCGGCTACTGACTGACTTTTGGTGGAAGAATAATCTAATATCGTTGTGCAAAACTGATACTCGCCATACTTAATTTTGAAAAAGTTTCGGGAAAAATTCTTCGAGACGGCGAACTAGTTTTTGTCGGTCGCTGACTTGCATGCAACCTGACGGTTTGAGAAAAAAAGCTAGCCCGTAAGATCAAGACATTAATCATTAAGCCATGTCAGCGTGTGTCGTGCCGTCTGTGTGTCGTCCATGTCTATTACGTATAGGGCCTACGGTGCTTTTATCATAAGGCCGCTACTTATTTTCATTCACAACACATTTTGCTGCAAATTGGTCGGCAAAATGCGGGGAAAAACTTGCATAAATCCCAAACATTACAATTCGCTCAATTTATCTCCAGTTTTCATTCAGTGAAGTCCTTTTTATTGCGATTTGATCAGTCTTTATTTTTGATGCGTTATTATGCTCAATGTGCATCCAGAGTTTATTCGTGCACTTTGCTACTATAAGTAATGTTATACGTGATGAAACGACCGACGTTCTTGCTCGTTTGATCATGCACTGTCAGCATAACGCGATCATTGCGATGTGAACCGTGGGGTTCGCACGATAAATAGTCGTCGTTCGCGACCGTGCGCGCGCAAGGTCAGTATAGCACCATGCGTCTTGTCCGGCTCCTGATTGGCTCGAAATGCAGTGCATTCGAGTTAAAATGTTAGGCCTATTCTGCGTGCTTTACCACCGGTTTGGTCGAGTAGACCTATGAAATATCTCATTGGCTACAGTAATTGATTATCGCGCCCCGTATTTGACAGTTACACTTTCTGGCTAAAATATACTTATTAGCGAAAATTATCGCTTCGTTTCTTTGCACGAACGTGAAAATTTGTGAACGTGTCAGACATTCGACGTGGATACTGTTTTCATTAAAATAATTAGCACTACATTCGGTGTTTCAGTAGCCTATAGGCTTCACGCTTTTCGCCAAAAAAGCTTCAAGCACCGTCTTCTATTATTGACAGATAGCTAACTGCAGGACACTGCAAAAAGTTTGTGGAGCTATTTAGTCGACAGATGAATGCACAGTAGAAGAAAAAAATAAAGGTAAAGGCCAACACTTGCAAGCCTAGCACTTCTTTCGGTTGTCAGAAGTGCTTTACAATCCCAGAAGTGACAGCTGATCAGCATGAGCTAATGATACCGCAACGCACTATGCGGCCATCTATTGCCCGCGTTAACGAACGATTGGACCCGCGGTTTGCAGCTAGCAGACATGCCACCGCCCCAATCAGCCACACTTGGCCTTCACCCCGTAGCCCGTAAGCCACTACTCATTTCCCGTCCCACGGAGAGTAAGAGGCTGAGTTGGCCTGAGCACACAGTAGGTTAGCAACTTGCTCAAGGTTGCTTCCAAATGACCGGCAGTGAGAATCGAACCGCAACTAGAAAGTTACGAGTCAACACTAACCACTAGACCACTTGCACCATACACAGGCACACAGGTGTGAACAACTTGCTCAGAGTTGTTAATTGTTTGTGCACCGGCTGGGCATTGAACCGTGGAACTTTCGATCTCGTATCCAACGCCCTAACCGCTGAGCCACCAAGCCACCAGAGTTATTTTCTTACTGCGTGTTTACTTTGTTCGTGTTCTATTCCTTCTGTATTCTGTTTGGTATCTGTCGTTTTTGCCGTCAGGTTGAGCGAAACAGAATAATGAACGATGAATGCCTATCTATCGATCGTCTAGTTCGTCATTCGCTTATTCAATTAGTTGCGCATGAGAAGCCGACCACTTGATGATCGCCGATCCGGTACCTCCTTGGAGAATACGCCACCCACGATGCTGATGGAGAATCCATTTCGTACGCCATTCTATGACGCTTTGGGATATTTTTTTTAAATTTTTGGGTTGTAACGTTTAAAGAAAAAACGCGTAAGCAGGCAGACAACAAAAGTGGTTTGGTGACAACAGTCTAAACTAGATGTGGGTCTCGAACTTTTTCAATTTTCTCGAACATCAAAATATTTTTAAACTTCACTGTGATACATACGCCGTGGACAATAAAAACGTGCCACTTTACTTTTTTTGTCTATATCTTCGCCATTATTGGCCAATTTTCACAATTTTTTCACTGGCACACTCTGCAGACAATTTGCAATAAAATGTTTATTATATATCTCACCACACGATAAACGCATTTTACACTACCTTGTGAAATATAAATATAAGCAGAAACTAACGATAATAACAAAAAATTTAGGTAAATGTAAAAACGCTTCAGATCAACATTGCAATGAATGATCTGTATGACACTGGACTGTGTTATACCCACACAGTCTAGTGTCATACAGA
>Ga0056128_1002841_pt1 | contig 20837 bp, 10 predicted proteins | sample WorMetLIZISLAND2_FD_71113 | JGI IMG/M metagenome (GOLD analysis project Ga0056128, IMG submission 71113) | Marine gutless worms symbiont microbial communities from Max Planck institute for Marine Microbiology, Germany - Olavius geniculatus... ... | reverse complement strand
TTTTGGCTGCAAAAGAGTGAATTGCGACGAAATGGATGGAGATAGACTACGATTACCTGCGAACAGGAACTGCTATAGGCTTTCGCGCGTCTCATGAGCTTTGCTCAAATTACTTGTATAATTCTGCATTTCTGATATGTTGCATGTACAAAGGTTAGTTCTTGTTGTAACCAATGCTCAAGTCTGCTGCCCAGCTTTTCATGGCATACTGCACCTCAACTTGTAAGACGATGTTCTCATGACTTACGATAGCTTGCAACCAGAAGTGTTCTGTGACGCTTAGAATGCACCAAATTCGTTTTTCGCCTTGACCCCGCTAAGGGAGCTCAGGACGCTCTCCCAAACTCCGTGGTCGGCTGGGGAGGAGGATACCCCATCCCCATTCCCTACCCTCTCGGCGTCTCACCTTGAGTTAGGGAAGGGGAGCTTGCTCGGGACTTAGGGGGATAGACGCCTTTGCGTGGCTGTTTGTCGGTATTCCCACGCATTAGTCTATCGTGACTATAATAAGCTTAGCGATGCCGTGCTGCGAAGCTGCAAGCATTCGCTGCAAGATTCGCTATATCAGATAGGCCTAATGCACAGCGGACCAAAAAGTAAACCTCCGGGGTTTTTGTTTCAGCCCGTAAAATAGGGGGCTATTGATAATCTTACACTTTCGCGCTTCAGTTTCTGGTACATGCACATTGAGCAGTAAATTGGCAGTTGATGGTGGCTGAAAATTACTTAAATCTTATTTCAATCATACCTCAAACACTCCGCTATGCTATCCGGTGAAACTGGTTTACTAATGCCGGTTTTTTCAATACGAATCTCAGTAAGATAGATTTACAAACAACAAAACCACAAAGTACAAGACCAAGACGTTTAACAGACAACTTACTGCGAGGAATAAAACAGAATTTATGCACAGAATGACCACATGGGTGAGATCAAGGTAAAAAAACAAATTTGTAAAGTTATGCTCCTTGCATATTTTAGCCCTGTAAATGAGATCACCAAAATTTTGCGCAAAGGAGGAGGAATGCACGAATTTTATGCAAAAGACAGTCAGCGCGACACAACATGTACAGTATACACCGTGTCTCAATAAAAAAACAGTCAAAATTGTTTTCATCATAACTTTGTCAAATTTTCACCGACTTCAGTAATTTTTTGGCACAATGAGAGTTAAGACAACAGAATTATGTATGGTGTGCTCCTTTTTCATTTTACCTAATTTATGTCAATGCATTATCGTGTGAAACACAGATGCTTCAAATTGTTACATTACATGGTGATTATTTGTATCATTTGATCTCATTTAATAATTTTGACTAATGACGGCTAGGCCTAGGTTATAATCACTGCAAACCTAGGCGCGCCGTAAAAATTTCGGCGGCGACGGCACCCCGTAATTTCGGCTGGCTTGGCTGCGTGCCGTCTGTTTTTCGGCTGGCGGCGGCGCCAGACGATTCCGGCTAGCGGCGGCGGCGCGAGTCGGCGGCTGAGGGTCTAGATCGTTGGTTCCGCCATCAGCCAGTGTCGTTGCATCTAAACTATTGTGTCTGTGTACACGGAACACACTTTGGGTATGGGCCTAAGATCTGATAATTTGCAAGCAAGTTTCTGGAGACAACAACTCAGCGTTATGCATCAATTTGGAGCATCTTTGTTCACACGGCAGTGTGTTGACATCAATTAGGCGAAGTGAAACATGAGTAGACTTTACGTCTTTTTATTGTCTTAGCTGTCGTTGTGCCTAAAATTATCAACGTCGGTAAATATTTGACAAAGTTATGACAAAAACAATTTGACTGTTTTTTCATTGAGACGGTGTAGTACAGTTTTAGTAACGGATTTAGTATATAAACTGTGTCCCAAAAAACATCCACGACATTTTTGACTGTAACTGTAAAGCAATTATCAGATTTTGATAATTTTTGGCACGAATATTTCCGACACAACTTGCCATCAAATGATTATTTAGTTTTTTATTTTACCCAACGTTAGTTTCTGCACTACCTGGGGGAAAACAACCAGCGAAATATCACTTTTTATCCCATGCGATAAGATTGCTTAATTAACATAACGCGTAGTAACACATTTTGTTCACATTTTTGACACTGTGGCTGACAGTTTATCCAGTTGTCCATTTTTTAACTGCCTGCAATAAAATTGCTTGAAGCGTTGGCCCACTATGTGAAAACAGACAAGGAAACGTTTTCTCCATTTATTTACAGCAGTATCGATAATGTTCTGCTGCACACCAATCCAAGCTGTACCAGTTGCTTCTTGAGTTCACAAACATTTTTAATATTTATCTGGCAGACACACTGCCGCATGACAGTCAAACCTTGTAATGGACCTGCCGTTGGGGCCCACAGATTAGGATAAATGAAATTTATTGACGTTTTTTGTTCATTTTAACACGTATTATGCTTTGTCTGCTTTTCCCAGGTAGTGCAAAAACAGACGTTGTGTGAGGTAAAAACTAGTGTGAGGTAGTTGTGTCAGAAATATTTTTGCCAAATGTTATTAAAATTTGCTAGTCCTTATTCAAGTTACGATCGATAATGCCAGAAATGTTTTTCCAGGTTTTATGTTTATTTCAACATTTATTTCGCTTGATCTACCTTTTCTAGGTAGTGCAGAAGCACACACTGGGTGAGGTAGGAAACTAAATGGTTATTTGATGGCAATTTGTATCAGAAATATTCATACCAAAAACTATCAAAATCTGATAATTGGTTTTGAAGTTACAGTTGCAAATGTCGGGGATGTTTTTTGGGACACAGTGTAGTTACAGAAGTAGTAGATGTAGATTTAGTCATAGGGAGCATTGCACTGACTATGTGTTTATTTGAACAATATTTTGTTTTTGAAAAAACAACGATCGCACCAAATTTTATTTTTATGGCAGATGAGCCATAATAAGATCCATAATAAATTATAGTTTTCTGCAGAAAGTATATAGTTAACTGTCATGAAACTAGACCTAGTAGCCTACTTAACGCCAATGCCTTGAACGTCAAAAATGAATTATTGCTTACAGGTAAAAAAATACAGCAAACTGCATATTATTCAGAAGTAACTGGGTAACGACTAGATTAGAACATCCTACGAATTTGTACAAATTTTAGCTTGCGGCATCACGCGATAATTGGTCAATCATTATAGTGACTGCAGCTGAGACGAGATCTATATCGAGCTTTGGCTGGATTCTTATGAGCAACTTAATGCGCGCTCACGGTTATAATTTGCGAAGTGTGTAGCAAGCAAGTGCTTCAGCCGCAGGACTGTGTTGACTGAAAAACGACTCCGCTGTTGCGCGAATATGATGTAGAATAATGACAACGTAGCGTAATAGTTTGCAGAGATACACCTGTGCCGACCTAACGAACAAAGAGCGGGTGAATGAACTCGATCAAGTTGGCCTTGAGAAACTCGTTACACCGGGGGAGGGGGGTATTTAGGCTACACGAGGCACTTGTGCCTGTCCCTTTCGACAGCAAAAACATGAAAAGAAAAACAGTCTTTTTTCTTCAGAGTCGAGTGCAAACTTCAACAAGTTGAAGGCTCTAGTACTCGAACCGGGTGCGCACTGTCAGCCGTGTGCTTACCAAAACAGTTCCGGTGCAGATCGTAAAAATGGAAACGAACTTTTGGTTTTTCTGTGATGGGTCGTGACTCCCATTCAGTGCACGGCAGTGCAGTAGAGTGCCCGGAAACAGTTAAGCCTAAAAGAAAGAAGAACATTTTGAAAGGCCTATGGGCAAAATTTGTCTGCGATTAGCATACTTGGGCCCTTTTCCAGATTTTTAAACACCCCATGTATTACGCTGAAAATGGCGTGTGTCACAAGATCCATGTGGGATCTGCAGCTGGCATCGGGGAATTCAACGCTCGAACGTTTTTTGTGACAAGAGCATGGATAGATCAAGACCAACTGCGTCGCGCGTCTCATAAGCATTAGCTCAGATTTCTTGCTGTGACATGATGAGTATGTAGTGGTCATCAACTGGCCTTGCTGGATACATCGCACATTGCTGCAAATAGCAGCTGACGAATGCGATGCCATCACCTGGTTTAAAGTTTAAACTATACCACTGAAATACATCTTGACAAATATAGGATTTTTTAAAAAGGAAGTAGGCTTATGTTCCATAGCACATATCGAGTCAAATGTCGTAATGTCTGTATAGTGAGGGGCCCATTGTAGGGTCTAGGTGATTAGGCTTATAGTTGCAAGGTTAGGTTATTGGAGTTATTTTCTGTGTTCTTTACAGTTTAAATTATGAGGGTCACGTATAAGCAGTATTTTAACAGAATTTACTTTAGTGATGTGTTCGCGCTAGAAACCCGAGTTAAACAGACGAACAGACAGACGGACGAGCAGGACACGTAATGCGCCCACAAGACGGCGGCCATACAGTGACATAATAATTACCAAAAGCAAACGATTCTGTCCAAAAAAATGCCCTCCACTTTATCAACGTGGACCGACGAAGTTTACGTCTGACGTTGTGCAGATTGTTATTACATTATGGTCAATGTCGATCGTCATCGCAGAGTCGACGTGTACCCTAACGGATTGCTTGTCACCATAGATAACAGGCACTTGTCTGGGAAACAGACATAACCCCCGCCCGTACAAAACCCATGCAACAAAAATCTCCCTGACAAAAGCTCCTGCACACATGTGTCTGCCTAATTCGCCTCGGCAGGACAAAAACCCGTAACAATTGCCTGGATGGTCTATGTAGCTTATGTTCGACGGGGCTTTTGTCAAGGGGTGGGATTTTTGTCCTGGAGGGTTCATGTCCAACACTGGTGCTTGGTTGTTCGATGGCGTCGGGGTTGCAGCTTATAGGGCTGCAGTTCTGGTGGGCTTACGAGCGTCATGTCAATGTGATAGCCTATATAGTGCTTTATGAGGCGCAGTATCAAGAGCCAATCGGGCGATATGACCAGACGTCGTTTTTTGTCGACGTTCCCGCATCCGGTCAATCACGGGAGCTATATGCAAGTTTTTTATTGATCACCGGCGTAGAGTGTGACGTCACGCCGTACCACGGTTGTAAGCGTGAATGAAACACATCGCACCTACGGGGTTTGCTACGATAGTAAGACGTTTTCCTTTTTGTTTTTGTTTACACAGCTGAAATTTTTCAAAGTTCGTTTGTTCACATCATGTGTACGTAAAAATTTTTTTTTTAAACGTTGCATATAGTCGATGGCAGAATGGCAAAACATAACAAATCGATGACATTTCAAAAAAATTGAAAACAATTTTCTACGCGATGCATTTTTGGACTTTTCCTCTAATGTGTTTAGTGTTCTTGTAAACGACATACAGATGTGCTTGCTCTATTTTATTTTGAAATAAAATAACTATTAAAAATAGCATTTCGGAGAGCTTTTAGTTTGTATATTCAGCATTTTTTGCTACTCTGCACTCGATATGTTTTATTTAGCTGAAACCAAGATCTTGTAGCCTATACAGCTAATTGTTGCAGTACTGCAATAAAGAAACAGAGGTACGATTTCATTTTGCATTTTTTACAGGCCTCTTTGAGTGGAGACGTATAGAAGCTGAATTTGCCATTTGATAACGAGTTGTATACAGTCGATACAGTCATAATGAATAAATCTGAGTCGAGGAGGCATGTTTAAATCACTGCTTTATACCTTTATTTCTCAATGCAGCACTAAAAGAGCTGTTAGTATCGATCCACATTTTTGTCACGATTAATAGAAAATCAGAAGTGACAGGCACCCTTTTATGACGCGCACACAATGACGCCGAGTAACGACGTTGAGCTGGTGCTCGGTCCTGGAAATGACATTATACGGCTTGAGTAAACATTGTGCCGAAGCCATACCGGGAAACGGAAATCAGTGCGTGACCGTACCGCACATGCAGGAGCGGCGTGAGACACTGACGGCAATAGCAAATATTTGATCTTATACTATACGCACACTGTTTGAACACCACCTCTGAAAATATCCTACTTCGTTTTGACGCCCAAATTAGACACTGTTGAAAGCAAAAGAACTGAGTTGTGACAGCGTTTGTTTTGTGATAATTTGCCACCTGATAATGTTATCGATATAATGATCCACCAGTCAATAATCCTAATCTTAATTTTCTCTTTGCGAGTACGATGGTGAAATAAAATGTGAAACAGTCTTCGTTGTGAGAATGTGATGAAGCCGATATAAATGAAACTAAAGGCCAAAAATAGTCAAGCATCATAGGTTTGTAACCTTGTATGCATGTTTTGTACCATAAAATATGTTTCCTCTCGAAGTAGACTAAAATTTGCCAGGCAATTAAGCTCCTTCCTGACCTTGAAAAAGTTTGAACGTGCATTGCAATATCTTGCGCGCACGCCATCGGTGCGGTATACGAATAGTCAGTGCCAGTGATAATATTAATTTTGCATTATTAATCCCTGCAGGTCAGTGCGATGTCGGCGTCGCAGCCAGCCCTTTGGCCCGTAGAAAATTGTACTTATAAATTCACATAATGCTTAACGACTGAGGCACACAGCGCGAAGAACGCACACTGCCACGGCCACTGCCGTACCATAACTCAGAAAAATATTCGACTTGGGAACCGGGATAATCGAATGCTGTATACTGCGTAATTGCATCCTTCGTGGTGACCGCACGTCACGCCACTATTTGCCTGCCATGAGACTATCCTTAGTGGGGACAGTTCATTAATTCGAAGGGGCACTAGTCTGATCGAACAGCGTGAAGCTTAGGGATGGGGTTAGGGTTAGGCTTTGTAATATGGGATATGGTTAGGAATAAGGATAAGTGGCGCTTTTGGCTATGGCGTTTCTTGGCTGGCCGTTGGTTATGGCAGCCCCTAGCTATGGCGGAGGCGGACCGAAGCCTGACCAAATTCGGACTAGTGCCTCTTCGGACTATGACCAGTAATAATAAAGTTATTTAGCATACCGATACTCAAATTTTGTTTAAGAAATCAGTTTTCCAGCTTTTATTCGAGCATGCCTGTAGGCCTAATTGTATTTCTTTGGAATGTGTCTAGACTTTACGCCTTCATCATCAACTTCGTCGCTGGAGAGGACAACATCAACATTCCGACTACAATAGCTGTACGTCTAGCGAAGTCTAGGCCCAATTACATGCAGCCGATCAAACGAGATTTCGTGTAGCTCCGAATGTCGCCCACGAATGATACACGTGACAACGACTTCTAATCAAGAACTTTCACTGTGTCTGACTTTTAAAGTGTATCCATAATCTCCAGACTGTAAAAAGCTCTTTTGGATGCAGACAGTGTGCAGCGTTTGGACTGATAACACGAGTGAAAACTCTGGACCAGAAGTGATTTACAACTTTACAATATCAATTCTCGAAAGTAGCAAATTAAGTTAATGATTGGACCAGCGGTGCAGCCATCACCAGCACCCGGTTCGAATCAACCACACTGTTGACTTCATTCGGCAACCTGTAGGAATAACCGGTGCGTCATTTTCAACTTAAAAGGTCAAAGGTCCAAGCCAGTAACCGTCATAAATTACAAAAAAAACTTTAAAATAATGCATGTCGAGTAGCGACATAACAAATCTAGCAGCGTGTGCGGCTTACCATTCGAATTCTGTTTAACGTATGCGATTTACTTACTTGAAATGTACTTGTTTGCTACAGCGTCGCCAGTGCTGTCTTTTTGAAGGCCAGTGCAGAAAGCCTTTGGGTGTTGTTTGTTGGCGAAGCTTAATTGTGAGGCTCTAGCATCTGCGCTTATCATTGTTCCGCAGCAGCACTTCAACCAATCATTTACTATGCGCTTGTGACTGTGACTTACTGTACACATCCCCGACCAACGCAGATAGCCAGAAGTCTTTACGTTTTTAAGCGAATTTTTTCCCGGTAATTCTTTGTTTTTTTTCGGCTTGGGTATTTTTTCAAACCGCACAATTTTGTCTATTATGTCAATTCTTTCTTGTTTGTAATTTCTTGTTTGTAACTTTGTGTTATTTGTGTTTGCTATGGGCCGTGTTGCCTGAAATAAACCTGTGATGATGATTTCTTGATTCGCGATTCGTGCGGTTGGACTCCCAGTCGGGTCGTCATTAAGTGGTTACTATACTTGGATGGGTGGCTTGTCTGCGGACACGTAGGCCTGAACGTCCCGGCATATTACCAACACCAAGGTCAACTAGCTTTGCATCCCTCCGGAATATTCAAATCGAGTACCGGCCTGTCTGGCTAGATCACAGGTGCGTAACACTGTATGCGATTCCGTTAGTATGGCAAGTGACGTTTCTTAGCTTTGCGATGGGTTTTCTATAAAGAGTTATACACAACTTTTACCTTTTCCTTTATGGCCGACATATTATCTGTATCCGGATTCCGGAGTCAAAAGTCGGCTTCTTTATACATGTATCTCCAGAAGTTAAACAATGTTCAACTTTTGGAAGTTGGGCTTAAACACATTCAACTTTTAAATACAAAGTTCTATGTAGAGCCGGATTTGTAGACAGTGTGAACTCGGTATAAGGCTTTGAATACGTACTTTTACGTAATTAGGCAAAAACGGATCGATGATATACTCGGCTTTTGCATTATGTAAGGCACAGGATATTTAACCGGCAGAAGGCCAAATATTCTACAAACTATATGACTGGTAAAATTTTGTCACCGGTCATATGCGCCCGCTCATGACCGGTCAAACATCCGTCCCTGTGGGGGCCGGATATCTGACCGGTCATCGCCTTGAACAACCTTAGCCAGTACATACATGCACCGAATGGTGCTCATAGGTACCGGCTAAGACCGTGTCCCTGAGGCGGTACACGCGCGCAAGAACGGCCACAGCCGAGCAACTGACGACCTCGGCCGGTACTGTATCGCGGATCCACCAGTCGGCCATCTAGCACCTCAAGCCTAGCAAGCAGCCTGGCTATCACGGATTGCCAGTCAGCAAGTTTTTGCTCGCATGCAGGAACATCGAATTTGCTACCCATATTGTACGCTAACTTTTGGTGTTTATTATTCTCGCATAAATCTTTTTAAAACGCTAACTCTAACCCGTACCTTAACCCTAACATAAACCCTAAATCAAATCCTAAGCCTTAAACCTCACATCACAATATTCACGTGAATTCTAGTTAGTAGCGCGTAGGCCTATATACTGTATTTAGTGCCATGTGTTAGGGGGTACTGCGATTTTTGTTTTGACCGACCAGATAGTTTACAGGCTATTTGACCGGCTGCCGGTCAAATAGTTATTGCGATTGTGTAATACCAGGAAAATGCTGTCGACAACCACAGAAAGTACTACTCAGTACTACAATCAGTACTACTCAGTATTCTAAGCAGTCTGCCAAACGGTCAGCGAGTTGAGTAATTAAAGACGTCGTGTGATCGTGTATAAGCAGCATTATAATACAAGCAACGGTTTCATCAACCTTGCAACAAGCCATCATCATCTTACATTGTCGATCACATTACTATCGACAAAAACAAGAAAATGTATAGATCCAATGACCGACAGAATGTACGGTGTTTTGTGTAATTTTTAGATTAGGCTAATAGTACGTTTGCCAATTTTGGCGGTATTGGGTTTGAGTTTTACTCTTGACATTTTACCTCCTGACTTCAAAGTACACATGCTGACAAAACTAGGCTTATACATGAAATTCAATCGTTATGCAAGATTTTCCCGAGTTGTCGAATGGCATAAACAAACGCTCAGCGGTATAACGACTATGTTAATGACGTTGACAATAATAGTAAAATGTCAATGATAATTTTAAACGTTTAATTCTGGGTGAGACGAATTTTTTGAGATCTGAACTTATAACCGTGGTTTAAAATTTTGAGGCCATTTATTCTGAGGTCCTAAAATATATAGCGCATTTTCATCTAAGTTTCGTTAGGAAATGTAAGCTAACCTTAAATTTTTGACAGTTAAAGGCTTATATGGCAATATGAGTTACGTATGGCGTAAAAAGATGGACACGGAGAAACAGTCAAACGGACAGACGTTGCGCTTTGCACTACGTGCGTCACGCGGCAAAAAAACAAGGCGTAGAATGCCGCGAAGCACGACAAAAGCTGCAAGAAAAAAGTACAACTACGGCACTATATGACTGTGAGACTGTCTCTGTGGCATTAAACGGGCTGGCAGAACGGAAGTAGGCCTACACAGTCTGTCCATTAATAATTTCGTGACAGAACTTGATAAATCTAAGCCTCAATGGACTGACCACCGTGTCACGCATTTGCATTGTCTGCGTGTATGTAATATGCCGCGACATCAAGCAACTTCACAAACTGATAGGAAACGACTCTGCGCGCAACGATCTGCCAAAGTCTCAATTCTGCACTAGCAACATGATTTTTTTTGTAAAATTTATTGTAGTGTGACATTATAAAACGATGTCCGAATTCCTGCATAATTTGGCGATTTGGCCTTTACAATTGAAAGTTATTTTTGTGCTTAGTCTCGCAGTCATGTAACATTTGAAAATCCGGTCCTGGATCTGCTTGTCAATCCCGATATCCATCAAAATTTTGCACACTTTGATTTCAGCCAAGAAACATGTATTCGTGCGTAAAGTACCGTGGGCCGTTACATTTAATCTACGGTCTCTGTAATACACGGAACGTTGATCAGTGGTGGAATTTACCACTGGAGATATGGTCATACCTGGTTCCGTAGGTGGATAATTCTACCATGCGTCCACCTTTATATTTCACAGTGCAGTAATAAACACCCGGGTATCACATAGGTGTCGGCCCCTCATTCTGAAGGGTCGCCATTTCGAGGGGCCGCCATTCCGAAAGGTTAAAGGTGGCATTTTGTCAACTTTATTTAGGCCTAGCACCTTGAGATGTAAGTTATCAGGTCTTTGAGACTAATCAATTTTTTTTAACTTACTTAGTGTCCTAAGTATCAGGTCTTCGGAACGGCGAACCGGAACAATCGCAGTTCCCCCTTGGCGAAGGTAATAATTATTCTGATTTTATGGCCACATAAAAGTGCCATAATCTAATAGAACAGCAAACGTTGCCACTTGTTGACTAAGAAATTTATGCTATTTCACACGGTTAGCAAGAGTGCAACATTAAAGTCACATAATTAGCCTGAAGACACGATAAGGTCGTAAAACTCGTTTAAGCGCACTAAAGAGGCGAAAATGGCGTTCACACTGTTATAATAGATATGATTTCTAATGCTTTTGTACGGCTTACGTAACCGTGTCAAATAAAGCACGTGTCAAAAACGGTATTGAAGTGCAATGTGTGACATGGGACGACCTAGGCGTTACGCAGGGTGGGCGATGAGGAGGGATTTTTTATCACTTTTCCCATCCGACTACAGCGTCTGCTTATTTCTTTCTAGTGACGAGCGTCGTAATCTCTCCATCGGGGTTTCGGTCCGAAGGGAGCTTTCTCCTAAAACGCACTTCGCGCATTTTCAGCGTAATTGAACACGTCTGGTAGAAAGATAATTTAGTGGACTTATTTTTACACTTTTGTTTAGAATATGTTCCAACACTTAACAGTGTGCAGTAGAGAGCTGAAACCAAAGTGGCTCAGCCATCCAAGTTGCCATTATTTCAATAATTATTCTATCCTCTTGCTTCTCTTATCTCTCCTGACTAGTTCATCTATTCCTGCTATTTTATTCTTTAGCCTGCTACGAATACAACGTCGTCGTCATAATTTACTGACTGCAATTCACTAAGCTTACTCGTACTAATGGTGCAGAGAAAAAAATCAATTACAATTTTTGTTGCGTGGATAATAAACTGGATATACGGTAGAGTTGTTTTTTTTTCTAGAAGAGACGTTCATGTTAGATTTTGTTCGGGATCGCTACTGAATCAAACTTAATGCACGAATCACGTCTCATTCCGCAGTGACTGCTTACATGGTCGACTATCAAAGGCGTTCCCAGGCTGCAGATTTGCAATATATCGCCACAGCGTGACGCCGAAAGCAGGTGGTCTTTTTACACCACCAGGTGGTCGCGGTAATAATCGCTGGTTACTAATGGTATTCATTAAGATCCTTAAATTAACTACAAAGACTTCCGTCTCTGGCGAAGCATCCGGCTATAGGCGCGGTGGCGCAGCCAGAAAACAATTTGGAGAGGAAAGCAGAAGGGAAGTGGGGCATAAAGGTCGCAATTTTTGTTTTTTCTGTTAATCTTTTTGATTATTTTGTATCTTCAGCGGTGTGAAAATGAAACAAATTGAGTCAAGTAGCTATATATGAGCTATATAAAGTGCTAGATAAAAACTAAATAATAAAATAAACAAACGACGATCGCAGTCACACGAAACAAAAGTCCGGAGCTGTGTGAACTCCGAGTGAGAATGTCAGTTGCAGACACAACACAGGGTCTGCTTGATTACCGCAGATCACCCACAGATCAGCTCAGGTCAGAAACATTGTTTATGTTTAGTGACCGCAGATGGCACCACAGATTACAGCAGATCACTAACTTAGACCATTTCTGTGACCTAAAGTGATCAGAGACAATGACTGATCGCGGTCACTTACATCAGCAGTTACTGGATCTGCGGTTGATTCGATGTGATCTGCAGTGCCATAATGACTTGCCGTCATTGAACATAAGCATTTTCTGGGATCTATGCTTAATCTGAGGTGACCTGTGATGATTATGTGGACCCCAACACCGAGATGGCACGGATAATGTGGTAGAGAGGCCTACGATGCGCCTTATAATCCGAATACGCTGTAGCCTGACGCAAAGCTGCTGCGACGGTTGCAGCCACAAGGACTGTATCCATCTATAGTACTAGGCCTAATGGCTATTACATTCACCTGCTCAGGTGAGCTACATGCAAGTGACGGCCTGCACTGTGTGGGTGAATGTAGGCCACGGTTGCGCACACGAAAAAATGCAACGTCGACGAAATGTCAGCAATAGACCGACGTACTTAGCGACACCGCCTGACCAAGCAGTAGTTTGTAGAAGTTTGTACTATTTAGGCCACTTTAAAAATTTTGAATTAATTGATTGGCTCATCGATTGTCCGTATATCGGGCAATTTATAGCGCGAAGCGCAAAAATACTCTTGCCTTTTGAGACAAATTGTAAAAAGCAGCTGGAGTACAATATGCCACTTTTCTTGAAATCTGTTGACGCACCACCTTTCAAGTTTTGCAAAAAATGTTTTGTAAATGGTCTGCGTTTTATTTCAAGTGGCAATAGATCTAGTTTTAGTGCCACTGTTCCGTGAAATACATTTGTAAGAAGTAAGTAAATAAGTAAGTTAGTAATTAATGTAGAGTAGGCCCTACTAACTCTAAGTAACCTGGAGCGCGCTCGGTGTGCCTGTCTAAACGTTCTTCAGCAAGAGCGATTCTGCGCAAGTTGAAATTTACGGCAAATCGACTTTATCAATTGTCAGAGGAAATCAGACTTGTTAAGATATATTGTGTTAAAAGAAGCCGCCGCCGCCAATCGTTAAAGCCTGTCGACACGAAGTCCTGTCAACCAAACCAATTTGCGTCGCTTGTTTGCGCGATCGATCGGTGACAGCTGCGTCCATCAGACGGTGAAGCTACGAGTAGTCTATGGAGTCCGACCGGTCACCCTGGTCTTTCGAATTCGCTGTCTGATCAAACTATCTGCATCAACGAACACGACAAAAGCACGTCGACGTCTACCATCACGAAACGTCATGTTGCACAGGAAGGAAGCGCGTTTGGGGAGGAATTAAGACGACACAGTCAGTCAGTGGAACACGGTTGAGACAGGCAAACACAGACATGGGCGCACTTGACGTATTTTCCTCAGATGTGACACGCCGCGGTTTAGATAGATCGATGAATTTAATCCATCGCCACTCCATGCATACGACTGTCTAATAAGTGCATGCTATTAGCCTATTTAAAGCTTGTTTGGTAATTGCTGCCTCTAACCAGAATTTTTCTATTGCCTTCATTTTCATCGCATTTTGTTTCAACAAAATGAAAACGAGACAAGACGATATTCGACGTGTGTAGCCGAGGCTGACTAGCGTTATAACAACAGTGTTTCTTGGCATGGTATACTGCAGACGATTATACATTCATTATAGAACAGTGTCTGAAAAACGAGAGACTGATTTGACGTGAAGTCAAACAGATGAGAATTATTCAGATCGACTTAGCGATCACGACATCAGTCCGTTGCAATTTCAATTGTTCAAGACCATGTTCCACTACTTCGATTCGTTGCCGATTTATTGTACAGCTGGTTGTACAGCGCACTGTACAAAAAGTTGTACAACAAATCTCAGTTATTGGCACAAAGCCCAAATTTCCTTAAGCTGATTTTCACCGAAATTCGGTGAAAGTCGCGGATGCTAACCGTAGCTACAAAGTCCGTCACAAGTCTGCGACAAATTCCGGACTTTGTCGCAAAGTTCGTCTAATGGAATTTGGGCTTAAACAGATTTAAGCATGTTAAGCACGTTCGGCCGAACAGAGGCCAGCGCAAAAAGTGCCTTACGGTCCGAAGAAATTTTGAGAGCAACGCAACGTTTTCTGGTTTACATGTATATAAAACTCCTGAATTCAGAAAGCCGTATGTCAAATCATACAATAGCCGCAAAATTGTCTACAGATGTAACGCAAAGTTTATGCCAAGTTTCCGTACATTAATGTCTAACAAGAAATATTATTAGATTATGACCAATCTAATGTACTCCTCGCGCGCATCGTTTTCTTTTGTATTCTTTTAAAAGCTTTTTCGTTCCTTTCGACTTGTATTAGAGACCCGTTTAATATTATACTAATAGTGATTGGCGTCGAGGTCGATATTGAAAACTGTCTTCCCGAAGTTCATAAAATATTGCCCGATTTTAAGAACTGAGAGGAAAAAATTCCAATAACGGTCGATGACGCTAGTTGCCATTTGTCTTTTTATACCTGAACGCATGCGTCTATCTGACACAGTTACGGAGATATGGCGCCTCAAAGGTAATGGGGTCACGACCATGATCTTTTGAGGTCACGTGACGTCATCGGTCACGTGGCCATTCGACTCCCAGGGGTCGATTTCCTATGGTGACCATGCGTCTATCTAGCACCGTTATGGAGATATGGCCGTTTGAAGTTCTTCCAGGAAGACTCTTCCAGGAACAGAGGTCGGTCGTTCGTCGGTCGGTCGTCGGTCGGTCGGTCGATCCTTAATATTACATTGATCTCATAAAATCCTCTTCGCTACGTTAGGAACGTAGCGCGCGAGGAGTAAAAAATGTGCCAAGCCCTCGCATTTTTACCGAGCAGGACCTTATCGAGTTTAAATCCGGCCTTGTTGAGTGGAATTTAATGTTTGCGCTTAAATCGTCACGTAGACGGGTTCACGTAACACGGTCCCATGAACGGAAAGGTAGGCGTCTTTGTGGGGTCCTCAACCACCTGCTGATAGTCTACTTAACAACGCCAACGATATCCAGAGGAAAACAGACAGGCGGAACAAGCAAACCTACTCCCCTACGGACGCAGACATTAATGCGCATCGATTGCATTACAGAAACGCTGCATCAACGAATAACTATTATGTTTCATGCAGCTGCAGGCATAGACGTAACAAACACCATGACACAAGCCTACATTGTAAACAAGATTCGGATGTCACTGTTAATGACACTTCTAATGCATCCGCGGTAGCAGAATCAAGTAAACAAAATTAATGCGCCATTTACACGCAAGGGTGAACAGAATTTTCCCAGGACGTTATCATTCCTAGCGTATGTATTAAAACACGCAGAGCCACACACGCGAAAACACTCAAAAACATAATCTAACTAGAAAATCATTGAGGGATTTTGAAAACGGGTCTTTATTGGCAATTATACTTCAACTTATATTACTTATCGTTGTATACGCCTAACGCCAGTTTATGTTATTTTGTTAGGCCGTCCGGAAGAGTAGTTCCCGGCGCCGGCGGTCTTAGGGCCTATTATTTACCACTAATGTTGTTTTTTACGAGATTTTTGAGTTCCGTCAGCCGATCGCCGCAAATCTTTGCAGTTATCGGAAGTATGGCACCGAATACGTATTTCACAGGATGTCATTTTTTGTCTTCAAGTTAAGCCGTGTGTGTTTCTTCAAAATGCTTTCTGCAATTTTTTGGAGATTGTTTTAGTCCGTGAAATATTTCTGCCCCAAAATACTTTTATTGAGACGATGAACACGAGTTTAAATCTGCAACGTTGTTGATCGATCGAACGCGAAACAATTTTATCTTTGTGTTTAGCAGTAGCGTATAAAGAATTATAACCACAATATCATTTAGCATCTCAATTGGGAGTATTTTGAAGAGTAATGGCTTTGTGTAAAATATTCGGCGCCATGTTTCAAGTTGTGCGCAATCCTGCTAATGTTTTAAAAAACATTTTCCAAATATTTAACGTAAAATACTTGCATAAGGTTTAAACATGGTTTTTATATAAAATAAAAACAAAAATGTTTGCAAAACATTTTTATAAGCTTAAACGTTTTTTTTGTTTTACGCGTAATGATGATTAGTTATTGAAAGCGGTACCTTACTAAAGTTGTCACAACAAGGTGACCCAGATTTTATCTAGCGGAAAACATGCGGTGCATTAGACAGTAGGGTGAATGTTCCGGATATTGTATTAATTGCTCCGGCAGTCGTTTTCGAATGAGTGCGTCTGTCACAAATAATATTAGACTACTTTGATGTTCGTCATCGGTGCGGATATGACGACTCTGAAGTTGTTGCTAATACCGGTAATTAAGGTGCATTAAGGTAAGGTGTAATTAAGGTATTTGTTAGTCGCTGTGCATTGACAAAATCCGACATATTCTCATCAACCACGCATATTGTGCATTGCCACCTTTTTTTCTGCGAATTCGTCCTATTGTTACTATCAAAAACATATGATTTAAAGCTTGGTTTCCAGCATCTTGCAAATATTGAGCAATGCACGTTCTTATGTGTCAATAACTAACGTAATACACTAGCAAAACCGGATTTAAACTAGATAGGCTTCATTGCGGCCCTGTTCGGTAAAAATATGGGAACTCGCATATGTCCTCTGACATTAATGTACAAAAACTTACTATAATTTTAGCGTTACAAACTAGTTCTGCTGTCATTACTTTATTTGAGAAATTGCGTTGAGGCGTTCTAAATTGCAAGTTTGTTTATATGTTGTTTATTTTATTCATTTATTTTAATTTATCAACCAGCACAGTGCAACATAACATGTAAGCATCAAACAAAAATATACTGGCCGATTAGCCAACTCTGGGTTAAAAACAGCTTATGTGTAACCTATGAAGTATAAAATAAAATCGTACATATTATGAACAAATACAAAATATAAAACACATGGAAATTACGTTGCATTCAATACTTACTACCTGAAGAAAATTTATAACTTGAAAAGTAGAGCATATGAAAAATCAGAAGTTTGCAGCATAGTCTTAAACATGGTTAAATTTTTTCTTGGACCAGAGCAGCAAGCAGACGATTCCATAGTGAGATAGCATGAACAAAGAAAAAAAATACGAGAATCAGAATAGAACAACTTAATCGGGTGACCACGTGTACTGTTGTATTGGAGCTAGTTTAAAAACTGCGTCAAATCTATCACGAAGTCAACTACTCAAAAGACCGTCTGGGCTAACTGAGTAGACGCTGGGATGGGGCGACCGAAAATGCGAGACTAGAAAATGGAGCACAAAAATGGCATGCAGGGGTGGATAAGGCGAGATTGGAATATTGAATGGTGTTACTGGTTGATATACATACGACATTGTTTGCGTAGTAGTTAGTAGTAGCAGTGGTCGTCGTCGTCGTCATCATCATCGTCCTAATGTTTAAATTACTTCATTTGGCGGAAATATGCACTCTCACGAGCGCCTTCTAGTTTATTTATTATTTCGTGAACTACCAGTGAGATTAAGTACTGCAATATCTAATCTTCCAATAAAGGCGAACAGAAAAGCGCAGAGTGCAACAAAACCCGGAACAAAAGCAATTGATTAAAGTATAATAGAGTAATGTAGACCTATGTTAAAAAGTCAGCTTGAGAGCTTGGATTGGATAGTGTTACTGGTTGAAATGTATTATGGCATTGTGTTCAAATGTATCAGTGCCGTTGTTTGGGCCTATTGCTAAGTTGTAAGCTAAAAGATCTGGCCATCTGATACGAGTTGTCGGGTTCGTCTTGGTGGATTGATGTCTGTACACCAAGTGTTAAGTCAGGTCATCGCAATGAAGGGCGGTCAGAGTCCAGGAATAAACTGGTGAAGACCACCTGGGCGTCCTCGAAAAACCTGGATACAGCAAATCGGCAATGGCAGACCAGCCAGATGAAGACAGATGTGGCAGAGTGCAGAGGAACATGGACATCGTGGGGATCACAGCTGTCTACGCGTCATGATGATGCTAATAACCTTAGACGCATACATGTATTTTATCTTCATAATATAAAAGTGTTTTCTCGCATTTTCCAGCCCTGCATTTTTGAGCGCGTTTGTGCCGCAAATTCCAGTCTCGCAAATTCCAGTCTTGCATTTTCAGCATCCCCGCTGGGATTCGTAATGTAATATAGCTGACCAATTTGGACGCCCATCGAGCACGTGGTAAAAACGACTGTAATCAAATGTATCCGGAGAGCCGTTTAGACACACTTAGACGTAATGGCCCAAATGCGAACGTTAGCGCAGACGGTCGGCATAAAAAAACGAACAACAACGCACGTAGGCCTACCAAAAAACTGCAAGTCGTGTGTACAGGACCCAGCTAAATAGCCATTACACTGTGAACTAAACTGCCACAACACAGCATAAAAAAGGGAAAATCATTGAAAGTTATATAATTCTAAATAACATTTTGAATTTGGACTCTGCTTTTGTATCAATACCAGCTATTCCATAGACTATTAAAATAACTGCTAGCGGTTTCTGAGCTGCAAAGCCATTCATTATACAATGTGTCTCAAAAAAACATCCCGGACATTTTTGGTTGTAACTTAAAAACTAACTATCAGATTTTGATAATTTTTGGTACGAACATTCTTAACAACTTGCAGTCAAATGATTATTCAGTTTTCCACCTCACCCAGCATTTGTTTTTGCACTACCTGGGGAAAACACAACCAGCGAAATATCACTTTTTATCTAATGCGGCATGATTGCTTAATCAACATAACGCGTAAAAACACATTTTTTTCACATTTTTGACACTTTGGCTGACATTTCATCAGGTTGTTCATTTTTTAACTGCTTGCAGTAAAATTGCTTGAAGTGTTTGCCCACTATGCGAACACAGGCAAGGAGACGCTTTCTCCATTCATTGACAGCAGTATCGATAAAATTCTGCTCCAGACCAATGCAGGCTGTGCCTGTCGCTTCTTGACTCTTCAAACATTCCTAAACTTCATCTGGTAGACACGCTGCTGCATGACAGTCAAACCTTGTAACAGACCAACTGTTGGGGCCCACAGATGACAGATTAAGATAGATGGAATTTATTGACGTTTTTTTTAAAATTCATTTTAACACGTATCATGCTTGGCCGTCGAAAATATCAGGGATGTTTTTTGAGACACAGTGTATGGTCAAAATGAATTTGTTGGCGCAGAGTGTCAGATTCAATGCTCAGCAAAGCGTGATTTGACATTGACAATCGATCATTACTGATACTGACACATAATCAGTTCTTCATCAGTTTCGTCTTTGAACACGACTCGCTCGCTGCTGTATTTTGCGACCGTAGGGACAAAATACGTGGTCAGTGGAATTCGGAAATGTACTTTGCAACCCTGCATGTTCTTTTTTGTGCGCAGAGTCCTTGTTTTGCCGAATATGCCAACGTGCCTTAACCCGTTTCTCTACATTAGTAAATACGTTATTTAACTTTTGTTTGAGAACGGCATTTGATCAGTATCGTGAAGAGTTGTTACTGAAGGAATTTTCTTTGCTTGGTTCAATAGGCTCAGTACTTTCAAGAAGTATTACCGCAGCGACAAAGTAACGGATGCACTGCATTTTGTGCAGTATGAAATGTCTGTTTAATGGACATCAGTCGACGGTCAGGTGAGTGATAGGTCATGTGTGTCGTAGGCTTTACTGTCAGTAATGATGAAGCTGTGTTCGTGTCTGTGAATACAACACTATCGCTTAAAACTGACGCCGAAACGAAGAACAAAATCAACCAAAAACTAATAAGCACTGGTATGAGGGCAAAATTAAATAATTTGCTAAAACTTATACTTCTCTTTTCAGATCTTGTTGAAGCCTGGCCGCTGCTGTAAGTATATATGCTAGTTTGCTTTTCCGTTAAAACTTGAAAATAACATTTTAGAATGTAAAACAGAAAAAAAATATTTACTAAAAAGGTACCAACACATGACAGTATCAAGCTATAGTTTTTGTTATAGCAACATTTTAAATCATTGGTGGGGTCTTAACCTCCCGAACTCTTTTTGCGTAGCACTTTGGATGAGCGCATAAAAGAACAGAGAAGTCCGAAAAAAATTCGGTAGCTATCTGTAAAAACTGCAATTCGGACAATCACAGGCTGCGCGGTAGCGCCAGTCCTGTGTTAATGGCGACCGGCTAAGTAAAGGGAGAATGGCAAAATTCGACCCCGCGCAGATCTGAAACCCCTCAACCGATCGACACAAAATTTGAAACAGGTGATTACGTCGGCGAGACGACCCCCGTGCAAAATCTCGTGCAAATCCGTCCATTGGGGGCTTCTCGGCAAATGGGTGAAATATAACGAAAATTTTTCTCCGATATATATACCTTTTTTTTGTTGACCGACCTACAGGTCAGACCGCCCGGCGGATTTTCACGCACGATGGCTC
>Ga0056128_1002840_pt1 | contig 20840 bp, 7 predicted proteins | sample WorMetLIZISLAND2_FD_71113 | JGI IMG/M metagenome (GOLD analysis project Ga0056128, IMG submission 71113) | Marine gutless worms symbiont microbial communities from Max Planck institute for Marine Microbiology, Germany - Olavius geniculatus... ... | reverse complement strand
TTCCAGAGCTACGGAGCGTCACCTGCCACATGGGATCACACAGAGTTACCTGTCACCCGACACAGGTAAACGCGCCCTGTAAAAACATAAGGTCGCAACGAATATAGTGCAGTCAGGAAGACGGAATTAATAAATGATACTAACAAGTTCTTCGTCGTTGAGCGATTGTCTGGCGACGAATGCAGGTGGAATAGCATTCGCACGCTTTGATGCTGCCATCGTCTGCAACACAATCACAAGTCAACGTTATACCCCGTTTACAAGAAAAAACAGACATGAAGCACACTTAGAGCAACCTTAGAGCAAACTTGAACCAAGCTTAGAGCACACGTCGTGCACTCTTAGAGCTGCCTTCATAACGGTGTATATTGAATGTGTACTCACGTGTGCTTCGTGTATGCTTCCTCGTGTAAACGAGATATTACTCAGGGCACAATAGCACTGCTTCGTAGCAGAACACAGATAAAAACGCAAAGACTTCTGCCAAATATACTGCAAAAAATATGTAAATGCAATAAAGCAGTGTGAGCAAATTTACTTGATCAACTGAACAATGGCAGCTGCTTATTATAACGAGAACGTTTGACAAAATGACTCGGATAAAAGCAGGAATAATGACAGTAATAAAAATAATAATAATAATTACCTTCATGACCTGACAGCAGAAAAACACACACACATACACAAATACTGTTTTAGTTCTCGTAGAATCAACATCAACAAAAACACTGTAAACTAACAAAGAATCAAATGGCAAACATTCTCTTGAGCGTTAATTTCTGTTGCAATGTCAGACCGCTAAAGCCTCAGTACAGATACATATTATAACCTGCAATCTCAACAGCAAAAATCATTATATCTCTTTCTGCTGTCCTAATAAGCGTTAAGGCACATACAGAGCGACGTAATAAGGTGTTTACACGATCGAGCAAACATCGAGCAGCTAGCTCGACGTTCTATGGTAGTTAGCATGTTAATTAGAAGGGCGGGCTGGTTGTAATTGGAAGGCCTATATAACACGTGATCAGCTGTGGGCTTAGAGCCCAAGCCTAGGCCTACCCTTGAGCCAGGGGGCGGGGTTCCAATAGGCCTGCTTGAGCCAGCTTGATGTTTGCTCGATGTTTGCTTGACGTTTGCTCGATGTTTGCTCGATCGTGTAAACACCCTATAACTGAACTGAAGTGACCAATGGATGAGTTCAGTTCAGTTCAGTTCAGTTACGTTGCCGTGAACGCGCCTTTCCGCTACAAGCAAGCCGTGCAATCTGTAGGGCCTACTTCCTGCACATGACCATGGCGGCATTGATCTAGGACGAACGAAAAGCCAATCCTCCAAGGGGAACAATACAACGTACCCATCTCTCTTCACGCTCTGAACATCTAAGAAAAAAATATATTGCACGTTTCTACACTGCGAGGCATAAAAACACATACCAAAATTTATCGATCATTATCAACGCTGCTATCAATGCATAGAGAATGCATCTCCCTGCCTGTCTTACACTATGGCCGATATTTCGAATATTTACTGTCAGCAGTTGCATAACTAAACAATTGGATAAACTGTCAACCAATGTGCTAGAAATTTGGACAAAATGTGCCAAATGTGCGTTATTTGAATCAAATAATGATATTACATTGAATAAAAATTAATATTTTGCTTGTTTTGCTTTCCCCAGGTAGTGCAAAAACAGACGTTTGGTGTGATGGGAACATAAATGGTCATTTAATGGCCAGTTGTGTCTGACATATTTATACCAAAAATTATTAAAATCTGATCATCCGCTTGTAAGTTACGATCGAAAAATTTTCGTGTGTTTTTATGCCTCACAGTGTAGGCCTATAGCGTGAAGGCTTGCTAAAACTTACAGCATATACAAATGGCGTCATCCATCTAAATGTTTAAATAAGCTGCCATCAATGGTTTCAGCCAATCAAAATACAGCAGCATATTTTGACAACGTGACATATTGTGTCAGGGATAGGCCGGTGTTGATTTTCGACAGTCACTGTGGGCCTAATCAACGTCGAGTATAATTTCAAGCTCTGTAAAAACATTAATAATAAACAAACAGTTAGTCAACGTGGTGTAATAGACAGAAAGCAATGTAGATGTTAAAAACATTGATTTGCAAATAAAAAACATAAAAACATGTTTTCACCTTTATAAAAAGCATCAAAAACATGCATAAAAACATTAAAGTACAGTACCATAAAACTTTTAATAAAAGCCCCTGGCATTTATTGATCCATTTGACAAACCCCCTAGCATTTAATAGAGATCCGGTGTTTAATGGGGACCCGGCTATTATTAGAAGTTATACGGTATTCAAGTAAAAAGAACCGTCAATACTAATCTAATAAGGTCAATAATACTGCTACAAAACACTTGCTCTGTCTAGAAAATGGACGCTTAACACAATTTGCTCATGAAAAATGCATCATATTGTACGTTTATGTTTTAACAGCAACAAAAACACAACACTAAATAAGCACAAAAACATTTTTTTTTTAATTTTTTAAAACATTAAAAAACATTTTAACATTTACGACAAAAAGCAGTAAAATAAACAACAGGCAGTAAATTTAACTGAAGCCAGAGGGAGGTGGGTCAGATGTTTCAAAGACTCACCAAGTCACTGACGAGTGTCATGGACTTGCGGCGTGCAAGTCGGAGCTCGGGCATTATGTCAATGCTGCTGTAGAAAGGGTTGTTTTCCGGCAGCCTGACACACATCAACAGAACCAACGGACAATTATTGATCTTTTAACGCTATCACAACAGGTCATCCACAAAACAAACGAAGATACGCAAAACTGAAACGAAACAATGTGAATTATGCGATGAACTGTAGCCTATATATGGTACTAATCACAATAGATAAATAAAAAATTCTTCTATCAATAAAACTTATTTCCAGAACAGTAGCATAGTATATAAATGAAATTGTGCAAAATCTAGGCTATCTACAGAAATCCAGAGAGCGGCGTATTCATTTTCTCACAAACATGCAAGACAGAATTTGATTTATTATATGGGGTGTTTACACGACCCAGCAAACGTCCAGCAAACTTCCAGCAGACGTCCAGCAAACGTCCAGCAATTCATGTGTATTTTGAATACATTTGCTGGAAGTTTGCTAGACGTTTGCTGGATCGTGTAAACACTCTATTAAGCTCGCCAACCTAATGACTGAATCATACAGTAAGTCATAAGTCACGCATTTATTCTCAATTATTTTTTATTATTATTCATTTATTCTCAAGCTTATCTCACCATTTGCACGCACAGTCCACCGTGTTAAGCCTAATTTCAAGCCGCACACAATGCCACGCAATGCAACGCAACGCAAGCACTGCTATAACGACGTTGTTTAGCCTGTGCTTTTCCCATAAATCCTTACAAAATTTCCGCGCTTCCGGTTGCAGTCGTGGCGAAAAAGTGTGGGACGGGGATATATATTTTTTACAATTTTAATCACATTTTTATTTCGTGATGTATCGTATAATATTACACAACTACTTACACAGCAGCATATACAACAGACTAGGCGCAAACAGTTCTTTTAGTAGCTTAAAATGTTGAAAGCAAGCGATAAACTGCAAATAAGGGTCCAATAAAAAATTTAGAGACTGAGGTCTTCTTGAACGGACAGAAGCCGAAAGAACGGTAATTTGTTAGGCCCAGCTATTCAGCTCAACGCATCAGTTTGTAATCTCGCTTTGCGGCGTTCCGTAGCATAGCGTCACAGCGCTTGACGCAGATTCTATTTTCTTGACACGTATCCAATCAGAAATGCTGTCACGTGTGGGGTTGCTGACATGTGTCATATCGCAGCCGCAAGCCACGTCGCTGTCCGTCGTTTAGTCGCTTCGTGAAAGTCTAACTTCCAGCGACATGTAAAAATTACGCAACACCGTGCCGCAAAAAGGTCGTACATATATGGGAAACCCATTGCAAAGCTACGGAGCGTCACCTGCCATATGGGATCACAGTGTTACCTGCCACCCGACACAGGTGACCGCACCCCGCCTTAACCTTGGCCAGACAGGCTGGTACTCGATTTACCTACCCCAAAGGGATGGAAAGCTGAGCTGACTTTAGTGTCGGTTATAACACTTACATGGGTTACCTGTCCGCAGACAGTCACCCAGCCACTTGATAGCGGCCCGAGCGAGAGTCGAACCTTCGACCTTTTAATTGTAAGCCCGACACCCTTCTGTTACGCCACCAAGCTACCCGTAAGGGCGCCGATAGAAATTTGGCTTTAAAGTGCACACGTAGCTAACAGTCTACAACAAAATCTAAAGCAGCACCGACAAAAGATTGGTTATTATTATAATTATAACATTATTATAGGTCCATTATTGGCGGTTATTGTAAACAGTTATTAAAACTTATTATTAACTTACCCTCCATTAGCCGCTCTTCTCATGCGCGTCAAGCTATCTTCCTACAAAGCAAAACGCTAACATATGACAAACACATTCACAGCTAACTTTTTAAACTGTACGTAAACCACCAGTTCCAAGCACGTGGCAATGCTTGATAAAATGATGACAATGGGAAAAAAATTAAACTAAGATGACAGCAAACGTTTGACCAGCATACCACAGTCTATCGTACAGTGCCGCTAAAAAGGGAATCGTAAAAGACTGTTTCCACGCACGATACGCAATACGAACTGCATCTGCAAACATGTGAAATTGTTATCACTGTACTGGCTTTACCATGAGTGGCGGTTAATCCGCTTTTTAACATACGTGTAACTTTCGTTTGTAGCCAGTGAGATCTTTACTAATGGGCTAAAAATGTTAAAAAAATACATTATTAAAACAATCGGAAACTAGAAGGCACTCGTGAGATTGCACATCTCCACTAACAGAAATAATTTAAACATTTCTACTACTACTACTGCTACTACTAGGTCTACTACTACTACAGTCTGCTGGCGATGTAGTGACGTTATTGCAATTGTGACGTCACACCACAACAGCAATGACGTCATGCATGCTAAGTCATTGATGTGCACACACACACGTGTACACAGATAAAGTAATCACTCAATCTTCGCCAGTTCACTACGTTCACTTTGGCAGATATCTATGTATTGAATGTAGAGGGATGTATCGCGTCAGTTTGGACTGCGATTGGCTGTGACGTCATATAGACGTCGTCACCATGGTGACGCATCATCAACATCTTTATAGCTAGCGATAACGCTGCAGCGTAGTAGTATGCTGCATGCAGCACTGTGTATCGAAATCACAGGCCGAGATGAGGCCAAAAGGGCCGAAAATTGAGGCTGCAGGCCGAAATCGAGGCCGAAGGCCAAGTTAAGGCCCGAAGGGCCGAAAATAAAGGCCGCAGGCCGATAATATGGCAAAGATCAAGCGACGCTCCCTGTCCGCGTGTAACAATACTAACTGTCAGGCCCGTCGAGAGCCACAGCGGGGCCCGGAGAAACATTCTTGCGGAGCCCGTTTGGAAAAAATATTTTCCAATTTTTCTTTTTAAAATGGCGCATTATGGTGTACTTTATATTTTGAGCGACGGTGGGACTCCCCAAACGTCGCGGGGCCCGGGGTAACTTACCCCTACCTTCCTCTCGACGGACCTGATAACTGCAATAACAGCAACGTTTGTCGTTCCGTTCGTACTTGGTTGAGATGAGCACAGACGCGGGAGAAGGCGTCCATCCATCGGACTCGAGCGGGTGAGGGGAGTTCAGGGTTCGTTTTCACGTCCAGTACGGGTGGACCTGTATTGGAGCTTGTATCAGCCACACCAGGGGTCTCATTGGCTGTAGACGTTATCGGCTGTTCAACCGCTGTACCCGGTAGTGCAGGTGCTATCTCCCTACCATTGACAGCAGTTACTGTACCAGTAGCAGTCGTGTCAACGGCGGATACAGGCGGCGGCGGCGGTCTGCGCGACAAAGTCATAAAACATTATTACTTTCATTCTGAAATAAACCAAATTTTTCGACACGGCTTCGGGCCGTCAGCATGCCAGGCATTCCCTAGCTAACTGTGGCAAATCTAACTACCGGTACGTAAATCTCGAAAAATCTTGAAATTGCCACATATTTTGCATGTTTTTTGGCCGCCGCTAACATTTTTTGGAAAAGGCCCCCGAAATTTTTGGACCGGTATTACGAAACTGAACACAGTTCACATCATGCGTAAAAGTTTCGCGGCGACCGGCAGACGAAGCTCGGTGATCTCGTAGCGACAAAAAAAGAGAACAGAAATAATCGCCAGCGAAATAGAAGCCCAACGTTTCCCAGCGGACCAAAAAAAAAACCAAAAAAATATAAATAAATCAGAGCCACTAAACGAAAGTGGCTAATTATCATGCTAAAATTATCAACACCGGCTTAGAGCTGGCACTGGCAACAATTAAAATGTTTTATAGTTCACTTCACAAAAATTAATTAACGAATAATCAATCATTTTTAATTTCGACTGAAAGTTGACATCGGCAACTGCGTGGTTTGTTCAGCAACTTTATCGGTTAGCTATTATAAATGCAGCAAAACACAATTATACAGTCTTGTAAAACATTGTAAAAAGCTGACGTTTTTCATTCAATGTTAGACGTGCAGACTAGAATGTTTATACGTTTTCTGGAGAAAGAAATGGTTATTTTTTGCCGACGTCGTATCCAAACACAAAAGGAACAGATGTTGTAGAGAAAACGCGTCGTATCTATAGCACAACGCATTCTTAACGACGTGATCTTAACGAAAATATTACAGATTAAGTTTGTTTTAATTGTTAAATTTTAAAAAAAATTAACTGTGTGATTACCGTAAGCGTTAATTTTTGCAGCTATTGCGATTTCAATAACAGCTGTGATAGAGAACCGACTGTAGTCGGTAGGTTATCTATCACAGCTAAAGAACAGTGGTAGGAAGCGACTGCAGAAACCTTGAGTTGTATTCAAGAATGTCAGTGGAGGTGCTATCGATGGTTGTCTGATGATTAAAACTTGGCTTGAAAGCGACCATCCCATTAGCACTGCACATACAGGCACATATATCGTATTTATTAACGAATAATTGACAATTGCAACGGTATACAAACGTTAATATGCATAAAAAGATTTTAAAACGTTTAAAAACGGAGTTATATTTATGCGTCGCTTGAATTGTCAGTCTATAGGTTAATCGTTTTAAGTTAATGGCAATATTTGCATACCACAACATTGTAACGAAGAAATCTGCGTATGCGATAAATTTTGCTTAAAAGTTTGCTTAACAATCAATCACTGCAATGACCAAGACCGAGATTAAGGGGTGTCGAACATTTCCACGTTCGAACAAATCCCCGCAAAAACATTTTCCCGTTAATTGATCTTCGTCGCCCCTGTATTACACTGCCACTCCCCAGCATCTCGAATCTAGACAACGATATATACACCGTGCCTAAAAAGTGGAGCAAATTGTTCTAGTTAGAACGTCATCAAATTTCCATTGACTTTAGGCCTAATAATTTTCGACAAAAAGATGGTGACATAAATTATCAAAGTTGCCACGGCTACGGTAGCATCAGTCAGTGCATACCCAATGGTTGTAGGTTCGACGCTGGACGTCGATACGAGGCTTGTATCGGAGTAACCGACCGGGACAGGTGTAGTCGACAAACCCCGGTGGTCGTCGGGGTACACGACCGCCGGCGGGGGGCTGGTCCATCGCTGATCCACCACAGCCGGCGTGCTCTCATGATGGTACGGACTTACGTGGAAAGACTGGCGAGGACCTTGAGCATCGATGATTGTCACCGGCGAACGTGGGGGCGGCACCACGGCACTGCTGAGTGGCGCAGGCGGCTGCCAGCTGCTGCCGGCGGCGTCCACGTGGTTCAAATACGGCAGCGTCCCCAAATCGGGCTCCGACTGCTGCTGGTTGAAGGTCTGGGGGTAGCTAGAGTCCTTCATGGTACCCTGGGTGATGGTATCGTATGCAACGGAAGAGTCGCGGTCGTACGACTCAAAACTGTCCGTCTTAGGAGCGTCGTAACTGTCAGTCCTAAGACCGTCGTAATAGCGAGGGTCGTAGCGCAGCGTTGCCGGTGTGGCTGAACTGTCAATGCTGGACCGGGCCGGCAAGGAAGAAAGCACATCTTCACCCAATTCATCTACATCGTACGCCGACTCGCCGCCATCCGACGCAAAGCTACCCGTGTACTTAACACCACCGCCGACATCGCCGTTGCCATAGTAACGCCGATCGTCGTCATAGCGACGGTCGTCGTAGTGATGGTAGACGCCGTCGCGGTCGACGTAGCCGTCGTCGTAGATGACCGCATCGCGAGGTGTGACGTCCGACGGCAGAGCCTCGTGGTACTGATCCACCTCGTCCGTCGTCGTACCACCCCGGCCCTCTGTACCCCCGTAGTACGCCGCCGTGTCGTACGGCTCGTAGTACGATCCCCCGTCCGGCTCGTACTTGGGGTAATCGTCGGCGTACCCGTTCACCAGGCCGCCGTCATCGGCGTATTCGGCGTCGAAGCTCGTCGTGTAGTACCGGTGGTCGTCGTCGTACACGTCGGACGCCCGGTCGTACCCGTCAGACCCGTCGTAGTACGCGTAGTCGTCCACGGCCTCGTAGTAGCCATTGTAGTCGGCGTAGTCGACGTGGTCCTACAGTACAATGCAATATCAGCGATGATATCAAGGACTTTGTGCCTCCAAGGCCAAGGCTAAGGCCAATAGTGCAGCGGCGAATGTGGAAAAAGGGCCTTTTTAGGAGATACTCCTCCCCACGGCAGAACAAATTGTAACCACATTTTTATTGAAGACACATGTATAAAGCCTCAAAGAGGTGGTTGTGAAATTTTATTTTAATGGCAGCTACATTTTACAATCCGTTTTTCATGTCGAACCCTAGCGTCCGCTAAGACAAAATGTCCAATGCGTATGTGCTTGGTATAGCGGTCCTATAAAGTTATACCCGAATGACATACGTCATAACTCGTCAAAATAAAACGCTTTGTTTGCTGTAAATTCTAGTTTAATTTTTTCCGTCATATTATGTACAAATTTGTCAAAATAAATGCAAATTTTTTTCGAATTTTTCATACTTTCACGATATTTTTCCTTGCTGTAAATTTAAAATATAGTGCATGCCAAAGGGCGGACTATTTTTATGAAGTTTCAAGCAAGTGTGTGCTTTTTAAAGTTAAAAAATTAAAATTTATTATTTAATTCATTTATTCGTAATGACACTACTCCTTGTCCTCAAGGCGCCTCGAGAACGAGAACAAGTCCTCTAGGACACATCAATATACAGGGTGGACCAAAAAAATGGCACCATTTTTTGTACACCTTATAATTTCACCAAATATTAGCTGATTTTAAAAAATTTTTCACTGTCAAAATCAGGAGCCAATTTTTAATAAAACTATCACTATACATCCCACCACTCCTCAAGTGTGTCGCTACACTACCTTGTGAAATATCAGACGACGCACTCAAGCCGGTGACGCCAATGACCAGTTGCGTGATCAACGTTGATCAAGCCTGTCATGTGGCTCCCAAACAGCTCGGACTTCAATCCGGTCAATTACGCTGTTCGGGATATTCTTCAACAGATGGCCTATCAATTGACGATTCACGACAGTCAACCAGCTGAAGCAGGCGATCGTCGCTGAGTGGGGCAAACTGCCGCAGCGTTTGGTTAATTGCGCCATTGGTCAGTGGCGTCGCCGTCTTGGTTGCGTCGTCCAGTAGCAAGGCGACACATTAAACATTTGACGTAAAAACTATGAGATATGACTTGTTAGACAATAACTAAGATAACAAACATGTTGTTTCTGTTCTTAATTTTGTAAAATGTGTTGTTGCAGAAGTTGTCTTGTTTTTAATTATTATTCCTAAGACACAGACATTTCACAAGGTAGTGTAGCGACACACTTGAGGTGTGGTGAGATCTACAGTAATAGTTTTATTACAAATTGTCTCCTGATTCTGACAGTAAAAAAATTTTGAAAATCGGTTAATACTTGGTAAAATTATAAAGTGTACAACAATGGTGCCATTTTTTGGCCCACCCTGTAAAATATTTGTTTATTATAATCGTTGACAGACAGCAACGACGGTGACAAACAAACAAACAAATAATTGCGACGCAGGACAGTACTGTGAATAGTGACTACCGGCAGTACAAATGAAAAAATACAGTTTATTCACTTAATTGCATCAATATAATACATGTATAGTCTGTAGGCTGCAGGCTGACGCCGCAGTTGCAATATTTAAAAAAATATTACAAATAAAATGCACAATGTAATAAAATAGCCGATAAAATGACTACCAATAGATGTCTTTGAATAGCATTCTACTCAGAAAGTTTTTATCATCAGTTGTTGTGACATTCAACGAGCGGTCATGACCCGTAGGTAGGTTAAGTCTCAAGTTGTAGTCATGCGCTGATCGTTCTGGTAAGCTGGAAGAAAGTCGCATATTGGCTTTCAAATGACATAAAAATCAATGACCTTGGATGATCTTGAAAGGTCATAACGCACTATGGTACGCCAATCGTACGGCATTGTGACTAAACGGCAAGTCGTAAGGGGTCAGCGATGGTACCATCGGATAGAACGCTGGCGATTTCCTATAGGCTGCCAAAAGTAACCATGTCTCCACCTGCAGCGGTTAGGACGCAATTTTCAATAGAAAGTTTCAAGCTATAAGTGGCCGCATCTCGGAAATGGTGAGAGATAACGTCAAGGTTAGCCGACTGTTAATCACTAATAGGAAGTGGCATACGCCCTTTCAAAATACATGAAAATCATCGACCTTGGATGACCTTGAAGATCAGTGACAACCAGTAGGGTCGGCTGTCCTAGCGACAGCTAGGTTCTTGTTTATTGTTAACAACATATTCAAAGAGACTGTCATCACCTCGGTATAGCCGTTAACCAGTGGCGGCAGCGTCTGCGCAGTGTCCGGGGCCGGTTGTCGACTCTGCGCCGAGTCGCCAGGTGGCGCTAGCGGCGGCGCCAGTGGTGCAGCGATGTAGTCGCCGCCGCCGTTGATCGTCGGCGTCGCTGCCGACTGCCACTGACTACTGTAGTCGTCTGCGCCGGTTCCGGGCGGCGGAGCGGGTAACTTTCGACCGGTGCCGCGAGGTCGGTGCTCGTTGTCGTACCTCCAGTCGTCGTCGTCGACGCTGTAGTCGTTGTTGTAGTCGTTGTAGGGGCGCTGGTGATAGTCGTACCAGTCGCTCGGGTAGTCGTCGTCGCGGGGAGGCAGCGCGTCGCCTGTGGGTGTGTAGGCGTGGTCGGGCGGACTGTACGAAGGACTGTACCAGTCCTGAGAGATGTCGCTATCGTACAGACTACAACAGACAGACAGATAGTCGCTACGCGAACTCATTCAAAAAAAAGGTAAAATCCAATGCCTGCTAAAGCGCTTCTTATACGAGACGAACTCGTGACCAAAAGCGCTTTGACAGTCTTGGAAGTGGCAGCTGATTAGCATGAGCTAATGACTAATGATACTGCAGCGCACTATGCGGCCATCAATTGCCCGCGCAAACAAACAACTGGACACGCGGTTTGCAGCAAGCAGACACACCACCGCCCCAATCAGCCACACTAGGCCTTCACCCCGTAGCCCGTAAGTTAATAGTCATTTCCCATCTCACCGAGGGTACGAGAAGACTGAGTTGGCCTGAGCACACAACAGGTTAGCAACTTGCTTGCACTCGTACTAAATGTGGTGTATAGCTCTTTATAGGAAACCCATCTCAGAGCTACAGAGCCGTGTGGGATCACACAGTGCTACCTGCCAACCGACACAAGTGAACGCGCCCAGCCAGATATAGGCCAGTACTCGATTTACCTACCCAGGAAAGATGGAAGGCTGAGTTGACCTAGAACTACCAATGTCAATAACTCGCTGTCAATTCTTAATCAACAAAAATTTTAACACATGCACTTACAGACGACTGCAGACCTGATACTGCAATTCGGTAGTCATATTCGTCCTTAGTCGATTCATGATTTATCTTTTATCAATTACTGTTATTACCACATATCACAAGATGCAGATCGGCCCAGGTTCTCAGCAGCGAGTTGGTGGCGTGGCGTAGCGGTAACGCGTTTCATCCTATCAACGAAGTTACTCTACGTCCGGCCGGGTTAGTACTTGGATGGGTGACTGCTTGTGGCAGGTAAACATCGTCTATAGGTCAACTCAACCTTCTATCCCTCCGAGCTAAATAAATCGAGTACCAGCCTATCTGGCTGGAGTTAAAGCGGGGCGCGTTCACCTGTGTCGGATGGCAGGTAACATTGTGCGATCCCATACGGCGGGTGACGCTCCATAACTTTGAGACGGGTTTCCTATGAAGAACTATAGCATTTAACCACTTAGCCATTATACACAAATATCAAGTGCAAATGAGTACATTCACTGACTGGATCTGTTACTACGACAAGTACAAGCAGTAGTAGTATTCGTAGTAGTAAGGCGAGCAGGTAAAGGTAGGCTATATACCAAGTGTCGTAGTCTTCGGCGGATGAGGGTGAGTAGTCTAGAGTAGATTGTCGACTGTCGTACTCCGGGGTCGCGGCACTACCGTGAGGACTGTATACAAACACAGAGTATCTCAGCAATAAATTAATAAATCAATCAAATCACACAAAATGTCTGAAACGAATCAAAGGCGATCAGTGGCAGAAACTAGGCTGAGATATTCACGTTTACTACAGGCAATATATCATAGACTTCAGTTTTTGAACTTGGCTCACCAATGCTGAAGTTTGGCGGATCTACAGTTGTACAACAGTTATACCCCGTTTACACGATCAAGCAATTATCAAGCAAACATCGAGCAGACATCGAGCAGTTAGAGCACACGTCGTGCACGTGTATTTTGAATGCATTTGCTGGATATTTGCTCGATGACTGCTCGATGTTGGCTTGATCGTGTAAACGGGGTATTAGTTCCAGAGAGGAACGCTAGCGTTCAACGCTTTCACTGACAACACTAACGCCATCCGAGGTACAGTAAGTAACAGTTTGTCCAACGATCGCAGTGTACATGCTAATAGATAGTTCTGGATGAGATAATTAGTGGTAAAAGTATGAGGGGACGCGTGCGAACGCAGTTTCCCCACCTCTAGTTTTTAGTCCAAAGTGTTCCCCCACGTTAATTTCCTAAAATATGCAGTAAGAGGCCCAAAACCACCAACGGGGGCCCGAAGCCAAACTAGCGTTCTCTCTCCTCAGTATTTATACATTAACCACTAGAGATGATGTAGGTAGACCGGATTGCCAGCTGATCTCGTTCTGTAGGCCTATGGGATGACCGCCAGTTTGTAGTTGACTTGTTGCCGAACATGCAACCAGTGGAGCTGCTGGCGTAGCTTGGTACCACTGGTGGAAGGGGGCGTCCGACACACTACTCTGGCCAGCGAGTTCTATGCCACCTGAAACCTGTTGATAGCCTATTTTGGTGTGCATTATTACATAATTTGTGTATCGTTAAACTTGTTTTCTGCACCAGTAAGTTAGGACCAGGCTCACAATCATCATAATCGTCGTTCGTGTGGAAAAAAGGTTTCATTTTCATTAAATTCTACACTAATAATGGTCACATGTATTATAAAGCTGAAACATGCATTTTCTTGTTAAGACGGTACGAATCGAAGTGCGAATTTAACAAACGTAAAACACCAACGGACAAACCTGTAATCGAGCGTTCGTTGTCGACGAAAATACGAAACACGACTGGCGGCGGGACTACAAACAACAGATAGGCACACTGTCAGTAGAATATGACAAACATGCCGAGATATACGTACAAAAAAACGTCTAATTCGTATCAACCGTTTCTCGCTGCAATGTCTGTCTGCCACGCAAACGCACGCGTTTATTTGCACAGAAACAGTGAAAAAAAGTGCTTCGCTTCTGTCGCTCGGTCGCTCCCAGCAGGAATTTTTTTTCTCAGACTCGAGGCGTGCACTTATTCAGTAACTGCTGAACGCCATACGCAGAGTACACATGCAGCGGAAAAAACAGGGGAAACAACTGTTATGTTGTTTTAAATTTAGAAACGTCTTTGATTCTAAAAATAAGGTAAAAATCAGGGACGGACGAAAACAAGCGAAAGGTGCAACCCCCTCCCTCTATTTTTGATTGGGCGCAATCCACGCCCAGCAGGTATAGGGATAACAGCCCCTAAACATGCTATATAAATTACTAACTACACTGTAACTAACTCACTATGACAATTGAGATAAAAAAAGGAACCTGCAGTGTTACCTACCTGTCTGTGTAGTAGGACTGGGGTCGACTGTTGTAAGACAACGGTTCTGACTCGCTGTCACTACGCTCCATTGTAGTCCTGCATCTGGACTGTTGATGGCGTCGGTAACCACCCGACGAGGAATCGTAATAACCAGCGTGATGGCGCGATGTAGACCACCGGTCTTCGTAGTTGTTGTATAGGTCGTTGTTGTAGTAATAGTCGTTGTAGCCGGACCGCTCGTCCCCCGGGGGGTAACCGCCGCCGTCCTGTATGTATCGGCCCCCACCACGTGACTGCGGCGTCCTGTCGTCGCCATAGTAACCGTAGTACTGCCAGCTGACGTCATTGTCGATGACGTCACGGTCGGTGGCGCCGTACTGGTGCGCGGACATGTTGTGCTGGTGCTGCAGCGGGTAGTTGACGTCGCTCGTGTAGTCGCTGTCCTCAGACATCATCGCTACATACAACACGTACGTCGTCAGCTAAAACGATAACGATAACGATAACGATAATCACCGAGGGTTAGACGTTAAGTGCTGCGTATAGCGCTTCGTGGACAGCCTATAGGAAGTCGTCAGCGCTCTATCCGATGGTACCATTGCCGACCCCTTACGATTAACTGTTTAGCCACAATACCGTACAATTTGCATATCATAGTGCGTTACGACCCTTTAAGGTCACCCAAGATCATCAATTTTCATGTCATTTGAAAACCCATACGCGACTTCCTATCAATAGCAACCTAGGCTCTATCTCGCACCGTTTAGCCGCAATACATCCGTGACAAATGGACCGACAGACAGAGAGACAGACGACGACAAACATGCCAATATCTTGACCGTTACTCAAGTATGGTCGGCTAAAAACCAATCTCAGAGCTACTACTAAGTATCACTTGACATACGGAATTAACTATTAGCAAACAAGTATTTGCAGTTATTATAACCAACACTGATTGAAGTGCAGCATGTCATGGTGCAGAGGACAACGCAGCAAACGCAGCATCGTTTCTTTCAAATAACCTTAGCTTGAAACAATAGACTGCGATAATTTATCACCAGATCACAACATAGACAAGCTGATGATACATGTAGGCCTATATCGAGAGGAGGAGTCCCCATGTTTGTGACAAATTGTTCGTCCCAGCCGCACGACGGCGAACGACAGAAATCGCTTCAGAAACAGAGATCGTAATCAGATGAATTATTACAGCTTAACAAGATCGTTTCGCTGAATTTCGGGAAGATACGTCATGAGTGACGTCACTGCGTACGTCACAGCTAATCAGATGAGCGCCGCAGCAGCAGCAATGACGTCAGCGCGTGTGATATATCGCGAGTGCAGTATTATTGGACAGCATAGCGAACCTAGCGCCGTCAGGTAATCTATGCAAGTCTAGAGATGTCCGATACAGTTAGCCACGACTGTCGATAAAACCGTAGGCCTATGCACGTGGACGTCCGTCGACCGTCATGATGCAACGAATTACCAACCAGCCCCAACTCATCCCAACTCTTAGCTACTCCTCGCTTTCAGCAGCAGCCAGCCGACCGCCCGGCGACACCGACAACGCTCAGCTGCAGTGGCCACACCAGGCGACAGCTAAAACAGTTTTTTTGAAAGGGGGTTTAGATTTTAGTTTTTCTTTCAAAGCAATTTCCAGCCTTGCATCAGGCGGACGGGTGCAAAGCATCTGCGATTCTTCCCGTGCTACAGCGAATGACTTGACGTGCTTTTAGACCGCATTGGTCACTGGTTGACGCGTACGTGACTATAGTTACTATCACCCGACGCCGTTATTAGATAGTGCCTACTGTAATGCATTACTACTTGCCCATGTCAGTTCAGTTTAATTTAATTAAGTTACGTCGCTCTGTACTGCGTACGCGCCTTTAGCAAAGACTCTAACAGCTCGCTACCTGATCCAATCGTCGCAGTCAGTCGCAAAGTATCACAGAACAGACAGTGTCTGAGCAAACACGCGTTTACTTTCCAATCTCCGACAAAATGGTTGGCCACGTGATGGAAAAAATTAAGGGAAAGGGATGTTGATATTCGTAAGCAGTTTGGAGTCGCCAACGAGCCGCAACATCGGGACGACGAAATACCGTCGGCGCTACCGTGCTGTGCACAGCGTGCGATGCCGACGACGATCTAATAGCTTGCATTACACGCAGCTGTTCCGACCGCGGCTTGATCGTATCAGCAAAGCCAGAGCCATTCCATCTCATCCGATCCATCCCAACGTCCAGCATCAGCAGCCGGAGAACTAGCGGTCCGCAAGTTCTCGTCACGAGACTCATCGTTCACAATCAGTCCGCGCATTCATTCAAACGTTCCTCGTTCGCTGACTCTCGGGCGTTCATCGAAAGCCGTCGACCAGCGCCGGACGTCCCATTCAAGGATCGCCCCCTACAGAAAAGTCCCCCCTGGCCGACAGTTTACTCGCAGAAATCCGCCCCGGACGGATTTTTACCGGTGAATTGTCGGCTGGGGAGATTTTTCTGGAGAAGAGCGATCCTAAAATGGGTCGGAAAACTTATTTATAAGGCCGGCGAAATTTTAATAAGAGGGAGACATATCAAATCCGTGATTATCTTTCTCCGGACGGATTTTTTATGGGGTCACATTTTAATGTGACACCGGCGGCATTAGTCTCAACAGCGACCATCATTCGCCCGCTGTATAATATGTAGGCCTTATGCACCACAGTCCGTCCCATAGCATCGTCGTCAGCATCCAACAGCCGGCGGCTTTAAATTATTGTCACCTTAGTTCTTTGATTGCGCTCGTGTTTACGGACCAACAAAACCCCGGCTGCGTGGGCGCGAGAGAAAAGCTGGCAACTACTGCTAATACGAACGGAAAATTTAACAATTATTTTACTTCAGACGTCGGCTCCAAAGTTCGTTAAAATGGCGATTTATGAAACGTTTAGATACTTAGAAATTTGTGAAATTAAAATTTTCAGAGGCATAGGCCTTTGACTGTAGACGAAGGTTCGTAAAAATTGAAGAAATACTTTTTGAGCCTGTCACTCCGATAAAAAGTTGGCATCGATGAGAAGTGGGCGGTGCATTATCCCCCGGTATACTACTTGTAATTAGCAGCCTTTTACAATCAAAAGCAGCAAGCGTGTTGCGACGTTGTAAACCTGTGAATAGAATAAACGTTCTTTCAATCGTTCTTCGATCAAATCACTCATAAATCCGAAAAATGGTCAGCTGTATAAATGTGGATCTTAAAGCAACATGAAGCGCAGCTGACGCTAGGATAGCCGACCGTACTGGTTGTCAGTGACCTTCAAGGTCATCTAAGGTCAATGATTTCCATCTCGTCTGTCAGGGCGATGCCACTTCCTATTAGTGATTAATAGTAACCTTGGTCTTATCTCTCACTATTTCCAAGATATGACCAGTTTTCCGTTGAAAAACGCACATTTTCCCTACCTCTTCCATTCAACCCCAATTTGAAAATGTTCGCCTTGCACTAGATGGCTCAAATTTTGCACGCCGAAGTTTAACACGCATGGCTAATTATTCGTGTAAAAAGTTCTCCTTACGACCCTAAAGCTTAGCCACAATACATCCGTTACAAACAGACACTATACAGACAGACAGACGACGACAACCATGCCAATAGTTCGACCATTACTTAAGTACGGTCGGTCAAGCTGCTGTAAAGTCGGCAAAACGTGCTCGACAATACAGGGCCAAAATATCAACCAGCAGTTGGACTGAGCGGAATATTTTAGGTCTGGTACATGATAAGTCCGTGCTGGCGGTAGCGGCCTATTTTTTACCAACGCCCGAGGGCGAACAAACGACGCTTGACGGGTCAGTGTATTCCTGGCACTGTCAGACCGCAGACAGACTGGCAAACACACACAGACACGCAGAAAGGGGATATACGGTTTGTCTCAGTTGGTCCGCTGCGCTTCACTACGCTTGACTGACTCATCAATAGATCCGTGGCCCTGCCAGACTCGGAGATCGATACTCGGTCTAATGGCTTGACTCGCGGCCACCCACAGCCCAGTGTCTGCGCTCGGCGCTGCTGAAGGGCTACTGTACGACGTACACGTTGCGCCAGGCGCTGAGCGCGCTGCAGTGGCGTAGACAATGGGGAGGGGGTCAAAAGCATCACACTAGCCAATCCTCCAGACAAAACATAACGATACATTTAAACTGGTATCCCGACAAAATCGGGACCGACAAAACCGGGAAACAGTGATATAAGGGCCTAGGCTTAGGTTTAGAAAATAAGGTTAAGAATAGGGTTGAAGATTAGGGTTAGGGATTGGAATTATGGGTGAGTGATAGGGATAAGGTTAGGGTGAGAATTGGGGTTAGGGTTAGGGTTCGTGTAGTGGATTAGTTTTGACGTTCCCGGTTTTGTCGGTCTCGGTTATGATAGAAAACCGTTTAAACTGCACTAAATTTGCCAACGAGGTCAATTTATTCTCGAAAAAATAGTAAAAATTGTTGCCACCATATCGCATATTATAAAACTATAAAGAAAGGTAAAATGGGAAGTAAGGACAGGAAAAAAACAAAAAAGGGAAAGGAAGAAAAAGGGAAGAGAGACGAAGCCCCAATTGTAATTTTTGGCTACGCCATTGGCGCGCTGCCGGTCGGCTCAATTGATGACCACGTAGGCCTACACGCGCCGACCATGACGCATCAAACGATAACCGATCACAGCAGCCGGCCCCGTACCAGCGAGACGAGACCTGTCCTCCTCGTTCTACAACTAGCTAATTCATCGTCTACACACCACTGAGTGGTGCACAACTTCTATAGACTGCGATCTTCAAGTCAGCCGAACCAATGAAAAACGCTATTACCTTTTTTTCGACATTGAACTAATTATTCCTGTTAATAAACAGATGTAGCCTGACAACAAAGAGAAGATAATACAACTTATCTACAAGGAAGAAATCAACTTTTAGGCTTAGAATACTGTGAGCACTGAACTCTGCCAAAAAACTAAGTAATTGTACTTTGTCCATATCTTCGCTAAATATTGACCAATTTTTACATTTTTTGGAAAAAGTACAATAGTCTGGTTTTTTGGCTCACCCTGTATTTATTCGAGTGACGCAATTGTGCCAAAAACGAATACTGGCAAACGTAAGTCAGACTACAAATTTTTATTTTAGATGAAACTACAGCTTTATAATTGTACAGATTGGCACCCTTTGGTATGGTAGCAGCAGTATGTCAAAGGCCTTAATAATAACAGGACAAAATGCATAAATTATCACTGACACTGCGAGCTGAACGGCGGCGGCTTTTGTCTCTGCAGCTGGTCTGACGTCACCGGCGTCATCTGCAGAAACACAATAATAATATACTAACCGATACCATTTATTTTGTAAATATTTATATAACTTATTATCATAGATGTAAAAAACATTTTTTATGTTTTTTATAAAAGTTTTAAAACATGTTTTTAAAAGTTTTTAAAAATATTTTTTAATGTTTTTTTAAAATTTTTAATGCTTTTAAAAAAATTTTATGTTGTAAAAAATATTTTTTTAAATGTTTTGTGCTGTTTAATGTCGTGTTTTTTTGTTCTTCTTAAAATCTAAACGTACAAAATTACAAATATGATTTATTTCTCATGGGCAAATTGCGTTAGCTGTTTTTAATCTGTACATTCAGTACATTCCGGTTTTTAGTCGTTACAAATGGTAGGTTTTTGTTTTTATTATTATCTGAGTTAGATATTCTTTGGGTGTATAATGGCAAAAAAATAGCGATTGGAAACATCCGCAGTTTTTTTATGCATGTTTTTTATAATGTTTTTATAAAAGTGAAAAAAAACACGTATTTAATCTTTTTTTATTTGCAAATCAATATTTTTAACATCTACGCAATAATACTTTTTCTAAAGTTATATAACTGATAACTGACAAGCGATAATCATAATGTATGCAACCTCATCGTAATCATATTAGTTAGTGTAACGTTGACCAACGCAACTTACACAACAGATGAACAGAACCAAACAAAAGCAAACGTAGCCTAAATTTGAAAGTTTTTTTTTAAATTATAAAAACAAACAGCTAGTACACTATTCCAAAACAGCATAAACAAAACCTGATACCGATAAAATGCTATGAGGAATATCCATTAACTCTGCTACTAGCGAGGCGTCTAGCGTCATCAAACTATGGTTGGCGTTTCGACAATAAAAGCAACCAAGTGGGGTCAAAAAAGCAATACACCAGAAAAGAACAAGACAATTCGATGAACCGAGACTATAAACTGTCTCATATTATATGGTGAACTGACTGTGATAGACGGAAGGGCAAGATTCGTGTTGCGGCCTATTAAGAAGACCGTATTCCATGAATTTATGCAGCTTATACAATTTTTCTGTGTAATATAAACCTCGTGGTCGCCGATGTGGTTCATCACCTCGTGTTTGTTCTGACGCGTTATAATCGTTGACTCCGTATCTGCAAAACCTCAACATAACACCAGCAGCTTTCTTCACAATTAGCCCTGGCACAGTGGTGTAGCCAGCAATGTGAATTAGGGGCCTCGCCCCTCGCCCCCGTCCCCCCTTT
>Ga0056128_1002838_pt1 | contig 20848 bp, 15 predicted proteins | sample WorMetLIZISLAND2_FD_71113 | JGI IMG/M metagenome (GOLD analysis project Ga0056128, IMG submission 71113) | Marine gutless worms symbiont microbial communities from Max Planck institute for Marine Microbiology, Germany - Olavius geniculatus... ... | reverse complement strand
AGCAAATATAAATGTACAAAACATTAGTTTATACACTTGTTAACGGCAACATTTAAGGAATTGCACATCGAAAACAGCAAAAATTACAAAAGGTGATATTATTCAGCAGCACATTGACACGCAGTCAGTGTGACGCGGGCAATATCACCTTTTGTAATTTTTGCTGTTTTCGATGTGCAATTCCTTAAATGTTGCCGTTAACAAGTGTATAAACTAATGTTTTGTACATTTATTTTTATTATAAGCTATATTTCTATTTACATTCTTATGTGTTTTTCCACTAATAATGACTGTTTATATTAGTCTGGTTTTGTAAACTTACTTATGTAAACATAATACATCACAATTTTTTGGCATAATTTTTATGTTGATTTTGGCAGTGATATAAAACGATAAATTTATTACTTTTTATTACTTGAAAGTAAGAAATATCTTATCCTAGTTGTTAATTTTTTTAGATATGAATAGACATGAATCTGGTTTAGTATTTTTTCCAGATAGCCCTTGATCACGAAAACAGCAATGCGTTTTGTGTTAACGCTGTCGATGCTGCGTTATAGCTGAATTAGTTAGCCTTGTAAAACTATTGTACAAAAGTCACAGGCGTCCCCTACATTCTGATACGACGTTATTGTAAGAGTGACGAGAGAAAAGGTAAAAGAGATAGAGAAAGGGAAGGAAGGTTAACTGACCCGACGTAGACCAATGGATGTTGTCTGCCCAGGGTTGATGGCAAGACCTTCGTCTTCTGGGAAAGGCATCCTCTGCGCCTGGTGAATCACCAGCCTCATAGTAGTAGTATTATTAGTAGTAGCAGTTTGGTAGTTGTGTTGTAGTATCGGTGAATGACCAGTCTCATGCCAGCCGCGTCGTCTCCCTCTGACATGTATTCGTCCTGGTTCACGTTCAGTATCAACTGCAAGCCTGTAAATGACATACGTCGATTCACTTAACTTGCTTTCTGGCGTTATTTTAAAATGTCATACGTATCATATGCATAAATCAAACTATGGTACAGTTGTTACACGCAGCATCGAACGTGTTAATTTTAGTTTGTTTTTCTAGTGCTATTAATAGCTCTGTACATTTAATTATTTGATCCAGGACTAGTTTGACTGGTGCTGGACTACCACAATAAGTCGAATTAATATAATTATGTAATTGCGGCAGAACTATGTAGGAATTTTTTTTTATTTCTCGCAAAATGTAAAGGTCCTAAAATGTAAAAAGCAGAGTCTTAAAAGTGATAGTAGGTTTATTTTCTGTTATTTATGTAATAAAGGCATTATAATTTTACATTTTGCGTACAATATCTGACCGTGTCTGGGGCCAGTCTTCTTTGACGACATTTGCTTGGTGGCGTTCCAGCCGGCGTTGAACGTATAACAGTTGCCGAGTACCTCGTTGAAGAAACTTGCAAACATGCTGCGCAGCACACCAGCGGACAATGAATTAAAATAATACTGTATACAAAAACCAATACCCTACAATTGTAATAATTAATAGTGATAATGACAACATTAATAACTAATGTACAAAAAAACGAGTTATTTGTAGTGAAGTATGCCTATTATAGAATACGTTTCGTACAAAAAGCAGGTTTTCGATTTCTTACGTTTCAGTGCCCCCCTCAGTACAGTTTTATGCCACCTATAGGCCTATGCAAACTTTTAAATTTCAATAATTTGTTGCATTTCCTGGGATATTGCTTGACAAAAATGCAGTTGATGACAACAAAGTTGACTATAAGTTTCTGTAAAATTTTTGATTTGTCATTTTGACGAAAAAAGCACGTGTTAACCTCATTATCGACATAAAGTAAACGTGAAAAGAAGCGTGCTTACGAGTCGGTGCATTCGCTGCCTGCAAAGCGGCAGTCGAGTATAAGATCGGCAAAGTTGAATCCGAGAGAAACTTTTTCATCCAGAGTCATCTTAGCCAGCTGTTCCATAAGCCACTGTTCCTGAATCAGTTCGAGCGGTGGTTCCGTGGTTACGGCTTCAGTGCTCAACATGGATGTTGATATGGCGATCGGGGATGGTGTCGTAGTGATAGTAGTAGTAGTAGTGTCCTGCAAAGTTAGCCTCACATAACGTTGACCATAGCTTTGTCATTACTGACTTCAAGTACAAGCATGAATAGTCATCATAAGAGACTCAGCCAATAGAGTGACTTTGCCTTTTGTAGTAGTGTGCTAGTGGTTGTAGTAGTAGTTGTTGTTGTCGTTATCGTTGTCGTAGTCGTTGACGTCGTTGAGGTCGGTTTCGCCGTAGTAGCGGTCGATGTAGTGGCCAAGCCGAGTGTCGTCTGAGCGGGTGTTGTGGTCGGCTCTCCAATTAGACTGAGCGTTGTCGGCAACAACAACAACAACAACAACAACAACAACTACTACTACTACTACTACTACTAGACTGAGGGTTGTCGGCATCTCGCACGTGTCAGGGCTGTAGACGAAGTCACCAGCACTACCACAAGAACACGCGCTTCTTGATCTACAAGAGCTATAATAGTTGCCATAAGAACGAGAACTCTCCAACCCACCCGGTAGTCTATGCTAAACGCTCAGTTTGGCCCAGTCAGCGTTGTTATACACTACCCAAAACACCGAGAACAAGAAAGAACTACTGCCATTGCTACAAGAACAAAAACCTTTTAGCCCACAAAAAACTGCCACAATTACACGCGCTCTCTGACCCTGCCTGGGTAGATGGAAAACAGCAGCTGCAGCAACAGTCAGGACCGGAGCCAGATCCGACTGAAAAACACGACAAAACATCGTTATCGCATTCGTATAAATAAGCACAACCTACACCGATGTACTTACCACTTAGTGCTGTAGCGTTACGCAGCATGTCGCAAATGTAGGCCTAGTGGAACGTTGTTAACGCTGTCGCTAATACAAGTTGTCTACTTCACTCTTTATCTTCGCAGAATGTATGGGCATATATTCGTCTGTATCCAAGATAACTCAAAAGTTGTGTATGAATTTTGGCGATTCTTTGCAGACACAGGGCAAAGACCAAGAAGGATGTGGTTGTAATAAATTTCGGATAAACCAGTAGCCTATTTCCTGCCCTTAGAAAATACGGCGCAACTATTCATAGCAAAATTCTGTGTGACTGGTTATGGATGACAGTAGAAGTAAGTAAACTTAATTATAATACATCGGCCACTATGCTTTTTCAGCAGAAGGTCGGTTTTATTCATAGTAGACTACTTGTTTCAATCACCGTCATTTTCACATTGACCGTGCAATTTCGACGTTTTTGAACAAAAATAGAAAATAAGCAAAATACCCGAAGACACGTGTTTAAATAAAAACAAACTTATGACGTTTATCACCACTATGATGTGTTATACCACGTTTACACGATGAAGCCTACATGAAGCAAACATAAAGCATACTTATTAGAGCACACGTCGTGCACGTGTATTTTGAATACGTTTGCTTCATGTTTGCTTCTCGTATGCTTCCAATCGTGTAAACGGGGTATTAGTCTTGCCTGATCGCTTGCGACGGCGTCTGCTGGCAGCGGCGGCCGGTGCGGCGGGCTTCAAGACTGATCCAAACCTTTCAATCCACAACGACCGTTTGACCGGACTCATGTTACATATGGTCACCGACGGAAACGACAACTCGGTCACGTGCTCCACTTCAACCGTAACAGTACAAACAACACAATAAAGGCGCGTACAGAGCGACGTAACTAAACTGAATTGAATTGACATGGTTTAGTTTTTGACGAACTGACCAACAAACAAACAGTAATGCATTACAGTAGGCACCGTCTAACCGCGTCGGTCACTACGTGACTACGCGCACGTACGCGTCAACCGATGACCAGCGGGTTCGCCATGTTCGACCATTGGTCAGTGCGTTAAAAGCTAAACCGCAAACAAACGCATATGAGATGTAGGTAGAAACAGAACTAGCTATGAAGTAATAGATACCGCACCTAGATACCGCACTGCTGGAGTGAGTAAGCAAGTACGCCGTATGAGCTTATACCACTTCAGACAGTGCGGCATCGTACTTAACCCATTAGTGCCTGAATTATTTTATAGGTTGCCGTCAAAGTAGGTGTCCCATTTTCGGGGACGCTAAACATGAATGGATCAAAACTCCGCTCAGATCGCATAAATTACACCGTCGTTTATGACGCACGACTGCAGCCGAAAGTTACAAAACAGTAACCAGTGCAAGCTGAGTGCGATTAATGATAATAACAGTTAAGTACTCCCATGAAAGCACAATATCAATGATATCAATGAATTTTGAGCTGATGTTCACGAGACGCGCGAAAACCTATAGCAGTTTCTTTTCGCAAACTGTCAGTCTACCTCCAGCCATTTCGTTGCAGTTCATTCTTGGAGTGTGCGCTGCAGCCGAAGATCACAGAAAATCAATAAAAAAACCTTTATTTTAGAAATTCAAAGTCATCGCTGTTGATACGACTAAAAAGCTCATCACTAGTGCTTGTGGTGATAGGCAGCATGCCTATGCCTATGTGCAACCGTTTTCACGAAACAACGGTAAAATAACGACTTTTACGGGAGTACCGCTCTTTGATGCCATCGTTCGCAAGTTGCCTTGAACCTAGAAAATCGAAACTTAGACCGTCAAAATTTATGTTCAATGCTAAAAATTTCGTATTTAACTTGTCTATGTCTATCTCAACTGGTTTCGGCGCAATTCGCTTTTGAAATGTGTCATGCAGCCCGATATCGCCAAAAATCCATAAAATCTCTATTTTAACGTTCAAGGTCATCCAAGGTTATTGAATTTAATGGCAATCGAAAGCCAGTGTACGACTTTTTATTAGTGATCAATAGTAACCTTGGTCCTATCTCGCACAGTTATTGAGATACAGCGACTTATTGGCTAAAAATTGCCATTTTTTCCACCTCCCTCTCATTTAGTAGCGCCTTCGTTCGGGGTAAACCCCTTCGAATGTATGGAAAAGTTTTACTGTTCCTGGAATCAGAGTTTTCCACGCAGTCGACGGTAAAGATTTGACGATTCTAGCTTGCACCGCTTTTGACTGATCCACCCGTGTGACGGACGGACAGAGAGACAGACAGACGGACAGACAGACAGAATGCGACAGCTAAGACGCGCTGAAAGCAGCATCTGCTTTCGCGTGTAAAAACAATACAAAGTTAACCAACGTTTATGCAGATTATTTATTACACAACTTTTATTCACCAAATTAATGTCACATCTCAACGAGTATATGGCATGACTACAACTCGACTTTTTCTCAAACCCAAACTGATTGTCGCTTATTACTAGTGTCACATTTTGACAGCATGAAATAATAACTGTGTCCAAGACACACAAAGGACCCAATGGCAAGAAATGATTCAAACGATTATATGATTTCTGCACATATATAAGCAAATTTTCATCGACGTCAGTACACAGTTCTGACAAAGTTATTAATTAATTAATTAATTAATTAATTATCAGTAGCCTAACCACTACATTTAAATAATCGTTACGACAGACCTTTGATGTTAATATTAGTCGGATAGCTGAGAAAAGTCGTTGTGATCGAGTGCATGTTGAAAATGAGGCCACCGATTGCAACCAAGCTCACGATCGTCCACCAGCCCTTCTTTATTGGTCCTACACATAGTCCAATGAGCTCGACGAGACAGAACGTTCGTAAAATTCCGCAGGTCTATTCACAATTCGAGCATGAGGAGAGAAAAAACAACTCAATAAAAAACCGTTAAAAAATTTAGTCAGCATTAGTCTGTCGATGCCGTATGTTAACAAAACAAGTAGTTAAATAGCCTACAATAAAGTCACGAGGGTAAAAGTTTGAGTCCGAGTCCAAAAAAATAAAGACTCGAGTCCAGTGCCGGACTCAATTATACCCCGTTTACACGATCGAGCAAACATCGAGCAAACGTCGAACAAACGTCGAGCAAACGTCAAGTAAAACGTCAAGCAGGGCTGATGGAACCCCGCCACCTGGCTCAAATGTAGGCCTAGGCTTAGCCCACATCTAATAGGCCTACGTGTTATATAGGCTGTGGTTGCAACCCGCCCGCCTTCCTAATTAGCATGCTAATTACCATAGCTCGTCGAGCTAGCTAGATGCGCTGTTTACACAATCGAGCAGACGTCAAGCAAACGTCGAGCAATTAGCACGTGTATTTTTGAATACATTTGCTCGATGTCCGCTCGATGTTTGCTCGATCGTGTAAACGGGGTATTACTGAGCCTGTATCTGCATCGCTAGTAAGCTAGACTAGGTATAGCGAGTAACTACCGAATGACGATGCTGCCCAAAATTTAGTGTCAATAAGAAAATAGGGACTACAAGTAACTACAAGTAAACGAGCAGAGATGTCGTCACGCCTTTTGCAGACATGTATGCGGCCGTCCATCTACTAGCTGCAGCACGTACACTGTAAACGTCCACTGCACTGCGTTTTACACTACAGTATAAGCCGGATGAACGGCCAGCGAGTAATCCGTCATTAACGTGAGATGTGCGCCATTTTTTTTCTAAGATTCTGACATTTACACGCTCGAATAAGTAGACGATCGTCTGAGCTGAAAAATGGCACACCGGTTAATTACTCCTGCCCTGAGGTACGTGAATATCAAGTTAAGTTTTTGTATGCCGTTTTCTTTAGAGTTAAAAACCCGCACAGATCAGAGAGACGGACGGACGAACGGACGGACAGACAAGACGCATAATGCGCCCTGTTAGAAAAAACCACGCAAGTTGACGCTCAACAAAGTAACGGGTATAGTTGAAAACCTCTAGCATGGTGGACGTGCGGCAGCCCGTGTGAAGTTGTTTTCTCTTGCAGGCCGCGGAACAATGTCAGCACGCCCAGTCGAAATCGGCCCTTTCTCATTTTTTCTTCACGCTCTTCTCGGTCTTCCAGCTCGAATTGGCTGAAGCTACCAGCTCCCAAAGCTGATCCGAGGTCACTCATCTTGTCCATTACGTCTGTCTTCAGCACCGCATTTAGACAATTAGTTACACGCTGACGTACGGCAGTCCGGCTAACCGTTCTCATCACAGATGTAACAAACGATAAAAATAACATTTTTAAAACGTTAATTGCGGCGACCTTTTGTTTACCGAATGCTAAGGGATACAGGTTTTCGTTGTTTATCACATTTTTGTTATAGTACATATAAGTCAGTAAAATGCTAAATTTATTATTTAAACAACTCAAATCTTACCGTTGTTTTCACGCTGATTATTTTACTTTTATTAAACATAAAAAAGTAAAAAATAAATAAAAAAAAAACGTTAAACGAGTTTTATAATAAAAGATTAAAAAGCTTATAAATATATTACACACTGATTGATGCAGTTATTTCTATATTAGATTATATTATAGATACACTGATAGAATGGCTGACTTAAGCTATTTTAACACAAGGCCTTACTTTTGAGCATCAAGTTAATGTATGAACTTAATCACTAATAGGTAAGCGACTTGTAGTAGAGGGAGGCTTACAACGCCTTACTAAACTCCTAATTGCCTATCAAGTGAGACAGAGATAAAAAATCATCAGAACTCACCTCAGTTGCAGTCCAGTGTCAAACTAGTGACGTCTTCACGCACGTACCTGACAGCGTCCTGTGTTGCTAGGCAACCAGCAGCAGCAGTAGCAGAAGAGCTGCGCGCGCGTCAACTACAGTCGCTAGTCTCGCATTGCTCATGATTGCAATAAAAGATTTGTCTTACCTATTAAAAGTTCCAAGTTAATTGACAATAAATGCTTGATTTTTTTGCGCGTTTGCGTTTTGTTCTAAAACTGTAATACGTACGAAAATACCGTAAAATTAGCACAATAAATTACAAATTTGTAGTTATCCGAGTTACAGAACCTGTTGGAAAATAAAATGGCAAACGCATACAGAGAGAAAAAACAAGTTTATGGTCTACCGCAAATGTTTTAAACATAGGCCTACACTGTTATTATACCATGATAGCTGGCCAGGCCTCTAGTGGGCACTTATCCCGGCGACTTTCTCGGAGCCTGCGTTGCAAATGAAAATGTAAGCCTTCTGTTTAGGTAGACTTCAGTAGAATAATGACAGAACTTCCGCCTTCCTCCTTACAGATTGAAGAAAAGTGGAAGACCGCATACACGCCGCGCTTCACTGCTGGAGATGAATACTAGCAGTTGGTCTGCTGCATTGATTGCGAGATCGATACGACTTACGACCGGCGCCTGTAATAGACAACGAATCACCGTTCACACAGAGACAGGCACCTGCTGGTGATCGCCTGCCTGTCAAGCGTGTCCGTCGCACGGTTCATACTAAGTCTTCATAGGCGTAATTAAACTTCGTCATAACATTGGGAGAGAAAGACGGGGCTTGTGGTGAGTGCGAGCCGATAACGGGGCCGAAGGGCGAAGCCCCCGGCTGGTTCCAGGCATAGACTGATGTACTAAACGTTTTTACTTTTTTTTTACTCCTGCCACGTTTTTACAGTTGTTTGTATTTCTTTACTTTGTCAACGTTGTTTTCTATTTTAGCATTAGGCATTGGGCAAACGGTTGAACAAAATTAATTAGGGTCAAAGTTTTTTTCAACGCTTTTAAGCGTTTTTTCCCCTTTTTTGTCACGTTTTTAACGTTTTGAATTTTTTTCTGCAACTTTTTACCTCTATGGTACCATGAGGCATCTGGACTGAGGGTCAAAGAAGCGAAACTCCCCTGAAACTGAACGCATCTTAGCTTTCAGAAGAGCAAATCTGTCCATTTTCGTTGTCCTGTAAACTGCTCAAATATGATGTTTAAAAGAAATCTACCGTATTACGTTTTTGTCACGCTTTGTAACTACACGTTTAGCCTATGTCTGCCACTTGTCATATTATTCATTTGTGTGCCAAAATTAACATGCTGTCCATAAAAGGTATTCTATAAACATTATTGGCTTAGAGGTCGTTTACACTAATTGGGTGGGGGACGAGCCTAGCTGGCTATTGCAGTACGCCTATGGAATGCTCACACACGACAGTGAGTGAGTGTTGTTAATTCAGCTGGTCTGTTGCTTTGAGAGGCTGTGATTCAAGAGCAGCTGGCGTCGCTGCGTTGTCATGGAGACGGCATCGATCCTCTGACGTCATTTCCGATCTCCTGTAATTGATCAACCACCCGGTACTTCGATGAATCAATCAATGAATGAATACATTGGCGTGTGCTCGTCGGCGTCTGTGGAATGGGGGGTAGGAGCATGGTAGGAGTCGGCGATGGTACTGTTAGACAGAGCGATGGCGAGTTCCTATAGGCTGACAACAGTGACCATGTTATATCTGCAGCGGTTTGGCCGCAATTTTGAATGCAACGTTGCTGCCTGAAGCCATCATCCACGTGCGCCGAATTAGACCAACAGTATCCTATCCTAGCGTTGCTTGTAGCATTCCATGATATAGCAGCGTAACCATAACGTGTATTGGACTGCAGCCACTCTGGAAAGTCGCTTTCTTTCCGCAACCAAAAGTTAGACGCTGGCTTTCGGATATAGACGGTACGGTCGGCCCACCCTAGCGACAGCTGGTCTTCGTGTTTTGCAACAAGCCACAGTCACTCTGCAGTTTCGCTGACTTTACACCGTCTTGATTTCCATTACCATTTTTCGAATTCAAGAAAAAAGTCGTTTGGTCACTGCGGAGGTTTAGGACAAAGCGAACAGTAACGCCACAACGCCAGAGCCATTCTGCTATGCAACATACTTGTATTTACTGGAATAAAACAAACTAACAAGACCCTGAGTCTTTCTGTACATCGTCACAGTCACACTGCAGGATAAACAACAGTCTGATACATTAGACAGGTTCGGTTTACGGCCGTCATCACAATACAAAAACGCTGCGATAAGTACATTAAGTCCATGCTACATCTGGACCACTGTCAAACAGTGGCTGTATTCAAAATGCATCGATAGTAACTCAGGCGAAAAAAATTCCTGTGCATTCAGTTGCTGTTTGTCCCTAATAAACCTCCGCAATTAATTTTTGATGGATCCTCAAAAATAATACTGCACTCTTTTGTTTGCTGTCAACGTTTTACTGAAACAAACTGCTTGTAGTTTGTTATGCAGCAGTATTTTTTAAAGATTAGTTCTCACGTGTATTATTGAACTAAATGAAATAAAATAAGAATGAGAAATAAAACAAGTAATTACTCACATCCATACTTCTTTGCCAGTCTGCAACTAAAAGCACATAATTTTTTTTATGCCTCAGAAAAAAATTCGCCAGTGAATACCAGAATCTACTTGCAAAAATTCACGAGTCAAACTTATACAAAATAAACATTCAGACTAAATACAAAAATCTCATGAAAAAAGTGATCGCAACAAAAAATATGATCACAAGATAAACTTTCGAAAAATAATAGACAACTAAGTTGCTGACTTCAGCAGTACTTAGAAAAATCCCTTGAAATTTTTCCAGATTACGCCGTTGGTCCATGGGCATAGAAGGAGCAGGGCATGGGGGAGGGGCTAAAGCTCCCAAGAATCCAAAATTAACAGAGCACCAAAAACCGAATAAAACCAGATTCTCTTTAGCCATATCACCCACTTCTAAAACAACTTAACAGTTATTTGTATTACATATGAATAACAAAAAAATGTTGTCACAACTCATGAGAGTGATCTGAGTGCCCAAAATGCGTTTGTGGCTGAAACCTGGACACGCTGAGGAAACTTCGTGCTCACCCACACCCTCTAACTGGATTTGGGGAGGAGGAAACAAGTAGGGGAAATGGGGAAAAAGAAAAGGCGATAAAAGAAGGAAAGGAGAGGAGAGAAAAAAACGAAAGAAACGAATGGGTCTCCCAAGACCAATTCCTGGCTATACCTATGCATTGGCGTTTGTATTCTTACCACAGGACTAGCACATAACAAACGATTAAATATAAAAAAACTTACCAGTTTACATTACTGTGTAAGGGCGACCAAGTCACACATCCAAAACAGCGATGACGTCAAGTGACCCTAAAAGGTCAAAGTCGTGAACCCATTATCTTTGAGGCGCTATATCTCCGTAACGGTGCAAGATAGACGCATGGTTACAATGGACCACCTATAGGATGTCACCCACTGTGAGTCAAATGGTCACGTGATTTTATTGCTTTTAACTCAAAAATTCACAATTAAATTTGCCAATAAAACAGCAAATATTCAATATAAAAAACTTACCAGTTTACATTACTGTGTAACGGCGACCAAGTCATACATCCAAAATAGCAGAAATCATTTTGCTAGGACACAGAGTGATAGATCAACAAACTGGCTGCCCTTACAGACCATGTGACGTGACCCCATTTAATCTTTTCCACTCCAGCATTATCTCGTAAGCTAATAAATGTAGTCAATGCAAATGTGATACAAATGTTTTCCAGCTGATTAAATGTACTGCTGGTCCGTAGCTAAAAAAGTCAAATTGGAAACTAAGTTGAATCTAGTCTTACAAAAGAGATTCAACTTTGTTTCCAAAAAAAATCAAGTAACAACAAAGAAATCTATTAATTATTGTGCACAATGGTAGTTGCCCAAAGTGGAAAAAATCTCCTCCCGCTCTTAACAGCTGTTAGTGGCAAAATAGATGTCAACTGACTCAGTTGCTTGGCATATCTAAGCCAAAAGTGGGTTAAATACAGCTCAACAGCCGTGACTGAGCAGTGTTGCAATAATATGAGCAAATTTCCTTAAGGTCAGTGCTAGCGGTAGATCGGCGATCTCGCATTAGAGAGCAGAAAATTACTAGGGGTAGATCGCCATTTACCTAATTACATTTACCTCGTTGTTAATGTAAGAATGCAGCCACATTTCTTCTTCACTGCACTGCTAGGACTGTGGTTAGAACTGAAATGTTATCAATTACCAAGCTTTAGGCCCTAAATAAAATTTATTTATAAAATTTATTTAAAAGCACCATAGTTCTAAGTCCGTGTTACAAAAACAGCTTTGGCTCGAGATGGACTCTGATATAATACTGAATAAACCTGATTTAAATACGTGACTGTGTCGTGGCATGGTTTGTAGACCTTCTACGTCTTCCAGGCATGTAAATTCTACCATCTTCCCAATAATGTATCTTACCCGATCTATCTCTAGCAATTTTCCAGTGCTAACAGCAAGATCGCCGATCTACCGCTAGAATTATTGTTTCCTTAAATAGAACATACTCAGCATTCTGTTCCAATTAGGGAAACTATAGCTGTTCCATTCAGCGCAATTTAAACACGTTTTACAAATCACTGAGCAGCAGCAGAGCCGTTGTTTACATCACATTATCACTCATACACCCAACACCGAAAAACATCAAGTGTGCACAGCATTAGCGGCTACGAAGTCACTTCACAAATATGGCGTGTGCCATCCTCACTACTGATGCTGCATTTAAGGTCGTAGGTCTATCAGTCAAAAATCAGTAGTCGTCATTAACTGCAAATCGAGTCGATAACACACACCATACTTACCTAAAATCGAAAGCGAAACCACTATAGAGTACTGATTATTCCTCACTTCCAGTAAGCAGCTCATAGATTTCGAGTAAGTAAAGTGTTCCAATCAAGGAACCGTTCCAATTCAGGCAACTCTCCCCTATTGGCTTATGGGATAATGCGGGGTGGAAAACATTAAATGGGGTCACGTCACATGGTTTGTAAGGGCAGCCAGTTCATCGTTCTATCACTCTGTGTCCTAGCAAAATGATTTCTGCTGTTTTGGATGTGTGACTTGGTCGCCCTTACACAGTAACGTGAACTGGTAAGTTTTTTAATATTTAATTCAGGTATGCTTCCCCGTAGCTACATTAGATGAAGGCGTGTGCAATCAGAGATATGTCAGACAAGGCACGACACCAGCCAGTGCTGAACACTAATTAGGACTGATCATAATCACAAACACAGCAGAAAATAGAAGGCACCGGACCATCTGCAACCCGTGTAGCATGCGCATAAATTCACAAGTTCACATTACGATGAACACTATCAAATCATCAGGGACGTGCCAGACGTGGCAGAAACACTGAACCAGTCTCAGATACATTACACATTATAACAAACAATAAGCAAACATAAGGCACATGTCACACAAGGCAAAAACACTAACTATCAAACACCAACAGGTGCCGAGCCGTGAGTTGTGTGGCATGGGTATGAATTCGCCCGAATTATAAAAAGACATGCCACACAGATAAACTTGAGTTCACATTATGACGGACAATAGTCAAACATCAAGCACATGCAAGACAAGGCAGAAACACTGATTATCACACACAGGTAGATGCCAGGCCATACATGAATGTGACATGGGCATTATAAGGGACATGCCAAACAAATGAATTTATTTCAGCTTACATTATGATGGAACATAATCAAACATCATGCACATGCAAGACAAGGCAGAAACACTGATTATCACACACAGACAGGTGCCAGGCCATACATGAGTGTGGCATAGGCATGAATTGACCTGAATTATAAGGGACATGCCAAACAAATGAATTTATTTCAGCTCACATTATGATGGAACATAATCAAACATCAAGGACATGCCAGACATGACAGAAACACTAATTATCACACATAGATAGACACCGGGCCATACATGAGTGTGGCATGGGCATGAATTGACCTGAATCATGAGGCACATGTCACACAAGACAGAAACCCTAATGACTATACATAGACAGGTGCAGGGCCATCAGTAAGACGTGTGGCATGGGCATGACCATCGGCATCAAAGAATCGTCTGAACGTGAACTCAAGGAAGGCATGTCGTCCGCCGTCACATGGTCCAGTGGCGACATAACCATCGGCGGCAGTTGGGCCGGTGACTGCATTAGCACCAGTAGTATTGTTGTTACTGTTACTTAACACAGAGTCGAGTGAGGCCGTGCGTCGGACCAGGCATCGATCATCTAGCCCGTCTTCACCGATGTCAAAGTGTGAAGTGTCAGTAGCGTAGCGGAGGTGAGGCACGTAGGGAGCTCGCTGGCGACGCAGTGTCTCAAACTGAATACCAGCGAAGAACGCATGAGATTTGATCTGGGCTGCACCTCCCGGTGATCGACCTGAACACAGAGCAGACTAATTAATTATACGAGGTGGGCCAAAAAATGACCTAACTTGTTTTTGTCAGAACTTTGTCAAATCTCCAACAAATATGATGATTTTTGGCACACAGATAGCCAAGACGATAGAATTATGTAAAGTACTCATTGTCCACCTCATATAATTTATGTCACCGCAGTACCGTTTAAAACACAGATGCTCCAAATTGTTGCATAATGCTGAGTTGTTGTCTCCGTAACAGTTCTAACAACTTAATTAAACACATAATGAACTAATAAGTGATTTATTCAGCAAAATTATAAGTTTGGGTAACAACATGCTTCCAAATTATCAGAATTGATGCGCAAAGTGTACACAATGGCTTAGACGTGATGCCACAGCTGATAGCGGCATTAACGATCAACCGATCAGCATCACAGCACTCATTCATGGATTAGATGTGTTTTGAGCTAATAAGTCAGCTATTTTGTTGTCTGCTATTTTCAGCGTAAAATATTTAATACCACAAAATAATTAAATCATGTGGCACTCTCTGTCAAATTGATAATGAAAAAATGAGCAATCTGATACTGATAATCACTCCGTAATGTAACAATCTGGAGCATCTGTGTTTTACACGGTAGTGCATTGACATAAATTAGGTGAGGTGGACAATGCATGTGCCTCACATAATTTCATCTTCTTGGCTATCTGTGCATCAAAAATTATCAAATTTGGTGGAAATTTTACAAAATTCTTACAAAAACAAGATGGGTCATTTTTTTGGCCCATCCTGTAGTAGAGGCAGAGTTGTAATAGTAAGTAGGCTATAAGCAGTAGTAATGTTAGTAGTAGTAACAGTAGCCTAAACTGAATACCAGTGAAGAACACACCTGGGCCACTCCACCTGGAGACTGACCTGGAGACACAGCAGTAGTGAGCGAGTCGTAATAGTAGGCCAATAGCAGTGTTACCATCAGTAATAGTAGTGTCAAACTAAATACCTGCAAAAAACGCTTGAAATTTGACCTTTAGGGCACCTAAAAGTAGATTAACAGTAGTAGCAGAGTTGTAGTAACACTGTACCAAAAAACCTACCTTTACGAGTGACACTTATGAAAAAAGTTATTAGACCTAGGCGTGTGCGGTTTTCAAAATATGACTTTGGTTCGGTTATCGGTTCGGTTTTGAAAAAACGCGTTTTTCGATACGATTCTTGGTTTCTTTAAAAATCGCATTTTTCAATTCATTTTTGTCTGATGTTTAGTGTGTTGTACATAAAACTGCCAAGGAACAGATTTTGAATTCGCATTGCTACCGTCATTTGCGATAGCCATCCTTTTACTCGGCGTATGACGTCAGAAATATGCAGACTACATCAATCACTCACTCGTTCATTTGTGAATTAAATCATCTCAGACATACGAACCTAGCCGGTCATCAGCACAGCAGCACAGCCGTAGAATAAGGTCCTCCGTGTCATGTGACAGACATGCACCAGATGGGATGTGAAGGCTCTGCTGCCAGTTAATCACCTGCCACACAAGACACAAATCACCTATGTCACTGACACACAAGCTACAAAATCATACACACAGTGTTTCAATAAATAGATACTCTTTTTCTTTCTTTCATAACTCAGTCAAATGAAAATAGATTTGCATAAAATGTTTATAAGCTGTAGCGGAAAAGATACCAGTTTATTATGATCCAATTCAGGTATGGGGAATTTGATTATATGTAGATTTCACCGCCCCAATCTGACCTTTGATCCCGCCAAAGTTTTCTCCCATTGTTATTGTCAGTTTTTGTTGTGTTTAATTTAACCTTTTGAAACTTCTTTTGTCAAACCTATATTTTAGATCTAGCTCCGAGATGGACTAAATTCCATTCAGACCATCTCGGAATATCGACAACTCGTGAGACAGTTATAAATCAATTCCGAAAACGTTTGTTCTAATTCCATTAACCATTAATTGTAGCGAAAAAACATAAAATACAATACATAATTTCTGATCACCCAAATATCTGAAAGAACTGCAACGAGAACTATTCTATCTAGACATCGGTCCGCAAGTATACACGAACGGCCACAAACTGCTATTCGCCGCTGCAGTACTGGTCTTTTATACAAGAATGTCACAGCTCTTTCAACACAACGCTCGGCGGCTGCGTCTTTCTAATTTATCCTTTAGCCCGGCCGCCAGCTATCCCGGAATTCTTGGGATATCTGGCGCCTACAAGTTCAAGATATTGATACAAAATCTGGCTGTTGGTTAGATGTTCGTTGCTGGTTGTGCTGACAGACATGGCTTACAGCAGAACTGTCCAGTCAACAATAAAATGCAATACATTATTAATGAAATGATGACACCTAGTACATACACTTGACATTCAGTAGCAATGACACTGTTCTTTAAAAAACTAAGATATTATTTAAATAATTCAATATAGAAATGTGTGGGTAAGAATGTTTATTAGCATTATGGCCAAAAGGCTGAATTGCGAAAATACAATTACAATACAATGCTAATAAAACCTTATACTAAACGTCAGATAAGACGCCATTTGTGATACTGGCATTCAATAGACAGACTGTTGGTAAGAGGCAAAATATCACCAGAGCAGTGACACACAAAGCAGTAGTGACGATAAGTAGACTAAAGCTTACGACAGACAGTGAAATACCTTGCGTTGTGTCTCGGCAGGAGAGTCAGCGTAGAATGGCGGAGTACCAACTCGCATCTCATACAATATCACACCGACACTCCACCAATCACAGCACGCTGTGTACCCTGCACACAGCCAATCAGCACACTGACCACGCACACCACAACCACACTCCACCAATCACTGCATAGTTTACTTCACACAAAATTAACAAGTAGTCAACTGTTGATTCACATTAAAAGCTAACAATGATGAATGGTAATTGCCAAATCATTCCTTTTCTGGCAAATTTTTCAGTTACCCAACTATACAAGAAAAGCCCAGCTAACGCAAAGGGGAACGTGCAACAGCAGCGCATGTTTGAAAGTCCGGTACGAACAAAATCTAAGCTCACCGATCCCAGCAACGATGTTTCATTTACACTCGCCAGAGGGCACGACTGGTCTCGCTCAGCTGTATTGGCTGAAGATCGCAAATTTTCCCTACCCCCTGTTATTTAGTGCCCTCGTTCGGGGTGACCCCGTTCGAATTTATGGAAAAGCTTTACAGTTCCTGAAACTAGAGTCTTCCGAGCAGACGACGGTGAAGATTTGGTGATCCTAGCTTGCACCGTTTTTGACTGATCCATCCATGCAACAGACACACAGACAGACAAAGAAACGGACAGACGGGCAGACTGAATTGCGATGGCTGCTGTTGCACGTAAAAATTCAATAAAGGCACTTAGACATGATTACTAAGCGGTTTCTAACTCTGTAACTTGTAGAGTACAGACAAATAAAAATAGTTACTTTTTCATAAAGGAACGGATGACTTCGTTGATTTCCGACATTTGTCACAATGTCACTGTATCTAATTTAAAATGTTTTTATTAATGTGACTTTGGTTAAAATTTAAGTGATTTGAACTTTATTAATCACAAATATTTTAGCGTTCATATGCATGATTGATCATTAATTTCCGCAGCCCTAATCATTGCGATTATTAATATATTAACAGTTGTGGAATGACAATTTCCCTGACAATATTGAAACAATAACCCTATTGCACAAATGTCATAAATGGTATTAAGTAATGAAATCGTACTAATAGAGCAATATGCAAATGACAGAGGCCCTGGTCGAGGGGTCAGGGGACAAAGCCCCTCTGAAGCTGAAACACTTCTAGCTTTTTGATATTCAATGGAAGCTGCAAATTTGCCTGCTTTTTAATATTTGGAGATGCAAAAAATCAGCTATCTGCAGTCTGCATGATCCAAGATCATTTTCCCTGACTTTTAAAAAATAATATATTTCCCTGACATTTTCCAGTTTTCCCTGACCTGTAGGAACCGTATATATTAAACATTCAAGCACAGACCAGCGAGTGCAAGTACCTCAGGCACAAAGTACCTCTGCGTGCAAATAAGCAAATCTGCCAGCTTCCGCTCATGATTATTATCATCATCACTATTGTTCCTGATATTACTATACCAAACGTTCTCGTACTGACCAGCACGAGCAAGTACTTCAGGCGCAATGTAGTTCGGAGTGCCAACAAGCGAATGTGCCAGGTCGCGCTGATGTCGTAGTCGTCGTCGTACGAGCGGCTTCAGTATGTCAGCGTGAGCCTGTGGCCGACCAGCTGCAGTATGAGTACCAATATGACTAGACTGCTGCTGGTCCACTGGGACCTGCTCCCCCGCTGGCTGCTGCTGATGACTGGGTGTTGATGATGACGTAAGGTCGTACTCCGACCAGCCGCCCTCTGGCTCCATCGAGTCCTGTCTCTGATGGTTCGCTGCATCTACAACAGCCATCGGAATCCACGACTCCTGATTACACTAATCCACAACTACCCGACACTAATCCAAACAAAACCAAACTGAAACTGCAAATGTGCATGAAATAAGACATAAAAGAACTGAAAATCGGTCTATGAATGCCGGCTGAAACAATGATGTGAATAATAGTGTCCCAAAAACAGCCAAAAAAGACTACTGCAAGTCAGACGAGATCAAAATAAAGAGGTACAGCTAACAATACAGAACAAAAGATGACATCAGACAAATACACCTAAATATTGAGGAAACAATGTACAAGCAATAAAAGAACAAGCAGGCTGGAAATATCACATATCAACCCATCATCTACCATAGCATTATGGACATGAAAAAAGTAAAAAAGACAAAAAGCTGTTATCAGCAAAACAGCTCACCACTCTGATAGTACTTGGAGTTGTGAGTCCATCGGAACCCGGTGCAGAGTCCAAAGTCAGTGAGCCGAATGTGTCCATCGCGGTCAATCAGAATATTATCCGGCTTGATGTCCCGGTGGATGAAGCCCATCGCATGGACAGACTCGATGGCAAGCACCAGCTCGGCGATGTAGAACTGGGCCAGCTCGTGTGAAAAGATGCCCTCCTTGATGAGTAGACCCATCAGATCACCGCCCGGGATGTAGTCCATCACAAAATATAGATGTGACGCATCCTACACACAACACAATTAAAGTTGCATTCGGCACATTAGATTAAATATCCTCGCGCTGTTTAATTCATCGACTGATTGCATCGATGCACATGCATATTCATGCCTATGTCGAAGCACTGAATTTTGTAACGTCAGAATGCATCAATGTGCACAGTCAATCGATGAATTAAACAACGCGAGATTCACTGAATCAGGCCCATCATCTACAGTGGCTCCTATAACCCCAAATCGGGAGTCAATGCAAGTTCCCCCACTTTTGGGTGCAAGCCACTTCCCCCCCCCTCGAGCTCCTTATTAGAGTGTAGACTGTCCAGTGAAAAAATATGGGAAAGCTTTGTTAAGGCTGTTGAATGCCCAGTGAAAAATAAGGGGGGAATCTGTTAAGGGTGATGATTGCTTAGTGAAAAGGGGGGAAGCTTCGTTAAGGGTGCTGATTTATTACCCTGTGAAAAATAAGGAGAAAAGTTTTGATCTACATTCTACACTCTTAATAAAACTTTCCCCTTATTCTTCACTGAGTGCAAGCTGCAGCCACAATGTATAGACATCAGCTACTGCATCCATTAGTGACGATTGACGATTCGATATATCGAAAATATCGATATATCGTTTTCGATATCAAAATATCGTATCGTCAAAAAAATATCGAATTTTTCAATATATAGCGATATCTTCTGCCAGAAGTTTATATTTTCATTACGGCATTGCCAAAATAACAAGAAAAAATGTAGAAAACGACAAACTAACCAAAGCAAACTTACTATAGTGTCGTCATTTAACGACACTTACGACAGTCAATAATTAATTTTTAAGTTTACTGCCACATTTTGGTATCTACGTAAAGCAAACTGCCTTGCTGAACGTTCACATCTTGTTCTTGTGCTTGTATAAGATTTACATACTTATCATTTTAAAAATATCGCTATCGATATCGCGATATTTTCAAAATATCATATCGATATCATATCGAAATTAAAATCCTGATATCGAATCATCGCTAGCATCCATGTTGCTTCACCCACTCTCAAGAACAAAGCCTCTGCAAGTTAATCTCCACAGCAAAGAACTACAGGGTGGGCCAAAAAACGTGCCACTAAATTGTCCATATCTTCACCAATTGTTGATCGATTTTCAAAATTCTTTCACTGGCACACTCTGCAGACAATTTGCAATAATACGGTTATTATATTTCCCACCACACCGTAAATGCGACACTACACTACCTTGTGAAATATCAATGAAATATGCATACATAACGATAATAGCAAACAAACATTTTGGTAAAAATGAAAAAAAAACACTTCAGAACAACATTGCAGTGAATGGTCTGTATGATACTAAACTGTGTGGGTCTAACACAGTCAAGTGTCATACAGATCATTCATCGCAATGTTGGTCTGAAGTGTTTTTTTCATTTACCTAAATTTTTGTTATTATCGTTAGTTTTTACTTACACTTATATTTCACAAGGTAGTGTAGAAACACATTTACTGTGTGGTGGGATATATAATAATCTAGAGCTGTCAAGGCGTTAATTTTTTTAACGTATTAACGCAGTGCGTTAATTTTTTAATGCATTAATTAACGCGTAAATTAACGCACCCAGTCCCGTCGAGATGGAGAGTAGGAGGTAAATTACCCCGGGCCCGAGA
>Ga0056128_1002836_pt1 | contig 20852 bp, 14 predicted proteins | sample WorMetLIZISLAND2_FD_71113 | JGI IMG/M metagenome (GOLD analysis project Ga0056128, IMG submission 71113) | Marine gutless worms symbiont microbial communities from Max Planck institute for Marine Microbiology, Germany - Olavius geniculatus... ... | reverse complement strand
GGTGGGGAGGTGGGCAATTGCCCCCACTCCTGCCTCCCCCCTCTGGTCACGACACCATTTTCGATGTCGGTCGCCGTTGTCATGATTGTGTTGGTCTATAGGCTAAACTCAGTCAGACTGCAGTTTTTTGTGCATCACGAAATAGAAACGTATTCGCTACACTGTTGAATTTCTTCTTCTTTTCCTTGATATGTTGGTGCGAATCTACACTGTGTCCCAAAAAGCATCCCCGACATTTTCGACTGTAACTTGAAAACCAGTTATCAGATTTTGATAATTTTTGGTACGAATATTCCGGACACAACTTATCATTAAATGGCTATTTAGTTCCCACCTCACCTAACGCTTGTTTCTGCACTACCTGGGAAAATTTACAACCAGCGAAATATCACTTTTTTATCCAATGCGATATGATTGCTTAATTAACATAGCGTGTAAAAACACCTTTTGTTCACATTTCTGACACTGTGACTGATAATTCATCTAGTTGTCTATTTGTCAACTGCCTGCAGTAAAACTGCTTTAAGTGCTGGCCTACTATGCGAACACAAGCAAGGAGACACTTTCTTCATTCATTGACAGCAGCATCAATAATGTTCTGCTCCAGACCAATCCAGGTTGTACCAGTCGCTTCTTGATTTCACAAACATTCCTAAGCTTCATCTGGTAGACACACTGCTGCATGACAGTCAAACCTTTGATAGACCGGCTGTTGTGGCTACAGATTAGGATAGATAGAATTTATTGACGTTTTTTCATTCATTTTAACACGTATTGTGTTTGGTTTCTTTCCCCAAGTAGTGCTAAAGCAGACGTTGGGTGAGATGGAAACTAGAACACTCATTTAATAGTCAGTTGTGTCAGACATATTTTTGCCAGAAAATTATTAGAATTTTCTAATCTTAATTCAAGTTACGATCGATAATGTCGGGGATGTTTTTTACGGTTCTCTAATTTCAACACACATTTCGCTTGATCTGCTTTCCCTAGGTAGTGCAAAAGCATACACTGGGTTAGATGGGAAACTGAACAGCCATTTGATGCCAAGTTGTGTTAGAAATATTCCTGCCAAAAATTATCAAAATTTGACAATTGGTTTTCAAGTTACAGTCGAAAATGTCGGGGATGCTTTTTGGTACTCATTTTGAGTAGTTCACAGCGCTGCGTATGTGTGTCAGTGCGGTGAAAATATTGAGGCTGGTGATCTTGCGGTTCGTACGAGACACAGCAGTGATGAAACGGTCTGGCATTGGCGTTGCTTCGTCTGTGTTCAGTGTCGTCAGCTGCTCGTCGACTTCGTCTACTTCTACTCGAGCCGTGACGCCGCCGTCTACTGCGGCCGACATCATGCAGAAACCATCCGACCGCGCTGTAGTTCCTGCGACGAAGTATGGAAGATACTTTTTGAACATACGTCGAGAAATGATTATTGTTTAGTTAACATTTCACATTAAATTTTGTTATGATATCGTTAGGCGACAATAAGATCGCTAAAACACAATTTCAAATATGGCTTTCTACCTGCGAAAGTAACTGCTTTCAGCACGTCTTAGCCATTGCAATTCTGTCCGTCCGTCTGTTTGTCTGTCCGTCTGACCGTCTGTCTGTCACACGGGTGGATCAGTCAAAAGCGGTGCAAGCTAGAATCACCAAATTTTCACCTCGGCTGCCTGGAAAACTCTAGTTTCAGGAACCGTGAAAATTTTCCATAAATTCGAAAGGGTCACCCCGAACAACGGCGCTAAATGAGAGGGGGGTGGGCAAAATTTGCGATTTTTGGCCAATAAATCGTTGTATCTCAGTAACGGTGCGAGATAGGGCTTAGGTTACTATTAATCACTAATAGGAAATCGTACACTGGCTCTCGATTGGCGCCGAATTCAATGACCTTGAATGTCCTTGAACGCCAAAATAGGTGGTTTTGTGGATTTTTTTTGGCGATTTCGGGCTGCGACACAAGTCTATATCATTTACAAGGTGGCGCCACGGAACTATCGTTCTGCGATCCAGATAGAGAATTTGGTATTTGTATATTAACTTAGCGTGAACACCCCAATTTTCAGCTAAACTACTGAACCAGAACTGCTATAGGCTTTCGCATGTCTCATGAGCATTAGCTCAAATTTCTCGTTTGCTATAGACACTATTGATTGACAGCTGCCCCAAATACAAACGAAACACACAACGTAATAATAGTAGAGCAATGTAAGCCGTACGTACTAACTACTGTTTAATACTGAATAAAACTAAACCTTTTTGTGATACGAAGTTAATAAAATATCTCGATTGAAATAAGTATGATTATAAGCGATGCAAAGTTCATACGCGACAGAAGAGCGCTTGGCAAAAAGTTTTACGAAGACTGCTGCAACCCAATGTTTTTGGCGTCCACCTATTAAACGACTTTTCAGAGATATTGCCTCTGCACCGTCACTGTCAGTCTTCAGGCGTCGTCTCAAAACTTGCCTCTCGTTGTTATCTGACACTTTACTGACGTGCAGATCTAAGAAATAATGTTTATTAGTTATGGCCAGTTCACACCTAGGACGCGGTCGCGACTCAAGTCAACTGTTGAGTTGTGCCGCGTCGGCGTCGTATAGTGTGAATTGGTCATTAGTCCACGTTTAAACATCTCTGTGATGACGATGAACTGATGATGGTCGATGCTATAGTTTGAACGCCGTGCATGTGTATGCAGTTGATATTCGCGGACGAGTGTACGGAGGCCGGCGGCCAGTGCTACCACGTCAACCACTACGTCTGCACCGAGTGCCACTGTCCACTCGCCGGTAACCAGTACGTCACACTGCAGGACTCGCGACCATACTGCACTGCATGTTTCCACTCCCTGCACGCAGACTACTGCTCCGCCTGCGGACGAATCATCGCGGTCGAGCAGCGTCACGTGGTACACTCAAACCGGAAGTGGCACGACAGCTGTTTCCGGTGCGACGGCTGCGACCGGGCGCTCGTCGGACGCTCCTGCTTACTGATCGCCGACGGCCGCGTCTTCTGCAGCGGCACGAGCTGCATCGCCAATCAGCGACGAGATAAACTACTTCCGGTCGACGACGAGTCACGTGGCTCTGACCATGACGTCATAGAATGTGAAGAGGAGCTGGTACGGAGACGGGTTGAGCGACGCCGGACGATAAATAAACAGCTGCAGCGGTTGTCAGCTGGCTGCAGGATACAACTAGCCAGTCGGCAGACCGCCGTCTAATAGGCTATAGTCATGAAATGTAATGGCCCTAATGGGGTTCGGATATCCATAAGCGGCGAGTATCAAAAGCCAAGCGTGTCTAAATTTTAGGCCAAACTTGGCCGTTAGCAGAAATTCATCGACTTTTTTTTCGAATAGTCTACAGTTTGTTCTGATTGGGCGCTAATCTGCACTTGATTGTAGTTTTTGTTTACACTATTACAACATTTTAGGCTCTGTAGACCAGGGCTTTTTAATGTGCAGTTTTGCACAAATGTGCAGTTCTAAATGGAGCAATGCCGTTCTAGTGCAAGTTTGTACCCAACTGTGCAAGAAAACTAATAACATTTACACCAGCCACATATTTTTGGGGGCTTTTCTATGCCCAAACATGCCATGTTTGGGCATTTTGGACGCATTGTCTGATTTTTGGGCTTAATATACGTCCAGTAATGGTAGCCGTAGTTTGCGGTACTACTGTACAGAGACCCCATTTAGAACTGATTTAAATCCAGATTGAGAAATGGTTACATGCAAGCGTAAAATAACTTAAAAAAACATGTCACTATAGCTTTAGTCTGGTTATTTTAACATGGCTATGACAATACCGTCATTACTGTTCTCCAACTAATCTTTCTATAGGCTTAGCAGTAGCAGTTCGTATTACTTCGGCCACTTCAAAAATTCCGGATCGACTGATTAACTGAAAGGGCAATATGTGGGCGGGCAATATGTATTAGGTAACGTCGCTGTCTGTAGCGGTAATTTTAAAGTCCACCAATCTGCATGTCGTTGCATTTCATTGCTGGAAAAGTGACACATTTCGAAGTGGTTCTTCCGTCTCTCTCCAGTCCTGAAATAAACCACGTATCACACAATCTAGTCATGATTTTCAGCTCACGGCTATTCAGTGGTATTTGAAATGAAATTCGAACCTTTTTCGAGACACAGTGTATAAATCTATTAGTTTTCTGGAGAAGATGGGGATTTGTTTGTGGACGCTGGTTAAAAAGCTATAGACCTATACAGCGTAGTGTGTGATGAAATGTGACAAAAATGGCATACAAAACTGTTCAAGACTCCACAGCCAAGACACGTTATAATGCAATGAAAGGAAAAGAACAAACGCCAAAAAATGCTTTCACAATAATACTACTGCCAAGTAAAAAGTAATAAAATTGTCAAGTTGAGCGTACACACGTACATAATAATCCTCGTCTGTTACTGATAAACGAAATACTCCCTGCACTACACGCCATTTCTACATTGCCAAAATTTGCAAGGAGTACTCAGAACTGACGTACACACAAAAGAATAATGTAAATGAAAATGAATACTCAAACGGTTACTGCATAACTATCATCGTCGATGGAGCCAGATTTAAGTATCAGAACGTTGCATACGGCTGAGCTAAACCTCTCAGATTTTTATACAGTTCTTTATTTTATTACAGTTCTTCAATACAGAAAAGCTGCTGACTGATCCAGTTCGTAAAAAAATTGTTCAAAACTATTCCCAACTATGAAAATTTTGGGACTGCCTTACAACCTGTAGTAAATCAGGAAAGAGTACTTATTCTTATAGCAGTGATAAATGATAATAGCAGTTATATTGTACAGTATAACTACATACTTGACTTTAAAGATTAAAGTAATATTATTCACCACAGAAACTCAAGCCCGTAATTAAAAGCTATTCATGAGCAGATATTCAGTGAAGCCCAACTCACAAAGCGCACAAGCCCACTATCACGTAATGACATATTCCGCTGCTTCCCAACTTGCCTAACTCGTGTCCACTTAAAATCCGGCGCTGGACAAAATATTGCAAACAAACGAAGAGAATACATTACAAAGCCAATAACGATATGATATGCCGTTTGACTATATTCTGTCGCTGGCTAGCATTCGTACCTAGTAGCTATACATGCATATGATTTAATTTAAATACAAGAAATTGTTCGTCACTGCATAACGAAAGTCGGCTATAATACTAGAAATGACAAAATAAATGCACGTAACCAGTAAAAAACGCAGTCAACGTAAGCCTATATTTATCTGAGACAACGTTAAAAAATTCTCATAAGCAGCATGCGTACACGATTTCACTGCCGAATTTATGTTGCTGTCAAATTTTAATTCAGAGTTGCAATAATTACAAGTAGGCAACAATGTGCAAATGTCTTATTACAATATTCACTCATCACTCTATCAGTTTTCCCAGTCGGTACATGCCGTGTTCCATGGGTTCGAAAGGTTTGGAACAAAAATTTGCAATTTTCGACAAACAGCTGCAAATTTTCGACAAACTGCCCTCAAATTCCCCAAAACGGAGGACTGTTAGTTCCGAATTTTGTATTCTTGGAAAAGCATTATTCTACTAGAAGAACAAGAAATTTGAGCTAATGCTCACGAGACGCGCGAAAGCCTATAGCAGTACCGGTTAAGTAGTTTAGCTGAAAATTGGGGTGTTCACGCTAAGTTAATATACAAATACCAAATTCTCTGTCTGAATCGCATAACGATAGTTCCGTGGCGCCACCTTGTAAATGATATGATATAGACTTGTGTCGCAGCCCGAAATCATCAAAAAAATCCTTAAAACCCCCTATTCTGGCGTTCAAGGTCATTCACGGTCATTGAATTCGGCGCCAATCAAGAGCCAGTGTACGACTTCCTATTAGTGATTAACAGTAACCCAGGCCCTATCTCGCACCGTTACTGAGATACAACGATTTATTGGCCAAAAATCGCAAATTTTGCCCACCCCCTCTCATTTAGCGCCCTCGTTTGGGGTGACCCCCTTCGAACTTATGGAAAAGCTTTACGGTTCCTAAAACTAGTCTTCCGGACAGCCGACGGTAAAGATTTGGTGATCCTAGCTTGCACCGGTTTTGACTGATCCACCCGTGTGACAGACGGACGGACGGCGATGGCTAAGACGCTATAAAAACAAAAAATCCCTCTGTCTCCGGCCACAATGTTACTGCTTCTAGTACCGAATGCCGTAAGCAGCTAACACACCCTTCAGTGCTAATTACATGCGTTGCAAAAGAGATGCATTATTCACAGTATGAATGTCTCGTTTCATGCGACAACCTGTAGCCTACTGGCACACAAAGTAAGTAGTGTAATGTCTTTAGATCCATGTCAGAAAATGGTGCATACAAACACGGCAGTAAAAATTTTTAAAAGTTTTAATGTTGCATATGGTGAAAAAAAATTACTGGTGAACGGCAGATGCCAAACGTAACGCAACGAATAATACAGCGTCGTGAGTGATACAACTAAATCACAGATCGAACTGAACGAGCATGCACCGACGGAAAAGTCGGTACCATTGTTTGAAACTCAAGTGAGCTGCTAATAATAGAATATGAGTAGTAATTCAATGTTGCATCATAAATAAATAATCCACATATGCATGATAAATCAGTGAGTGCCATTGCTCAAATACAGTTTAGTAAGTTGCAGTCATTCGTAACAATACACGTAACAATAATATAAGTAAGACATGTCGATACTGAAAAAGAACAATAATTCGACATTTGCGGTTGACCCAGCACTGACGTTGCACCAGTACCCTTACAGTAGTTGGATGGAACGCAGTACCCTGGATAACTGGACAGTGACGTCATCTGATAATAACGTCACATCACCACGGCAACCGTCACCAACAGCAACAACGGCAGCAGCTTGGACTGTGCACCGATTGTTAGCAGGGACGCCTACACCGTACAAACCTTGGACCAAGTGCTCCATCATAGAAGTAAGAAAAGGGTTTTCAACCCTTCAGGTCTGAGCTGGTAGTGGTGTAATAATGAAGACCTAAATTTTAGTATCTTTTTCTTCTTCCAAATGGCGTTTCCCGGCACAAGATGCTGCAAAAAATGACGACGGCCGCCCAGATTCAACCAAAGGATCTGACAGCATTCCTCAGACGCCGTAGCTTGATTTAGGGGAAGGACTCCCGGAAAGAAACAGGGACAGAGGAAAGAAATGAAAAAAGAGGAAGGAAGAAGAGAAAAAGAGGATGGGATAGGATGGGATGGGAGAACTTGGTCCAAGAGCTCAATGAACGACATCAAATATCCCTGAATGCTACAGACATCAGCCGGACAGAAGCGTTGGTGAATGCGTTGGTTTTAACTTGGTTCGTAATTCTTGTCTTACTCTGCATCAGATAATCAATACTACAGCAATAAATTTTGTGACTGGCCCAGCAATAAAATTAATACAATATCCGTAGCAGAGGGTTGGCGTGCAGCACCCTGGACAGCTCTGCGGCGGGTGATGACGTCACGTTGCCATGGCTACCATTAACGTCATCATCGTCATCAGCAGCAGGACGCTGGTTGCTAGGTAACGGTTGATGCTTTGTGGTGCTGGATGTGTTTAGATGGCGCCGGACGTCGATCAGTCTGACGGCGTTGTTATGGTAGAGTGCTGGTAGGAGGTTGGTCAGCGCCCGGTGCGTCAGACCACACTGGTTGAACGACAAGTGACGCAGCGATCTATTGTACCTCAGGCTGTCGGCCACTGCCTCTATCCCGGGGTCGCTAATGCCGTCGTTGCGGTCCATCGTCAGTACACGTAGGACGCTGTTGGTCTGCAGCGGTCTGGCCAGCATGCAGCACGTTGCAGTCGTCAAGCCGCAGTCGTTCACCGCCAGGTGGCGCAACGTCCGGTTGTATATCAGCGCCGTCGCCAAGTCTCGCGAACTCTCGTCGCCGATCTCGCCGTTGCGCGAGACTTCGAGCTGCGTGAGGCGAGAATTGCGACGCAGGGCTGTGAACAGTGCGGACGCGCCGCCGGCTCGCAGACCGTTGCCACAGACCGACAGTCGACGCAGCGGAGAATTAGGCGCCGCCAGAAGTTCCGCCAGCGCCCGCGACCCGACGTCGCCGACGCGATTGTCGCTAAGATCCAGTTCGGACACCACGCGACTCTTGCCGACCGCTCGCACGATCAGCTGACAGCCGCGACTGGTCAGCTCGTTTGCGGCCAGGCCGAGCACGCGCAGTGACGAGTTGCGCTGCAGCCCATACGCCAACAACATGGCGCCGTCGTCTGCCAGCCGCACACCGGCCAGGTCGAGCGAGTACAGACTGGTGTTGAGTTGTAAGACTCGAGTCAATCGGACGACCGTCGGTGGGTCGAGTCTGCAGTTAGGCAGCGCCAACTGACGCAGACACGAAAACTGTTCCAGGAGATGTTCGAAGCGTCTAGCGATCGGTTCGCAGAACTGCCGAGACGAAAGCTTCACTGATAACATCGGAACATATCTAGACACACGGACACACGGACAGACAGACATGCACATGGGAACAACGTTACGTATACTGCAGGATCAATACAGCCGATGTTGTATTTATTGTTTATCGCGACGCGACGAACTACGCGCGAAGATGAAATGTACCCTCGTAAAAGAATTCAAAACGAAATGATATAATACAGTCACTTGGTATATAATACCCCTGATAGGCTATAACACAAAAAGTACAAATGTGCGATTTAATTACAAGGTTGAACTTGGTTTGTTGCTTAAAAGCCACAAATATCACTTATTAGTATCATTATGAACCCCCTCCGGAACTTGTCAAACGTGGCGCATGTGGCCCGTGAACACAACACAACACACCAGGCGCCCATTAAAAATTGCAACGTTCTTGGTCTGCTTTATTAAACCATCTGTCTTGACCGCGCATGAAACCAAGAAGCGACCAGAGCTCTCAAACCTCCGCCGAGAATGGTGCTGCTACCCGGCGAACACGTGGTTTCAGTTTATACCCCATTTTTCGGATCCAGAAGCTCAATAGAATCCGAATCGCCACTGAAATCTAACCATTTCTTTCTTAGGCCATACCAAAACCCTCCAAAAATTGATAAAAGTCTGTTTATAACTTTTCGAGTTATCTTGGATACAAAAAACGGACAGACACAAAACCATAGATGTAAAAACGTTCCATGAAAAAATACAAATTAAAAAAACGTAAAAAAACGTGGCAAACATTTTAAAAAACGTTTAAAAACGTTGAATAAAAAACAAAAAACGTTGGCCATAATTTGTTCAACCTCCTGCCTAATGCCTAACGCTGTAGGTGCAATATACCAAGAACTAAAGTCTAGATAAAGACAAATTTCTTTAATTTTAATTTAACCGCGTGCTAATAAGGCCAGAGCACTAGACTAACCAGATATACTAGATAAAAAATTTATTTGATATATTTGGACTAAGTAAGTAAACTACCGTCACTATGACCTATTAATTCATTGCTTTGATTCCAAAGTGCTTCTCGAAGTTCTTGATAAGATTTTCAATGCACGCTTTTTAAAAAAAGTTGAGAAAAACGTTAAAAAAAGTTTTTTACGTCTATGCCCAAAAGCCAAGACGTAATCTATACTTGCTGTTGGCACCAACAGCAGCAGTAGCAGCCACGTGTACAAGTCTTGTCTCTAATTAATGAGAAGTGCCATACTGTCCGCTCTTATCGACTTATGGACTCTGCAGTGGTCTCAGGCCGTCTGGCCTCTCTGTACTTTTAGGCTAGTCTATCTCTATCATATGCTTGAGTGCATCTCGAAAATACGTTTCTGTCAGCATTAGCGTCCAGCAGAAGGACCAGTACTACAGTTATTGTAGCGAGAAAAAACCAAACTTGTGAAAAATCGTGGAAGGCCTTAGCTTTACAGCTAAATATGCATATGGGCCTACACCTAATGCCCAACGGCTCGAGCGACCTGCAGTGATTACTCAGTCAGTCACACTATGGTTGCCATTATGGTTCACGATTGAACCGTTTGACAGTTTAAGAGAATGAGACATTTAAACAGCTGGAGAGATAATAATGCTTCAAAAAAAATTAATGATGACGTCTGAACTATGCACACTTTGAACTGAGTCGGGCCCAGTGGCGTAGCCAGGATCTAGTTGTAGTGGGACACTTGAGAGGTGGAGTATGGGGAGGGGTGTCCCCTCCCCACGGGGAAGGGGTCTGGGGAGAAGGCTGTGCCCCCTCCCCAGAAAATTTTTGGATTTTTGGTGTGAGTATGACGTGTTTTAGTGCACTTTGGCACTATTTTGAGTAACTGAGTAGGCTCCTAGGGGGCACGTGCCCCCAGTGTCCCTTATGGCTACGCTAGTGGTCGGGCTTGGTCGTGTCAAGTGAAATTAAAGTGACCCATTGCCAACTCTGGCTATTACTACTAGGCCTACATGTACTACAACTATACTACTACTATACTACAGCTAGAAAGACACTCGGAGAGCGCAAACCTCCGCCAACGCTATGCCATGTTTTTCAGTTGTGTTCGCCAAGTGGCAGCACTATATTTGGCAAAAGTTTGCTCTATTTGGCAATGGTAAACAGCAGAGAATCCTTAAATCCTATCCTGGATCCAGATCCTGATCCGGATCGCCACCAAAATCTAATCACCAAACTGGGCGAAGCTTGGAGCCCGCCTTTACGTTTTTGTATAATCCTGCTAACAAACCAACAGACAGATAAACGCTGGGTATCAGATGACCTCCTTGGTGGAGATAGATAACTAATATACCTGTCAGCAGTGTCTCTGAGAACGACGACAGGCCGACGCTGCTGTGAAACGATTCGCGACTTGCGTCGTCGACATCGTTTGATGGACTCGACGTCGCGGTAGTCAAACTCAGAGCGCGTCTCGCTGTCCACGTACACCACGTGCACGTCCCACGGTGACGATCTACCACCACCACCGCTGTCCCAGTCGTCCGTGTCCTCGTCGTCGTCCTTCTGACCTCGACGTCGTTCCAGACAGCAGCGACACGTGCAGCCGCCAACCACCTTCAGCACAGAATACACGCGATAACAAACGTTAATAAAAAAACTAAAACGTGAAAATGCACACCAGCTTTTATGGAAAAATAACAAAGTTTGTACACGAAGAATAAACGAATGAAGATTTCCAGCCCGGGCAAATAAATCGAGTGCGGGCCTGTCTGGACTCTGACTGGTGTTAAGGCGGAGCGTGTTGACCCGTGTCCTGTGGCAGGTAACATCCCATATTCCATATGATCCCATATGGAAGGTGACGCTTCATATCTCTAAAATGAGTTCTCATGAAGAGCTATGCCCCTTTTAAGCCTAGAAAATGTAACTATCAGAGAAACGCTGAAACGTTGAAAACTACAATGACCGTGAGCTTCTCTGTGTCGGCCCCGCAGCCTGGAATTCACCACATGAAGAGACATTTGTGATTCATCATCATCATTCTGTTTATGTCGCTGTCCAGGGGCGCCGGAAACACTAAGGGCATGGGGAGCGTTCTACTTGAGGGCAGTGAAATCTTGGCCGGGGGCAGACGGCAAGCCCCTCCCTAAATTTTGGGTTGTCAGAAAGTTGTTAAAAAACTATTAAACTATTTGGTGCTGAAAAAACATATTGAAAAAAAATTAGTGGCAAAATTTAAATTCTGAGCATCTATAATCATCCCTGTCGGAAACTGTCTGTCGGACTTCTGTCCAAAATTTGCAATGTCCGTCGAAAAATCACAACTTTCTGCTCGTATACTACGACGCCATTGCTTGAGGGCTTTACAGAAGACCTATAGGCCACAGAAGTCTTCACTTTTCAGTGCTTTTGTACTGCTGCTTTCTGTTTAAACTATTTTAGACTCTACGCTGCCTTTGTACGTTAACTTAGTAATTACTGCAATATAGAAACGTTCACTTTTGCTAGTAGGCCTAAATAAAATTTCACCACAGAATGCATCAAAAGCACACAAATTTTTATTTCTGTAGAAAATACACTGGTGCTAAAGCGAAAAAAAATGGAAATTTATAACAATTAACCAACAATATATATAGGCTACGTTTAATAATGTTATAAGAAAAATTAACATTATGGGGATGGACAAAGCTTAGTAAGTCTAAGTTTAGTTTCATTGTAAAAGGGCATTTCTCTGCCCCGTGCTGCCCCCGTGCTACAAGGGCAAGGGGGCAGCTGTCGCCGCTGCTCCCGTGGCTCCGGTGTCATGGGCTTAGCTTACCGACGGGCTGAGTTTACCAGAGAATATTGAATAAGCTGAAACTTTGAGTTGTTTACGCTTTTGACAGTCTAAAAACTGTCTTGCAGCTTATTCAGGCTTACTCAGTACAAACTTTGTTAATTTTCATGGCTGATTAAGCCGCAACACAAGTCTTTTAGGCCGTAAAAAGCGTAAACAACTCAAAGTTTCAGCTTATTTCAGTACCCTCTGGTAAACTCAGCCCGCCGGTAAGCTGAGCCCACGACACCGGCGCTGCCTGTCACTGTCTGAAAACTGAACTGTTTAGCAGGGCCTATGGCGTTAACTATACAGTGTAGTGATAGCTTTGCTATTGAAACTGGGCGAACATAAACTATCGTACTGAAGCTAACTGAACAATGACCTTGAGAACAAGGTCAAGCGCGTCAAGGAAGTCTGCGGTATGTCGGTCTGTGTCGAGTTTGCGCAGAAGTCGGCAGAACGTGGCGAACTCGTCTGACTCGGTGTCAGTGATGATGCTGGTCAGCAGTCGACGCAGTTGATCACTGCTCATCAGCAGTGGTGAAGTGTTGTCTGCGCCCTGCAGGGGACACCGGACAGTGAGCTTGGACGGCGAACTGCGTCTGCTGCGACGTCGAAGATGCTCCGCTATCAACACCGGCTCCACCTACATGCCATCACGACATATACGAGTTATGAGGTGTTTACACGATCCAGCAAACGTCCAGCAAACTTCCAGCAAATGCACTCCAAATACACATGCTAATGCTGGACGTTTGCTGGATCCTGTAAACACCCTATTACGCTGCGATTAGATAGCAGTAAGAACTGATCTGATAGAACTGCAACCAAGGTCAAATTATTGTCTGCAGGCGTTGCTCAATAGATGGCAGTTTGGCTTACTTGTTAACGTCGTTGATCGCATCAACCAAATTTGTCAACGCCGGGCCCGGTTAGTACTTGGATGGGTAACCGGTCGGTAGCCGGGTAAACCATCTCTTGGTATGTAACCAGCCATTCAGGTCAACTCAGCCTGACTATCCCTGCGTCCGTGGGAAAACGCAATGAGTATCAGCGAAAGTTGGGACGTAAACAGGCACACCGTGCGATGCACTAGCGCCGTATCTGTGGTGGCATGGCAGTGTAAACTGACGTCTGGTTGAGGGCTAAGGAAACGGAGATCATCGCCGCCCTATGGGCTTTATAGCTGGGGAAGCACTTTGACTATAGCCTATACACACCTACGACGCCGACGCGACTCAACTGACGGCGAAAGTAGAGTCCACGTCGTCAAGTCGGTTCGCACCTACGACACGACTTAACAGTTCAGTTGAGTCACGTGACACGTCGGTGTTGAAGGTGTGAATTGGACATTACGTTACCCAGCTGCAAACACAGCCTTGCCACATGTAGCCTACCATATACCTCGTAGACGAGAAAGTCGACCGTCTGTCGCAGCACGTCGCCCACCGTCGTGCGTCCGTCCGTGGCCTCGGCGTCAACCCGCCCACCCACGTTGTCGCTTCCGGTTGTCGATAACGTCACGTCCAGCGGGGTGCAAGGGGCGGGGCTTGGGCTTGGCTCAAACTCTGTGATTGGCTCAAACGACGAGAAGACTTTCCCTGGCTGAGCGCGCCGGGCTCGCACACCTGACGACGAGCGTACAATAACAGACAACCAAACTTAACACTTAACCATAGACAACGTGTTTTAAATACTGACTTTCACTGAATACCGTAAGCGGCAAAATCGTTAAAATCATAAACATAACCTCAATCTATGCAGCTGTTAGATAACAATGACTTAGTCGTAACAGGCTTGTTGGTATTGGCGTAATGTTGCAAAACGGAAAGTTCGGGTTGCGAACTTAATCAAATTTAAAGTACGAGCGAGAATCGAAGCCCTGCGATGTCGAGAGAGAAGGCTCTTACCTGCTAGGCCTATACATTACGCGGTACAGCACCGACACATCGCTACCACAGTGCAAGTGCATGCGATGTCAATTGTAAAATGTCAGGCATACATAGAATTTAAACCCCTGTGCACTCTGCTTGCACTGGTACTGTTTTCGCAATTTTAGCTGTAGTCGTGCGTCATAAACCAGACGACTGTGTAGTCTATGCCATCTGAGTGTGGCTTAAGTACGTTAGACTGTTTGAAGTGATACTATAAGCTTGTACTGCGTACTGCGTACTCGCTTACCCACTCCAGCAGTGCAGTGTCTAGTATACAGAAATGTATGTTATACGGTAACTACTAAGAGTCTCTAACCTGCGTGCATCGGTCTCATGTTGACTTTGCTGATGCGGTCAAGCAGGTCACGTGACGACCAGGCACGTGCTACGCGCATGCGCAGTGACGTGGCGGAAGTCGACGCCAGTTTCCCGCCACCAGTGCCGCCGCCAGTGTCAGTGTCGGCAATGTCGGCAGTGTCGGAGATGCCGGCGGGAGACGCGTTCAGAGCGGCGGCGGCGGCGTTGAGCTTCCATTGCTGACTGCACCAGGACGTCAGGTTCTCGTCCGAGAACGATTTCACTGAAAACAAACAACCGAGCGACTCAGACTGCGTGATATCAGCATCAGCAACGCCCAGAAAAGTGTTCTGAAGCATTATGCGACCGTACTATACCCCAGCGGTCACAGTACGGTCGTGAGGACAAAGGCCTTTGCATGCCGGCTGCGTTGTATAGCTATTGTACTCGTAGTTTAGTCGAAAACGTAAACGCTCTAGCCTTTTGTTTTTTGTGGCATGGCAATGTCGCAGGTCCAGGAAAAATAACGTAGGGCCTAACTAGAGTACAACGTCGCGGTATGAAAGAAATATGTTACATAAACTAACTGAAACCACAGCTTTAGCTGTGCTAGAACTGTCACCGCTGGTTTTCGTTCTAACGCATCAAGTTCTACGCCGACGCCGGGTTACCACCAAAACTGGCAAGGATCGCCGAGCAACTGCTGGTTGGAAGAAAGCATGCAAACCAATCCCGCAGACGTGATAACTAACAGAAGCGAGGAAAAAACGTGAAATAAGATATTCTAGAAGCCGAGAAACGGAGAAAGCGGTCCGACGGTGGAAGCAAAATGATTAGAACTCCGTCAACGGTCGTTTGTGATGGGATATGCAGTGAGTGACAACCCCGTCATACCTCGGTCACGTACGAAGGCTCCATGCTGCAGCGCGTCGGCTAATATGCCTCGCAGCTAGCAGTGCAGCATCAGTCGAAACGAAATCACGGCAGCCAGCGGCCAGCATTACAGATTGTTTGGCAGCCAAGTCTGACAGGAGCCGGGAGAGGGGAGGGAGCTGAGTGGCTGGGGAGGGGTTCGTACTTATGTACGGTCGTAAACACGTCTGGAACCTCTAGAGCAGCAACATCAGCATCTACTGTATGGTGTCGGACACTTTGGGTGGTTTCTATTGTTCCTTGGAGACGAACAACTTGGGTGGTAGGAGTGTTGGGGGAGGGCACCGAGGGCGTCAGGGGGACGGAAATTTGCTGACCAATCACGACAGCCGTCAGCTAGTTGCGCTCTAGTGAGCCGACTATTGAATCACTATTGGAATCGAATATTCGGCCTATGGGCAAGCCTTTTCTATGATGCAATGAAAGTAATGAAGACCTTCTGGAGACTCGTCGAAATCGGAAATTCACCAAGATGTCATACAATCGTTGTAAATCACCGACAACTGACGCACCATGCACGCAGTGCCGCCGACAAACGGACAAACTACAAACTACCTTACCAGATCTCCACTTTGTCCACTACGACTACTTCAACAGCTGACCACGGAGTCCGAGAATTACAGAGGCAGCTAGGTGTCCCTTAACAGTTATTCTACTGAATGCAAGAATTCGTGCTATAAGCTGCAAGATCGCGCTCAGTCGACCGTTAACAATAGGATGCGGTACAACCGTACGATGGACATAAAACTCCCACCCCAATTCCCTTCCACACAGACTACAGACGTATATGCCACCTGTCATGCTGCTAGGTACGTCCACTCCAGCAGCTGACAACAACGGACAAGTGACCTGTTTTCGCTCTCGTTAGCAAGGCTATACTCTCGCATATTACATGGCACTAGCAATGCGATGCTGGCAAGACAAAACATGATAAGCAATGCAAAGTGAAGTTAGTTAAACGTAGGCTACATTCGTACAGCGCGCTTCGCGTCCTCAGCCGTTAAATCGTCTCGGTTATGAGTATATTATACTACTGCATAATGCAATTTCTCTAGGAATTCCCCAGCATCAGCATGAACCTTGTATCGTAAGATAAATGCCTTGGCTACTTTTTCTGTTGCGTCCTTTGTAAACGTTCACAAATTAGTTCTGAAAACGTATAAAGTTTGCACTCCGTACATAGTGCAAATTAAAGCACAACGCTAATCAAGGTCATCCGAGGTACATATGTAGGCCTATCAACAGATCGAACGCCCGTTTCATTAGCGTCTCACACTAACCGAGATCTTCTGTGTCTTATGGTTTCCGATTTATACGACGATTTATCGTGAAAAATAACCATAAATTTGTCCAAGCTAAAACATAAACTACCGTTGAGCGTGCCATGAAAACTGTATGCTCATATCTTGACTTCTTGAGCCGTCTGGCGTGGCCGATGAATGTGACAAACGGGCAGACGGACGGACTGAATAGCAGTAGCAGTTGCGGCGTTACACATTTACAACGGGCGCTATAAGAATGCATACAATCACGCAAAGTACAATAAATCACATACTTTGTCTACAGCACAGAAAAAACACGAGCGACTGACGCCCAACGGTTCCTAATCTTGTTTATTTCTGGCGTCACTGGGCGGGACGCAGTCACTGCAGTACCAGTCACCGGCAGCCACTGCGAGGCTGGTATCTTGATTAAGTTGCGTTCAACCATGCTGTAACTAGACAAACAACGAACGGCCGCAATAATTCGTGTGCATAGAAATGAACAGTGTTGTTTTTCCCTTAACGTCAACACGCCCACTTCTTCTTCGTATAGCTGTAGCACAGACAATGCTTCTATATTCATTCTACGTTATCCATAATACATCATCTTTCACTCAACTGAAATGGGCTCACCAGTTACTCCTGTCAACGGAACGATCGCAGTAATTTTGATTTTCTGCGCTTTCTTCTTCTTGAGTTAGAGGCACGTATGGAACAGACAGAAAGACGGATGGACGGGCAAGAGGCGTAATGTGGCCTGTGTAGAACGGCGTCGGTCGCGCAGTAATCGATGATCAGCCTTATGAATATATGCGCAGAGAGGCTGAAGTGTCAACATTTACGCATCTGACCAGCGTCCGCTTGCAGCCAAGTCATGTATTATTCAGAGGGCATTATCGGCCGAAATTACCATCATCATAAAGCATTTCGGCTGCCAACAGCTTCTACTGGAAAACCTGCACCCGGTGCACCACACTGCATGCACATTTCTGCCTTGAAAGTATCGATTTACTACATATGAGGAATCAAAGTGTGCAGCAAATATCAGGAACGCAGTTCTGGCATTGAAAATTCTGCACTCCAGCAGTCAAGCGTATAGCGTTCATAAAGAAGACAGGGCCCGCAAATCTACCAAGTCGACGTTTCGTCATTTGAAGGACTGGTACTTCTCGGCGTTAAAGCCAAAACGCATCAGAGCCTGAGCCTTCGTACAGCTTCACTTCAACACTGAAAGGACATTTACTAGGCTCTACGTCAAGATAATAAAGTGTTCAGCTCACATCAGCTGTTAGGTAGGTACCCCAGCCAACATAGGCTTCAGGAGAAAAAATATGAATGTACAGACTACAGAGACGGTCAACAGAAACCCACCGACTGATTGGTTAGGCTTGGGGTAAACCCTCACCAGATGTCACTGTCTTCAAACGACATTCGTTCATCAAGTCAACTACAGAGAACTAATACTTACTGGAGTGGTCATGGACCAAGGTACATGCGCCGCCGCTGGTACTGTGTTGCTGTCCCATGCCACCTCGCTCTGTAGTGTGTATAGACCTCCACTTAGTACGGTAGTAGCCTATGCGAGTGAGCCCGTCCGAGATACGGACACGTCGTTTGCCGGTAGTCCGACACCGACTGACTGGACTGAGAACTGCAGCCGTGGGGCAGTGCCGCAGCAGCAGCAGCAGCCGGTGCCGCTATCTGACAGTCGTTTCGGTCATCATGTCTGATAGACAGCGCCGGGCGCTGTGTGTCGTTCTGTTCGCAGTGACATTTGCGGTGTCGATCATAGCAACAACAACGGACGACCACACCAACGAGTCATCACTGAGTGTTTACGTTCATCCACACAGCGCTGGTCACCCGGCCGGCCAGCCAGCCAGCTAGCGCGCTGGACACACTGACCATTCATTGACCATTCATTCAGTCGACCATTCACGCCGCTTTGTCTGCACACCGAGCGACGCCGTGACGTGACGTGCGACGTCTTCCTAGCGCCGTCTGTCTGTACGTCTATTAACGCTTACAAGCCCAAAGCGGCCTGTGCCGGGGCCGGCCGGGTACTGCCGGCGATTAGACAGATCGATGCCGGCGAGCTCTGTTCGTTCGCATTGATTGCTAGTCTACTACTGGGCTGCTGCACAGCACAGAACCGAACTGCTGCGGCGAGTGAGTGCTGGCCAAGCAAGCACCGACCCGACCCCGTGTGACTCGGCGCCGCTGTCCACGCGCTCTGCATCACGACGGACGCTGCATGCAGACGCCATTGTATGCTTGAGCTGCAGACGAGAAGATCTCCCCTCCCTTTCCTGTACTCCCCCCTCGATAGGCAACACAAGGTGCTTGTCGGATGACCTTCCGCCACAGACCTGCAGTAGTCCCTCGACGCTCTCACTGCCCGCTGCTGCCGTCTCTCTCATCGCTTACCATCGAACGACGACGTCATTAGTTATAGCTTTCATCGAATAACGTTCAACGGCTTAGCCTAGTTTATCGCTGTCCGATTTCACCTGTTTCAAAATGATTTCTGGTTTAGTCAGATGATTAACAGAATGAGCTAGTTACGTTCTATTCTTTTCTGTATTGATAACCGGACACCTCGGACCTAGGTCCGAAGTGTTCGATAAGCTCTGTATTTTTTGGTTCGCTCTATCTATGACATTTGTGATCACGACTGACAGCAGAAAATTCCAGCAGCCTTGTATAGGCCTACTGCATGCATCTGTAATACGATATGGTAAATTTCATTGATTTAAATCACTAAAATCTACAAATAAGTCAGTTTACACAAGCTTAGGACTCTGAGAATTAGCGCGGTTTAAGCCGACGTAGATCGAGAATGCAATTACTGCAATGCCTATTTTCGCATATCGTCGGACGAAAACAACACGGCTTAGTTGGAACGGATTTGTCGGCGGCGGTAGCGGCAATGCTACTACTAGTGTAGCGTAGCACGGTACCAGTGTGGGTCTCTACTGTGGCTGGACCGGGCTGCTGAGCCGTGGTGCAGGTCCGTGATTCAATGCGGCTGTAATCGCGAGTGACTGAAATCAGCCGACGGATCTTCGTGCAGTTCACTCACTTCCGTTCAGCCCTACACCCGCGTTACAGGACGTGTACATCATCGATCCGCTTTTACGCCGATAACGCACCGCTGACCCGAGATTACCGTCTGTCCGTGATACAGCCGTACGTGTAATGGTAGCATCATGATGCACGTGAGCCTGCTTCGAGCTGAAGACTACCATGGGAGACTTCATTCGCGGTTACGGCGTCGAGCCTTATGCCTCAGCTCGCTGAGACATTGATCTTTGACCTTTTGATCCTACAACCCTATCGATTCATCTTTGTTCCCTGATGCATAACTAGCAAAAGTTTGGTGAAAATCCATCTAATAATAATGTAGGCATTGTTGCTAAGACAACATTGCAGACAGACGGACGGACGATGTACGCCAAACATATAATGCGGATGAGAATTGATAAAAAAAACTGCATAGCGACTTCCATAATGCACTCTCAGTCTCTCCGTGTGTTAGCCGACGAGCACAGATCAAAAGTTTTTTTAGAAACCTTGGACGGACCAAGCCGGAAACCGAATGCGCGGCGCTAAGAAACAGCAGGCCTATTCAATGGCATTCACGCGCTGACGATCAGCGTGCAATATTAAAAGCCGTGCGGCGGCTTTCGGCTTAAATGCACCCATTCATGGAGAAATTTGCACATTACTTAGTACCGTACGTATCGTGCAGACGAAATATCAGAAATGCTTGTACCGGTCCGGTGCAGTCAAAAATCAGCTTAAGCCTAGAGCGGTTATAGACTAGCTATCAATGACTTTGCATTTGCAATAGGCATATATACTGTACTCAGTTTGAAAAAAGTAGGCCCAGTGCCTGTAGGCCTATTTTAACCTAAAGCTACCTGAAACTCAGTTAAATCATTCTGTTACCACGATGTGCAATATAGCTCGAAGCAAGCAAAAGTCATGCTATTGCGCTGATATTTCATGTTCATAACAATGATTGATTAAGCATTTAAGTTAAAGGTTGTTTTTAAACTTTAAAGCTCTTTATAAGAAAAAAACTCATCCCAAAGCTACGGAGCGTCATCTGCCATATGGGATCACAATTGCCACCCAACACAGGTAAACGCGCCATATATATATATATATATATATATATATATATATATATATATAT
>Ga0056128_1002835_pt1 | contig 20855 bp, 13 predicted proteins | sample WorMetLIZISLAND2_FD_71113 | JGI IMG/M metagenome (GOLD analysis project Ga0056128, IMG submission 71113) | Marine gutless worms symbiont microbial communities from Max Planck institute for Marine Microbiology, Germany - Olavius geniculatus... ... | reverse complement strand
CTTGCTTGAGTTCAGCGATTGTCTTCGGCTTTGTTTTAAGCTTGCGGTAAGCTTCCAACATTGCACCCCACACATGATAGTCCATTGGGTTTATATCCGGCGAATTTGGAGGCCACTGGTCTTTGGTGATGAAATCTGGACAATTGGTCCACAGCCAGTTCTATGTGCGCTGCGCGGCGTTGCGCGCTACGTGTGTGCTGGCTCGCCGTCCTGCTGGAAGATGAATACAGTGGGCAGCCGGCGATTGCTTTAAAAGAAGGAAAATTTAATGATAATTTATAAACAATATAAATTGCTGTTTGTCAAAACGTCACTGTGACGTCATCGGCAGTAACGTGTAACCAGTTTTTAAAAATTAAATAGCATTTTTAACATGAACATTTTTGAATGCCGAAAAATCGGTAGGCGGTCATGTTAAAAAGTCTATAACTTTGTCAATTTTTAACAGAATCAAACTTTGTTTGGCAGTTAGATGTAACGGGTTTGCGCAAATAAACCTGTAAAATTTCAAATTAAAATTCTAAGCGGTCGCTGAGAAAACGGCGAAAAACTTTATGGGGCTACTTTTTTGCCGCACCCTGTATTTTTGCTGTTTTATTACAAAAGTAATATTTTCCTGTTGGTGGTTAATTATAATCCATTTGTTTTCCACTGCTATGAAGACATAGAGCCTCTAATATTTCTGGGTCACGACGTTGACCTTCTGGGGTCACGTGACGTTATCGGTTACGTGACCATTAGACTCGACAATGTCGGCATATGCCATTTTCTATTGGTGGTCCATTGTAACCATGCGTCTATCTTGCACCGTTACGGAGATTATAACGCCTAAAATTTGCGCCCATGTTGTAAGCCAAAAGTTTACTGCGCATGCTCCGTGCCACGTGACCTGTGGGCAGCGGGTCCAGAATGACCACATATTTGTAATTTCCGAGACCATACTGCCTATTACAACTTCATACAACTTCTATGGGGCTACGATGACGATTAACAGCCATTTGTAGGTGAAAATTTTATACATAGGTCTATTTTGAAGGCCAAAATGATGATTGCGCATGCTCCGGGTTACGTGACCTGTAGGCAGGGGGTCGAAAATGACCGAATATTTGGAATTCCCGTTGCCATATTGTTTATTCACTATGCAACTTTTATAGGGCTACGGCGACGATTGATGGCCGTTTATAGGTGAAAATTTTGTACAAGACCGTTTTGGCCGAAAATCTCTAAGTCCGTTTTTGGGCCAAATGTTCGACTTTGGGGGTATTTTTCGGAGATTAAATATTAACTTTAAATTTTCGTTCCCAAAAAGGTTTGACCCTTGCGTGAGGCCGCGTCGTTTGAGCCATCGCGCGTAAAAATCTGCCTCTCGGTCTGACCTGTAGGCGTGTCATTAGAAAAGTTGACCATAAACCAGAAAAATTTTCGTTATATTTCACCCATTTACCGGGAAGTCTCCAATAGACGGATTTGCACGAAATTTTGCACAGATCATCTCGCGGATATAATTACCTGTTCTAAATTTTGTGTCGATTCGTTGAGGGGTATCGAATCTTCGAGGAGTCGAATTTCGCCATTCTCCATTGACTTTTTAATACAGGGTTGCGCTACCGCGTGCTTGTGATGACGATGTAACCTACCAGTGACGTTAACGTTCGCTCGTTCTAAAAATCGCTGTCAGATTTTTACCTCATAAAAACCACGCTTTATTGCGCAATTTTACGGTGGTTGACAGTTTCGGTCACAATAACCGTCATTTTGGCTAACTAGAACACTGTACTTGATAAAATAGCAAAATTCACATGAAAACCCTTGTCACGTTCACTGGAACCTCCAGTCTAAATTTAGCCTACACGGCAAACTGTGGACCAACCGACATGGGTTGTAAAGGAGAGGATGACCCAGTGTTGAGAAGGTAGCCATAGTTGCCGTAAGCAGATGGGTAAATAAATGTAGTATCGTGATGAATTCTTATAGTTTGTTAAACTTTAGTCTTTGTTAAGCGACATCTGTTATTGTTTTATGGTTAGTTATGACTGCTCTGCGTGTTATTGTAGTTATGTTAAATGTTGGAAAGAGAACACATTTACAGGCAACATTTAAAGTATACGTCACATTTGATCGATTGTTATTTCATCATGCATAAGCTTATGCCAGTTATCAACTTTTGAGTTCGATGGATTATTACTGCCCGCGGAACTCAGGAACCGTTGCACTTCGTTTGATAAAATTTTGCATGAACGTGTAACTTGACTTCCCCAGTCATAAGTCAAAAGTCAAGGTAACATGTTTTTGTGTGTTTTTATCGTGCATGATACTACTTGAACCAATTAGCATGGATTCACAAAATGTCATTCGCTAGTTGGCGCCACTTTATTATACGTACTGCCCGCGAAAGCGACTGGGGCTAGCCTTAAGCAAGGCTTAACGATTTAGTTTGTGAATTTTGCTTTATTATTGGTTTAATTTTCAATCCAGCACTTGTGAAATTGTTAAAAATAGAGTTGTCAAATTAACGCGTTAATACATTAATGTACGTTGAAAGAATTAACGCAATATGCAAATTTACTAAATTTTGTTAAGCAGGGGTTCCAATATTTCAACAAACCGCGGTTATTTGAAGATAAAATAAAATTCAAGTGATCAGAAATTGTCTTTTTTGCCGTTCCATCACTACTGTGACGATCTTGCTACACAGGCACGACTTCAAGTCTTCATGGGTTTCAATCCTGTCACCCTCTCTAGGGTCTCTCGATGTAGTTCACCAAAATTATGAGCAATATTGTTGATGCGTTATTAACGCGCTAACGCATGCGTTAAAAAATTAACGCTTCGACAGCTCTAGTTAAAAATAATTGATGATATTTCATGAATTCGTGCTACTGAATGACTTTATGCTGCTGATTCTTTTGTTTGATCACATCGCTGTGTAGCTGTCGTACATCAGATTTGATTTGATTTCTGACTTGAAGAACAGAATTCATTTCACGGAACATTCTTTAGATTCACATTCAATCAACCATTCTTCATCTGTTTGCAATTATTAACGTACGTCGTACTCATCCAACTACTAATAATCAGTTAAAATTAAGATTGAGTAAGATGAATAAATTGCAAACTTAAAGGTGGGCTTGTGACAGTTGCTGGCCAAAAACAAATAAAATTCATTCATTAATGGCCTACTTTATTCTAAATCAGACCACTTATCATACACAGAGACAAAATATTTGTTGACAATAATTTAATTTACACGTCACGAAATCGACAAGTTCACAATGTGACGATCGGGCAGACAAACAGACGGACAGACAGACAGACAGATAAACAGACAGAGATCGCACGTGACAACTGTACATGATGTAATACTGTAGCGGTAAACAGCGACAAGAATACACGAATATAAAACATTGATTTAACGTTCACATGAAATTCATTTAACTCCACGGACGCTCATCTATTTTTCACGCGGGATGTTTATTAATTCACTTGTTTTTGCTTCACAAACTCCCGTATTTGGTTTATTCGATAAATACTAGTGACACGATCTGGCCGGTAAATGCTTAATAAGAGCACTACAGCATTGCAGATACCAGTTAACCAGTAGTTGCCGGTGTTTTAAACTTTAAACCTCTCCAACTAAAAAATTTCTGAGCATATTCTTGGCTTTTGAGTAATTTTTCTCAGACCCCCAATGAGTTAACGTTCCAATACTGTTGTATACAGATGAACGCCCATGCTTACATGCATGCAAAACAGACAAAATAATATACATAAGTAGGCCTAGAATAATAACTATCGCATTATCAGCAACGCTGCGTAGACACAAAGCACAATAATAATATTACTCACATTATACTGTGCCACATCACTAAAATATTTAACACTAATAATACTTCTTCTCATCATTACACATGACATAGCCTATTTACGAGCTACATGACACGGCACTCGGTTACAGACAAGATTATTATTAGATTGTTAAAATTTAATACAAATAAATACCAATAAACTGCAAATATCACCAACTCCAATATATAGGTCCAACTTGTGTCCAATAGCAGTCACAATTTGTCCTCACCCCAATTAAATTAAAATTTCTGCAACCATCAAATTTGTGGGTATACTCGGATAAATTGCTTTTCAGTAAAGCAGACTACACGAATTGCTACTCCTTTCATAAATTTACATAGCGAAGTAACTAAAAAGAAATTATACGCTCTTTAATAGCAAAAACAATCTACGTACTTTTTAACCCACTGTTGCAGGTAAAAGTGAGCCAAATTGATTATAATTCGGCGCTAACATATGAAGAGCAATGACAGTTTTTCCGGAACAGCACGTAGGTGTAGACTATATTCCTCACGTTCCATAATTTTTTCCATCTTATGAAATAAAACGTCCTGATCTTGATACGTTGAAAAATTGTACAATGGAAATACGTATTGGAAACTACGTTCGTAAACTGACTGCGGCATTATAAAACAGCGTGTCTCGCAAATGCTGTCTCTCCAGCCTCTCCCCTTCCCGCTACTCCCCCCCCGCAAAAAAAATGCATTTCAGTGAGAAAATAATTACATCTATGCGGTCACAATTCATCAGATGGCAGGACTATATAATACCAACGGTGTTCGTGCTCCGCCGCAATTCATAACAGTACTCTGTCGCACCTTAATTAACGCTGTTCGCACACGTGAAGTAATAAAACAAAAATAAAACCAAAGCAAATGTTCTTAGTTATTCTTCTATCTTTCCTTTGTTTCACGTGTACGTACGTACCTTTGCTTTGTTTACGTGTGCGCACAACGGACAACGCTGCGCCATAAAATAGACCGTAGTTTCTACACTCAAGCCAAAAAAGTGGGACACGACTTAACGAAATACTGACTAATTCAAAAAGTTATTTCCAATCCCAGTTTAAACCTGTTACCACAGTATCATGTAAAATGCAAATGAAAGCGAGACGTGATGAACATTTAATTGTCACGACGAAAACTTGGTGTTGCGACAAAACAGCTCGGTATGTTATATCATTGTTGAAGTCGACGTGGAGCCAAATCTTTTTCGTGGACAATAACTTAACACCAATGGCAATTCTAACCTGGAGCCACACCCCAAATTTTGGCTCAGCACCCTCAGTTTAGGGTGCATAATATGATAACACGTTGTTGGCCAATAAAAAGTTTTATTGGTGATACCAGTGTAAGTAAAGGCCGTCCTGTCCAGCTGGGTTTGGGTGGAGCACAGTAGGCCTACCCCCGGATTTTCAGCGCTAGAACCGTCACTGCTTAACACTCACAAAACGCACACTTTTTGTTTGACAGCGTGTCATTAGAAGATCTACTCGAAGGTGGCGATGATGACGCCCCTACGGTAGGCGGCGCAGTTGTTGGTATGCTGGCTGTATGAGCCGGAGTGAGTGAATGTTTTGTTGCAGCCTGCGCATCGGTATGGCTTCTCGCCACTGTGAAGTCGACTGTGTTCCGTCAGATGATGCTTGTGCTTGAACGCGCGCTGACATACATCGCACGAGAACGGACGCAGACCTATACACCATCAAATCAACCTATTAATCAATCAGTCATCAATCTGTCAAGATTATTACCTCCGCCAAGGAGGTAATGTTTTTGCTAGACTGTTTGTTTGTTTGTTTGTTTGTCCGTTTGTCTGTCTGAGTGTTAGCAAGATAACTCAAAAAGTTATGGAGGGATATATCTGAAATTATGAGGGTATGTCGGGAATGGCACATACTACCAGTGATTCAATTTTGGGGGTGATCTGGAAGGAATCCTAGATTCTGGATCACTTTGAAATTTTCGTTACCACTGCGTTAAGGGGGGCATAAGGGAACCGCTGGCAAAGCGAAGATGGTGACGCCACCGCCACCTGGCGAACAACATTGCCTTGGCGGAGGTACCTGCGGGCTATGACTGCTTTCTAGTTTTTAGCATGTGCCAGCACAATGCTGGATTGAACACACAAACACAACATAGGCCTACACTGCAGAAAGTACGAAAACACAATTGAAGTAAAAATCAATCAATGCCAACACAGCCAGCCGGCAACTTTAATACGAATTATTAAAATAAATTACGAACGCTGTACAGTCTTCTTTATAAACAAAACTGCTCCGCTAAAAGACGGAAAAATACAAGATAATGTTCATACGAATACGGAGTTTGTCCAATGCATTTCGATAGTTTACACTTTACAGTATATGTCCGTACAAATATAATCATTGAGGTGTTTAGACCGGTAGAAAAAATCAAACAGTTTAATTTCAAATTGTACAGCAGCAATGATCCTTTCATCCTTCTGTGTTATTTTAACTTAACAATAAACATTGTCAATCACGAGGCCATTCGATTCGTCACAGGCAGTTTACAATAAATGGTCCATCATCATCATGCGTCTATCCTGCATCGTTATGGAGATATAGCGCCTCAAAGATAATGGGGTCACGACCTTGACCTTTTGGTGACGTTATCGGTTACGTGACCATTCGACTCCCGGGGGTCGACTTCCTATGGGTGGTCCATGGTGACCATGCGTCTATCTGGCACCGTTACGAAGATATGGCGAAAATAAAAGAAAGAAAGGACAATAAAAAAACGAAGAAATTTCAGCCCAAACGGATGAGAAATGCGCTTTTGGAGCAAAATGCAGACTTCGTGCATTTGTACAAAATCCGTTGTAATAGGATCTTACTAAGTCAGCTCTAACTGCACTTTATACATCTGCTTGCTTAGTTGCTTGCAGTGAACTTTTGAACTTTGTCTATCTGCCAGTCAGTGTCAAGGAATTACTGGACAATTTTGATCTGCTGTCGGCTTTAATGTGTTGTCGTATTATCGACCGTTTGCAGTTAACCTAATGCTATCTGTGATCAAACAAATTGCTTGTTTATTGGGAGCAGTTCGCGGCATATCGCTGTCGGTGTGGTTGGCTGAGTAACGTCTTGATGTGTTTAGCAAGATAGTGTGCAAATGTGGCTTTTTACGTAATAAGGGAAAGACAAAAGTGCATCACTTTAACTCTTGTATAAAATTATTTTAAACAAGTGTCATTCCCACACCGACCGTTCAACGTCCGTTTATTGAAAACTGAAGAAAGGTGAAACAATAAAAAACCGTTAAAACGCGTTTACAAACGTTTATCACAACCATATGATCCGTAAGACAAAATTAGTTATTTGTCGGAATACAATTATAAATGGCTAAAAGTTTATGAAACAGCAGATACAATGAACAATCTCTGAAAGTCAATGCAAGCACTAATAAACCGACAAAAATCAAACACAAGTACCCAAAACTTTTATAGCCAACATGCAGTACATACAGCACTAAATCTCATCTACAGCCCATCAAGTAAGATTTTGCTTTGGCAAGTAGCAGCTGGTCTGAGGTCTGTGGAACTGCTTGAAACAGGCTAGCATTGACTTTGAACCGTTTAAACGACTGCTGAAGACATTGTTGTTGTTCGGAAGTCGAGATCACAGCCCCTTGAGACTAGCCGGTAAATCCGCGCCTATCAAGTTTTCTTACTTACTTACTTAGGCCTACTTGCTGGTTTAGGTGCATGAAAGACAAGACAGGAACGCGTCTAACCGGAATGTTGATAGGTGTGTCTGACGAGTGAACTGTGTTTGGTGAACTCTTTGTCGCACAGCTTGCAGACGTACGCAGGTCGACTGCCACTACCACGAGGATGTTGATGATGATGAAGTTTTCTGGGCGTCACGAGTTCGTCGAACGTCCCGCAGCCGTCCTCGCCGGCAGCCTTTGCCGTCCGCCGGCGCTGTCTGGAACTGCGTCGAGGGCTCGGCACAGCGGCAGCGGCGGCGCTCTGCCCGGGCGAGGCGCTGACCAGGGCGGCGGCAGCCCCCGGTGTCTTGCAGTCGTCCGAAGGGTCAGAGACGGGCGGAGACGGCAGACCGACCCCCGGCTGGTCGGTGGTGCTGTCTTCCACTGACTCGACAGATCGACTTCGACTGAGATCCAACGGCTCGTAGTGCGTTTCGCCTGTCAACTTTACCTGTCAGAACAACATCAGTCCACGACTTGATCCCTCGCACACAATCTCTGCAGACAATATGAGACAAAATAGATATCAGCAATGTAGGACAGTTGAAATTAGCAACGCTAAACTTCTGTATCAGGAAAAAAAATTTTGTAAAAGGAAGATAAGCATTTCGAGCACTTGGTTAGGTCTGGGTGATTATTTTAGGAGAAATCTCCATTTCCATTTAGTTCTTAATAAAACAAGACACACATCACAGTACGTCTATATGCAACTAACTCATTTGCTGAAGACTTTGCCTATTCTGAAAAACACAAGTTTTTTTTGTTTTTTTCTCAGCAAGGAGCCTGTCGATACAGACAGGAAGACTGCGGCTGGAAAAGTAAATAGTGAACGTGCACCAAAGTGGAGAAGTCTAGGGATGGGGCTTTGAGTTCTGGGGGTCCGAAAATGTCACCCCCAACCCTCCGAAAAAATTTGTGAAAATATAGGTACAAATCTGTGCAATTTGGTTCATTTTGGAAGTGAATTACGCTGTTACGTAAAATGTACAACTTAATGTTTAATTTACATATATTGAGAGATCAGTTTGACGATAAAGCGAGACAACTGAGTGTTATATACCGGTGACTTGGTGGAACCTGTCGAGGACTCGGAGGGACTTCGTCTACCTCGACGTCGATCTCTGGCTCGCTTATTCTGGAACCAGACACGCAGAACTCGGCGCGGCACTCCGATCATCTGTCCTGCCACGCGGTCCAGCTCAGCGGTCGTCGGGCGAGGGTTACGCGCGTAAACCGACTCAAGCAGCTGACGCTGTTGACGTGAGATGACCGCACGACCACGCAGCACAAACTGACGTCCGTAGCTAGGCGAGTCCGTCAGCAAAGTGCCTATACAATACATACGTACATGTTTTACTTCTACGTACTCTATGTGCTATGTATTTACTTCGTGTATATGCAGCATTTATAACAACAGACAACTCTACGAAGAAATGTGTGTATAAATAAGCGGAACTGCAAGATTATAATTATAGCAATTCAATGTCAGTCTTCGAATTTCCACGTTAATACGGGGCTCCTAACTATACACAAACGCACGTCCAAACGTAGCACGGGAGTACGAGTATATCCGCAAAACTTCAAAGATACCATAAATTTCAAGTTAAGGTACCGTACGAAGCTACGAACACACCGAGAGTTTTTAGTACTTTCAAGCTGCGCCGTGCATCTCAGGTCCTGCTAAGTCCCAAACACGGCACCGCCCATTAAAATAAAAAAAATGCAACCACAAGAACGATGCCACGAATTCGACATTTGAATATACAAACCGTCGAGTTTCGCATTCAGATCCACTTCTCCACCGCGCTCGGCCGCCTCTTCCTCGAGCATTTCCTGTCGCAGTCGGTCGGCGACGGCAGCCAGAGTGTCCAGCCCGCTACACGCAGACTTCTGTCCCGCTGATTGGTCGGCGGTGGGTCTAACATCAACGGTGACGTCATCGGCGGGTTTGATGACGTCATCGCTGGGCGTGACGTCACTGGAGGCCGGCGAATAGCTGAGGGTCGTGGTACCAGTGGGCTCGCTGGTCGTTCCTCCAACACCGGAAGTCCCAGTCAGTATCAGCGACTGGAGTTGTATACCGTCGACGGGAAGCGTTATAATGTACACTTCCTGCTGCGCCTGCGCACACGCCTCGCTGCCAACACTACGTCCGGTACTGGCGTTATTTGCACTGTGTAGTAGTCGTTGATGACGTCGACAGGTGCGTGAGGTCACGTGACTGCTGTACGAGCCCGAATGTGTGAATCGCTTGCCGCAGTACGAGCACTGGAACGGCTTCTGACCGGAATGAGTTCTCACGTGCTCCTGTACGTAATATTTAATAATTCACTATTGTCTATATGCCAATTTGCTGGTGGTATAAGCTATAGTTTTTCATCTGACGCAATGCACGAAACGGACGCAACGGATGCAGCTGACGCAACAGCCAACACGCAAAGATAGAAGTGATGTCTAATCAAAGACATCTGGGTATGTAACTATGTAACCATGCAACCCTGGTTAACTCAACCTGGCTATCCCTCCGTGAGTAAACGCATGCTGATGCACTGCAGTTTCTCCATTGACATGAACATTAAAAATATATCCGTTTTTATATAAAATAATAATAAATGTAGAAAATACGAATCATTTTGATAGCAAAAAGTTGACGTAAAATCGGCGAAATAGATTTGTTAGCATACACGGGTGATTAGCTGATGCCAATCAGCTGCCAGTGCTGAAACTGTGAAACGCTTCTGGTCACGGATCTACTCAGGTAAATAGCGCTTTATCAACCTGACCTTAACGTTTATTTTAAAAGAAATTGCAAATTATGATAATACAAGATAAACTGAAACCTGAAGATGATGTTTAAACTTGAACGCTTTGAAGCATTCTGCGCAGCGAAAACGTCGCTCCTCGATGCGTACAGATCCGGCGCCGCCATTGTTTCTTCTCCTTCCGGCGGAAGTGGAATTGGTCGCCATCTTGCCGAGTCGTCGGACGCCGCCGCGACAACTCTCGGCCGACCGGATGACTTCATATTCCGTCTTCACTGACGTCATCAGTGACGTCATAGACTCCACGTTGTCGGAGGTCGTGTCGCAAACTGTTTCCGGTTTGCAGGAATCCTGCCATCTGGCGGACAACTGCTGGACTTCACCGACTTCCGGCGACTGGATGTCGATTATCATATCTCCACCTGTTATACAGGAAAACATCACTTGACTAATCTACGGTGCAACCACGCAGATTTACCTACAGTCGCAGCGCAAGTCTATTCGTGCGACAAAAGCCAGACTCGCAGTTACCTTGGCGCTAGTATAACTCACTTTATCTACACAGAGGGACAGAAGGCTGAGTTGTAAAAACAAACACAACAGTGAATACTTTTGTCAACGCTTCTAAACTATAAGGTATACAGCTTTCGCTGTATTCGTTGAAGAAGATCCGCGAGATGGATGACGGATCAGATAACCGTTATCAGCTATAGAAATTCTTTCTTCACTGCATAACGGTAGCAGAGAAAAGTGATAAAAACAGAAAAAAAGAAAAAAAATGATATATGCTAGACTTAACTCAGTCATCTTAGTCCGTTGCTTAACTAACTCTTTAAAAAATAGTAAAAAAAAGTCCTTTCCGGGGTCTTAAGGCCCATGGGGCGGCACCGATCTCCGTTTCCTTGGCCCTTGGGCAGACACCAGTTTTTACACTGCAGACCACGGATACGGGGCCAGTGTATCGCGCGGTGTGATTGTTTACGTCCCAGCGGTGAAGCCGGTACCAAATTATACTGCATGGTGACAGATACACATGTGTGTGAAGAACTTGCCTAAGATCGTTACCCGGCAGTGTACAGGTGCGGAGTCGAACCTGCGCCCCTGAGTGACCTCAAGATTACAAGTCCGGCACGTTACCGTTAGACTACCGAGCCACACCCTTTAAAAATAACCGTTATTTTATCGTTATCTACAAAATATAAACTAAAGTATAACACAACCAACTTTAAATTAGCTTCAGATATCGTCCTCAGGGTGGCAAAAACGTCGCAGCAGCAATGGGCAAGCAATGCGACGCCAGTAGCATACAGCCGTGATACATATCTCTTCATCATTGCTTCCCGTTGCCTAGAAACCTGTTGCATCAGCAGCCAGCTTCTGTCAACTTTATTTACAGGTTCCCCTTTCCTATGCCTTCACATTTCCTCTATCCCTCTCCCTGCCGACGGTGGTCAAACTAATGAAATTATCCCTAGGTTGGTGGTACAATTCCGTGCCATCTGCTTACGCCGCTGTCTCCATCTACTCCGTGGCTGCAGCAGCTGCAGAAGCACTGCGACTAGTATTAACCAGTGCTGAACGGACCAGTCAATTTGCCAAAAGTATACATTTATCTTTATTTTGCCAGAAAATAACAGTATAGAAACTTAGCGAAACTTGGCAAAAGAGAATTAACTAAACGCTCCGATTCACGATGTAAATGTCACATCGTTGTCATCTCACTAAGATGCTTAATAATAAACCTTGCCAAGAATTAATGCTATATAATAAAGTACTATAAACATTTCGTCGCAGTATAACAGTTGACGAAGAATGCACAGATGTCTTAAAAGCAAAGAAGCTGTTTATTTGCCTCATTTAAATTTTGGGTATTAATTATTAAATACGGAAAAGTAAATTTCTACTCTGCTTTAACTTTAGGTAAAATGTTGGTCTTGAATATCTTTTTGTACTTTTTGCCGGTTGTCATTGACTACAGGAAAATTTGACGTTTATAATACGACTGCCACCAAAATACTAAATAAGAAGCATGAAAAAGGAAACTCTGTGAGAATCCACCCAAATGTTCGTTTTTTGCCATTAGTCTTAATCAGAGTAGACTCCGGGTTACACAAAACTCAGCGGCAAACTTGACTCTAACGCCATCAGTTTTTTTCAGACACACATCAACCGTAAAGACATGGTCAAAAAGCTAGTGTTTACGTTCTGTACGTTTAACCTACAGAACGTTTAAACCCAGCGCACCACTACCACAAGTGATGCTGTCGCAGACTGCGCTGTTGGCCAGCGGCTGAAGCTGGCTGCTTTTCGGCACGGAAGAAACCGATCGAGTCACGTACGCCTAATTGAGGTCGCAGCAGACGACGACGACGGCGACAAAAACGATTTACTGCATGCAGCGCTGAGTGAGGCGCGCTGAAACGAATCTAATTAAACTACAGGCAACATCGCATTGCGTGCTGTCTTCTAGTCGTGTTAAGTACACTTCCACGTGAACACAGAATACATACTGCCGCCACACAGCCTTTCCCTTTTTTTAAAATGTCCTTCTTGCCTCGATCGCTTTACAAAACGCCATTTAGCGACGTCCGTATATGATACTGTGTCTGTGTAGCGATTATATCTTGTTTAGCTGGCTGTATTCGTACCATAGGCACACCGAGGCAGCTTTTCAGGGTAGTATTAGACTTTGCATCTTCCTTCACTTTCAGCAGACTTTCTTTAGTTCACAATTGTTCCACTTTTCCAGATTTTGCAGCAATTTGTTGTGGTTTCTGCGACTAAAAAGTAACTACCGGTATCCTTCTATTCTCTCACTTTCCTTCCCTTCTCTTCTTTTTTGCGCTGTTTTTTTCCATCCCTCCCCACTGTCCACATTTCTCCATTTACGAAGTACGTTGTAAGCCCGGTCGCCAGAATGTACTTTGATGAAGCACCACATCTCGTGGGGTCTGCCTGGACACTGCAGATCACAGCAGATCACTAACTTTGTGACCTAAGCTGATCTGCAGTGATTTGCGGTGTTTAGGCCAACCACATCTCATAGCATACCGTAATGTAGTGGGGGGGGGGTAATCACAGACATGCACAAAAACTCAATACCGGTATAAATTAAACTGAACATACCTCCGTAGTCGCCAGTGAGGACATCGCTCGTACTGGAGACGACGTCGTCGCCCTGAGACAAGTCACGTGACAGACAGGTGTCCGCAGATGACGGCGTCATTTCCGGCTGCTGCTGATTCATCGTCGTGGTCGTCGTCTCTTCGTCCGCTATCGTCATCTCGCTCTCTTCCAGCTTCACGTGAAGTCGCTTGTCGGCGCCACCATCTGAAAAACACCACATCAATCAAGCAATGAAGAATAATTGTCTAAGTACCAAGCTAATTTTAGAATTCCTTTGTCGGTTGGCAAAATAATGCAGTCTCTAGAAAATAAAGTTTCAAATGATGAGATCTGGATATGACTTTTTTCCGCAGAATGACGTCATCAAAAAGGCCCAGTTCATCTGGGACTGAAGCGAACCGAACCGACACAAACTTTGAACAGTAACTAATAATAACAATAAAAATCTAAGAAAATATAAATATACACTCAAGTGATAACGAAATTAAATAACAACTGAAGTGATAATAATTGTAACGCTAAGTACAAATAGCGCCACAATTTTTATCTATACGGTGCAAATTTCAGACACGAAGCACGGCAGCGAGATAAAAATAAAAGCGTCATCGCAGCATACGTCGAGAAGCGAAGATGGAAACCGCAGTCGCCTCAGCAGCAGAATACGAAACCGGTGAAACCCCGGCTACCAGATCCGAGCTTATTATTAGCTTCTGTAACATGTCGCCGTCGTAATAAGAACGTACGATAACCGGACGATGGCTTATAACGACAGAGTCCGAAAACAGTTACTGGCCGACGACACCGACCGGAACTAGCATCATACGATGACGTCACGTATCACGTGACCACGCGTCTCCGTGAACTAAGAACCAGCCTAGCGAGTGTCCAGATACGACGTGTGTCTGCGGTGTGTGGTCATTGAAGACTGGACGAGCGAGAGACGATAATTTGCTTTATTTTCAGCGCGGCGCTGCGGCGCAGTCGTCGCTGCTGTGTCCTGGCTGAGGCGTGGCTTCGCATGTAGTGGACGTGTGCCCGCGAACGCTGATCCGCTTGTTCGCTCAAGAGATAGCAACGGTTTGTATTTCCCTGACTGTCGTAAAGTGCACGTAAAAATTTTCAGAGTAATTAATTAAAATTAGCAATCTGGAAAAGTTACAATTACAATTAGAATGAGATCACGATAATTCATTAGCAATTATACACCATCGTGCAACGGCACAAGTGAGTGGATTCGATATAAAGCCTTTTCCAGTAAGTATTCCGTGTATTTGTTCTCTCAACAAATTGAAAATGCAAAAGAAGTAAATTACATTGTCACGGTAAAATGTACCTAAAAGTCGACAACAAAGTAAGTGACGTCACTGTCAGCCAATCAATTCGAATTCGATCAGAATTAGCTTGCCTGTAATTGAAAATTACGATTAGAATTAGTTTTTGTTTAGTTTTTGTTAATTAATTAATATTAATAGAAATTACAATTACCTGCTTATATTGAATTACAATTGGATTACAATTATCTGAAAAGGGAAGTTAACTTCCCTTATCTGTGAATTGAACACCCAAAAATGTCGTCATGCCCAAAATGTAAAAATGATGCACTTCTGCCGAGTGTTAAACGTGTTAATGAGATTATTGCAGACGAACAAAAATTCCGGAATTGTGGAACAATAAAAAACGACACCACAGATTCCGCACACCGCCCCGAGCACAATCACGCGGCACGTGAGCCATGAACAACTAACGGATGTGGTCGCCTGCCAGTCAAACGATGACCACGCTCACCCATCTGGCTACTAACCGAGCTCGACGTAGCGCAACCGTTCTCAGTAAGTTCAACAGTAAATGGCAAGTCGACGTCATGAGATCTAATCGCTGTGAAATCGCTCCAACAATGCCGCGACGCTAACGAACTATAAGCAGCAGCTGTAACTTTCAATCGTGAATGAATGAATTTGTCTAATATATTATACATCTAAAAGTCTGCTCAACTTTTACATCAATTTATATCACTGCAGAGATCACATTTAAATTATACAAGTCTCCACAAAATATTTACGTTATAGGCATCGAATATTTTAACTAACCGCAAATTTGGCTGAACAAACGAAAATGTTTGGCTAGATTACAGCAGAAAATTGACAAAAAAGACACGGGATAAACCTGAGAGGACGTCTATAGAATGAGCCAGATAAAGCGAGGTCACCACTAATTTTGTGGCAAAAATTACGCTTTCGTTTCGGTAGCTTCAGGTTTTAGCAGATATGCCTAAATGTTTAGGCTACATTTTTGGCAATTTGTCAACTAATCGACTACGTTCAAGTTCGCTGCAGTACTGCTTTAAGATACAATGAGTTGAGAAGGCTCGGGGCGAACAATGAGAGAAGGCGAAGAAAGGCCAGCGCAGAAAGTGACCAGAGATCGGTCAGCGCTGTAACGGTCAGTCGAGTCATTGTGACGTAAGCGATGACCAAGCATCATTGTCTGCTGACTGTTGACCACGCCCGATACGTTCTGGTAGCCGCCACTGATGCTGTGGTGAGACAGTTTCGCAAAGATGCGTTTAGTGAAACAATGAAGTTGTGTCCTGTCCACTAGCCAATCACAATCGCCCATTCAGCCGCGTGAGCGTCAACCTAATAGAAAACTGAAGGCGAGTGGGCGAAAATCTGTATTCCATGTCAGTTATACGAGTATTCAAGTTTCATTTTCCATAATGTACAACCAACCAAAAATCAAATAACATCACAGCAAAAAGTGAGTAAGCAAGCAAATAAGAGTCAAAGTGAAATGAAAGTTTATCTATTTTTCGTATTTCGTTCACCTCGTGTGACCACAGCGTTCTTTGCAATCCAGCCATTACTTGCCAGGGCGTGCCACTTTCCAGGTAAAGTGCCTGGAAGGACAGAGCGCGTGGATAATGACGTCAGCGGCCTGCAAGCGGACATCTGGCCCAATACTGAGCACTGTGTGTGGTCCTGTCTGCATGGTGGTGGTCTATAGTTCTTTGTGTGAAGCACACGCGCCCCGGCCGGTCGACAGGTGCTACTGATTGCTAAATTATCACCTTACCGGCGCGCCTGACCTTCTGACCTTCGTTTGACCACACCAGGGCGCCTCACTATAGCACGTTGTCTTAGCACGGCCGGCGCGTAGACAATCGCCGGACAAATAGGCACGACGCGATACGATACGGCGACGAACAAAACGCGATCGCTACTCCAGACGTAGCCTATTAGTGCAAGTGATTGTCTCGGAAGACTCGTCTTCGAAATGACCTCTAAAACTTTACTTACTCATTGGCTATGCTGGCTAACGGCACCCCGAGTTAGCCCCCACACGATATACAATCGATAGTATTACTTCTGTGACTTTTTCTCTTCACATTCGCACTACCAGACTGGAGATTTGGCTTCGTGGCAATCGACGAACTTGCTTCACATCGGACTCGATTAATACTGAGATAAATGGCCATTGAGGAGGCAAATCTACTCGGTATATAAACCAGCCACCCAGATTAACTTAGTTTTCAACCCTGAACGTAAAGTTCTGTCAAGAATAGTTTGGCTTAAAACTCTCATGTCAACTTATTGCCAAAAATAGAGCCGAGAAGCGTAATAGCAAAAATATTTTTGTTGTGAGGGTTTTAACGTTTTATGTGACAATTTCATCTTTAGTTAAAGTGAGTCAGTTTTGTGTGTTTGCAACCACATATTTCCGGTGAATAAAAAGTAGAACTTGCAGCACATATATGTCTTACATAGTTAGCTGTAATAAAAGGGTTGGGCAAGTAACTCAGCACCAGAACCTCAGATTCAATTGGTGCTTTTATTCTGGCGCTGTGTAAAGTTAATTTACTTACATACTTACTTACCTGGATGAGCTAGTTTTAGAACATGGCATAGTATTGGATTAGTGGATTACAGCAGAAACGGAAATTAATTCGCAGAGCATGCGAACACGATTGCGATGTTAGCGCCGCCTAGCGAAAGAACTTTGCAGTAGGCCCTACAATTAACATCCGGTCGCTCAAACAATATCACAGCAACAGAGAGATGACGCGCTTCTTGTTTGTTGGCTTCCATGCTACTAAATATGAAAGAGGCAAACCACACCGCTGATATTGTATATACAAAATACGGTTAGATGCAGTCATACGATATATCCGTCAAAAACTGGCCGGTATAGCCATCTTCGTCTACAGCTCCAAATCGAAACAAAATCTTTGACGCCAGGCCTTCGTGCAATGAGTATTGTCCAGGCCTTGAGTTCGAAACTACAGGTTTAGTTGCGTGGTGTGATTTGCTTCAAACGGTTCTCTATAAATTTTCTGCAGAAGACAGTAAACCACTTTGGGTTATTTCATATATACGTCCAGAAATGAAATACAATCACCGACTGAGAGCAAAGATCCTAGAAAATGTCCCGAATTGAGTGAATGTCAACGATTTAGCAAAAATAATTTTAGAATAAACTGAATTTTACACTGGAGACAAAAACAATCGTGGATAGCAAAACGGCGCGAATGAGAATAATAATAATATAGAAATTTATAAGGCGCGCAAAGTCAGCGAGCTGAATCTGAGGTGAAAATGACATCCGATAAACGAGCTAAATATGAAGAGAACAGATCAGGATGTGGATCGCCGAGAAGCACAGAAACACAGGAACAAATCAGGCGGGAAGAAGAAAGTAAGAAGATCTGCGCCCGCTGTGTGATATCTGAGCAAATGTCGCCGGGAGCGATTTTTATCGTTGCCGTCGCCGCTCGGCAGATGTCAGCACGGTCCAATGACAATCGTACAGTACAGTACCGGTGAGAGAAAAGTCAGAGTTTAGCAAGATCACAGGGCAGCTATACACGTCGCACAGGCAGACAGACCGGCTGACAGACAGGTGTCCTCGGTTTTCTGGCGTCTCGTGTATAATAACGCGCCGCACGGTGATTGTAAAAACGCTCGACGTCTGACTTCAGCTCGCAGTGACGCTAGGGAAACTAGGCGTCAAGTTACAACAGACGCGACAGAGCAGTCGACCGACGGACGGACGGACGACGTGCCCTGGTCAACGGGTTAGATTTGGCAGTTGAAGCGAGTGTATGGGGAATGACCAAAAATAAGTAAGCAAACAAACGACAAAATTGTACACGGCGCATGAGTGTGAAAGCCTCTAAAGCCCAAATTCCATTACGTTGACTTGAAAGTCGGCGTAATGGAATTTGGGCTTAACGCGCTCCATGCACTGGTACGCGGAAAAAGTAATATATTACTATAGTACGTAAGTTTTCAGTAGCTGTCTAAACCAGCGAAGGCGTTTTGCGCCAAAGGGAAGACCATGGCCAAAAATGTGGCTTGCCAAGATCAAGCCCCAACCAAGAGTGACACAGAATTAACATTTTCCGGTTAGTTCACAGTGGCGTTAATGTACGCTGATCTCAAAGTTAAACGTTCGGATCCTAGCGCCCAACTGTCACAGTGTACATATATATCAGACAACGAGACATGAAGATCGTGCAGCTATAGCTAAACAGGTGTCTGGATGGCGTCTCGCAGGGGTTCGTATAAAACGTGTCCAATGAAGCACGAACGTCAACTGCACGCCATTCGCCGTCCAAGGCGACACTGAATACTCCATCCAGGTGGCGATATTGCAACATTCTCCGCCTCCTTCTATTCTCTCCTCTATTATCTTGCCAATCTTCAACTTTTTGTCCCACTGCGCAAACCTTTCGCGTAATCCGTGCAACAGCTGAGTGGGCGATGACGCCGCGCATTATAAATCCCTCAAATAGCAATTCTCTCGACTTCCTTTCCTCGGCGGGCGACCTTAGCCGCTCCAAATACAATAGCACCGGCCGTGAATGGCCGAAGGCGACCGGGCGGCCTGCCCCTGTCTGTTGGTTCAATCAGACTTTTCTACAGCGCGCTGCAGTTGTTCGCATCCAGTTCTTTGTCACGTGACTTCCGCTGATGAAGCACGCAAAAAGCTGTCGTCACTGTAAAGCATTGCGACTCGAAGCCTGTGAAGTGACGACGAGAGAACAGTATTATTAGCCCCACCAGGAGAGCTGGGATGATTATTGGTAAAGCCTCTTCACGCACGCTTCAGTGGGTGCACGGTAAAAATGCACAGAAATTTAATATATACAGTATAACTGCACGTAAATAGATCGGCAAACCTACATGAGCGGTAACAACATTTTCAGTAAGCTTATTCGAGACAAAATACCAGTAATGTAAACTAGACTTTAAGTCAAGAAAAACGCCGAGACTTTACGTCAAATGCCAAATGGTCTCACAATTATTATAGGCTACAGTGCACAATGCACATTAGTAGAGCGATATGATATCCAATGAAGAAAGAAGAACGTTTTTCCTGAGATATGTGAATCGTCATAATATAACCATTAGTTTTGTAAATAACATAAAAATATTGATAAATGTAGTTATAATTAACAACGTCTTGATTATTATTAACACTTTCGTTATAGTTTAATTTGTGCCACTGCTTAGGTTTCCTTGTTAAAAAATAACTAAATACAAGACTTAGTCAAGACCATGTCATACAGTGAACTATCCGGTCAGCGCCATTGACTGCAATAGTATCCAATTAATTTCTCACTGTTACTGTTTGCGAGAAAAAAGGAGACAAATTGTTTCAACACCACAGTACAAATTGTCTGTTGTTATACGGATCAATAGCTGAAAGGTAATGTGAGTATAAAGAGATAGGTTTTAGGCCGGCGTCAAATGAAGCGTAATATAGTTCACACAATATGCGAAGTCGTCATTTAGCAATTTGTCTGTCGCCATATACCTCTGTCTGTCTGTCTGTCAGTCTGTGTGTCTGTGCCGCCAGATTTATGTCCACTCCCGCGCACTTCCTGGCGACGACATTTTCTTCCGGTCACGCCCTGAGCTCATTTGCGCATGCGCGTGCCAGCCGGTATCCGACCCGACCATGCGGCACAGGGCGCGCCGCCATCAACGGTCAGCTAATGTGCCATGAGTACCATCTTACTTCCGCCGGCCATGATGATATGACCACCGACGCCATGAGAGTCACGTGATCATATAGAACATGCAAACCGACTTAGACTTCACTTCACTCAGTAATGCCGCCGCACCATGCGATCTGCGTCTAAACGGAGACGACAGAAATAAAATCCGCGAAAGCTGAGGGAAGAAATCCATAAGACATATCGCTTAAGTTTTCAGACAGCTTTTTCCCGATGTTTGCCGATAGAAAATACTTTGAGCGAATGAAGTAAAGTTGGTCGTTAATCCACCTCACGTTCAGCGGATTTCTCGTCGACATTGTGCCCAGTGGCGTATTTAGGATTTGGCAAAGGGGGGGGGCATGGCGAGCGCGTGGAGCGCGAGCCTATAAC
>Ga0056128_1002834_pt1 | contig 20855 bp, 10 predicted proteins | sample WorMetLIZISLAND2_FD_71113 | JGI IMG/M metagenome (GOLD analysis project Ga0056128, IMG submission 71113) | Marine gutless worms symbiont microbial communities from Max Planck institute for Marine Microbiology, Germany - Olavius geniculatus... ... | reverse complement strand
CATACAGAAACCACTGACCGTAACTTCGGCAGCGATATCTATGTTATTGCTGCTGTTCTGGATCCTGCTTTTCGTCTTAAATGGCTGGACGTCGACATATTGGGCTCAGTGATGGAAAAAAACGATTTACGTAAAGAAGTCATAGGTCAGTCTGTATTCTTTTAATTTCATATTAAAACATTCCGTATTAGGCTGTGTTCATGTGAATAAAGGACCAATGTCACTTTTTTGTCATTTCAAAAATTTTTACATGGCACTTTTACTTCTTTCTGTGTACTTTTAATTTTATTTTTTATTTTTACAGACTGTAACTGTAGTTTTAATTTGTTTAACTTTGCTATTGTAAAGGTCTCAGAGGAATTAATGTCATCAATTAAATTTGCTAACAATATTCAAGGATTAGTTTTTTTTGTGTACGATAAAGTGTTTTACTCAGTAACAGCAAGAGAAATAATATTGGAATGGGATAAAACTGCTTGCAGGTTCGTTTTTTTCTACTGGACTTGGACTTGGACTTGCCTTTTTTGAAGAGGACTTGGACTTGGACTTGGACTTGAGGATAGGGGACTTGGACTAGGACTTGGACTTGGCTGTTGCTGGACTTGTTACAAGTCTGTCAGACACCAACGGGCATTGAGCCCACGGTTGTCGATGATGATGATGATGATGATGATCTAGTTACCCAAATGATTCTTGCTGTTTTAGAGGACTGATATCATCACATCATCCTTACACACAGTTGTAAACTGGTAAGTTTTTTTACATATATAGTACATAAGTCTAATAAATTGTCTGCCAGATCGAGGACGACTAAGAGTGACCAATCATCCAGCCGGCTACTATAAACCGCTTCTGCCTCTGAATCCGAAAGACAAACAATGTCGTGGAGACAATCGCACTACCTTCTGCTTCAAAGCCGGTAAACAACGATTTATTAGTGACTTAATTAGATCCGTTATTAGCTGAGAACAAGTTTCTTCGTGTATGCGTGCAAGTGAACGGCGGACACTTTGAGCAAAGTCGGAAACAACACGCCTATCTCCATTAAACCGTATGACAACATGAACGTTCGTTTAAGCGTCTGTCTCTCCGTTTGTCTGTCACACTTGTGATCTGTATCAAAACGGTGTATGCTAGGATCACGAAATTTTTACTTTGTCATGCCCCAATGACTCTAGTTTTTAATGACAAAATTTTATGCTCCTGGGTGAGGGGTTTTCCCTCAAACGAGGGCATCAAAAAGGGATACCTCTCCCCTTAAAAAGACGTTATTTTGCCGCTGTTGGCTGTTATAGTGTGAAAACGGTTGCAGATAGGTTCAGACTTGCTGCACATCGTAACAAACACTGGTAACGGGCTTCATAGATTTGTCAACATCGATGACCTTGAATGACCTTGAACCCACCAAAAAGCGGCTTTAGTGAATTTTTCGCAATTTTTGGATGCAGCGCACATTTCAACACTGAATTGTGACGAAATGGCTGGAGATAGACAAAGACCACCTGCGTATGAAATTTTCAGCATTAAACGTGGATTTTAGCAATCTAAGACCCGACCCCCTAGGTTCAATGAAGCCCGCGCAGGCGAGCGTCAAAGACGGCTACCCCGCTAAAAAGTGGTTATTTTACCGCTATGCTCGTGTAGCGTGAAAACTGTTGCAGATAGAAGAGACGTGCTGCTTATCATAACAAGCAATAGTGACAAGCTTTTTATTGGTGTCAACATCGATGACCTTGAATGACCTTGAACTCCAAAATAGGGGTTTTAGTAGGGTTTATTTAAATTTGTGGCTTCGGCGCAGTTTTCAAGAGTGAATTTCGACAAAAGGGATAGAGATAGATCAAGACAATCTGCGAATAGGAACTGCTAAGGCTGTCGCGCGTCTCATGAGCTTCGTTCAAATTACTTGTTATTTTTTTGTTCTTATTTGTAATACGCGTACATCTGAGCTATTAACTTTTTCAAGGTAATGCGGAAACATACTTAATGTATGGTGTAAAATACAAAGCGATTTTGTTAAAAATTACATATTCTTATTAGCAGTGAAAGAATTCTGAAAATGAGTTAAGATTTGAGAAAGTTAATGCCAAACGTTTGGTGGTTTTTTCCAGTAGTCAATTTTTTCCAGTGCGAGTACCACAAATTGTTACTTAGTATGGGGCTAATTTTGGGGCTTTAAGAAGAACATCCAGTCAAATCAATATTAATAATATCGACTTGCTGCATTTTACTGCCGATGTTTGCGATCTGGCAAATGGAAGCTATTGTTATTAGGCGACGGACGAGCGAACGAGTGGAGCGGCCTGATGGCAACGCACACAATGTGGGTGCGCGAACACAATCGTATCGAGCGAAAGTTACATGAAATAAACCGGCACTGGAACGGCGAAAGACTCTACCAGGAGGCTAGACGCATCGTCATTGCCGAATGGCAACATTCAGTGTACAACGAATGGCTGCCGACCGTTCTGGGACGTGATGTGATGCGAGCTTACGGCCTTCAAACGGCCGATGCTGGCTACTGGAACGGTTAGCAGATAGTTCTGAGTCGAGAATGCAGATGTCCGTTAAATACATTAAATTCTCCGTAGACTGTGCACAAAATGCGGTCTGCCTAAACACCGCAGATCACCACAAATCAGCTGAGATGGCATATGATGTTTTAGTTTTTAAACTTAAGAGTAATCTTTAAAATATCTTGGTATAAAAGCAAATAAAAAGTTTGTATACATTTAACTGCATTTATGCAAAAAGTTTTACAGGAAATTCAGAATTGATTACCATAGAATTGCTGCGTAGTTGTTGCTTACCAGTTCTGTTATATGCAATAAAGTCATTGCTTCATCGTGTTTATGATATTAACAGTTTGAATAACTGCATAAATATAGCAGTAGCTAAAACGTTTACAGTATCGTTTAACAATAATAGATTTCATTTGGCAGATGACTGGGTTAACCAGTCTTCATGTGTTGGTTGCTAAAAGACGTTCAAAATTTTTAGTAAATTACATCAGTCGACTCTGTTTAGATCGTTAATGCCTCTGCTTTATAATCGTATCTTCTGAATTTGTGTACTGTATTTTTTCTTTATTTAGGTTTCAGGCTCAAGTGTGTTCTTTCTGTTTCGTTTTTTAATTTTTTTTTATTTGTATATAATGTGTTGCTGCTGTCTGTATGGCGAAATAGATATATAAATATATATAATATATGGCATCCAAGCATTAGACTCAATAATGTTGCGTATTCTTGAAGTTTATCTTAGACTGAATGCCACGTTAATCTTTTTGTGCATAATAATAATAATAATAATACAGTCAAGGTAGGATTAAGGTGTAACAAACTCTATGCCCGCTCTTTTTCTTTAAACTGTCAAGATAAATTTGGATACTGTACTGGTTATTTGTGTTCGTATCGTAAAAACAGCCATTTTATTTGATGCATGAGTTTTTGTCAAAGTTTGCAACTAATAGCCCGTCAAATGCAGTCAAAACGTCGGTAATAATTGGACGAGACGAATTTATTGCATGCTCATAACTTGACCGTGCTGCAAATAAAAATAAACCTGACTAAGCGTTGAAAGTAATAAGAACGATTTGTGTAAAAAAATTCTCCACAAATAACAGTAATTGGTCAAAACAATCTTTGGATTTTATATCAACCGTGTACATTTATATTATTTATATTATATTTATATTTATTTATATTAAACCGTGTACATTTTACACGGTACATAACTATCGCTAACCGTGACACTTCAGGAACATTATTGTAGTTTATATTATACTGATGACGGGTATGATCAGTGAAAGTTTACAAGCCAGTGACCAATTCCACACCAAACAGGTGTCGTGTCACTTGTAGGCTACGATGCAAGTGTTAATCCGAGTGCTACCAACGAATTTGCAACGGCGGCCTTCAGGTTTGGTCATTCGCAGATCCAAAGTATGTTCGAAGCTCGTGACGCCAACTATAACGTCCTCCAAGGCTCTCCGCTCACCACAGTACGATAATTATGTGACATTTTAATTCGTTTTTTGTACTTTCGCCATTTTATTCATTAAACATTTGATGTCAATGCTTATTAAGTAATGCTCTGTTTTGGGAATTTTTACCCTCGCCGTGTTATTGCCATCGTAAAGTAGTCTGTGTGTGCGTCCGTCTGCATGTCTGGTGTAAACGTTGATGTACGCTAATCATAATAATACACACACAACAGCAAAGAAATAATAAAGCTTAACTAAAACTTAACTAAGACTTAAAGATGTAATATAATGTCCATCAGTGCTCAAAATGCAGCAAGACAGCACAGATAACATAAAAAGTTATTGCTTTGACTGAACCGAGACAAAAAAAAATTTACGTCTAGAAATTGCATCAGCTACAGGCAAACAATTGAACATATTCATACATTCAGCAATAACATTATCAGACCTAGTCTGAAATAATACACTGTGTCCAAAAAAGTAATTTCAGACATCGTACAATAAACCTAGACCTAAAAATGTCAAACTCAAACAGAACTGAATAAAATCTTGTATTTTTAATTCCTAATAAATTGCCAAAACAATCACCGAATTACGTTAAAAATATTGTTTCTTAACAAAGCTATTAATTGTTGAATATCGATAACAAAATATCTTCGTTATGGCGTTATGCTGAAGTCGTTCGATCGAAAGTCACGTTTGTTGACGCAATCAAAATGACGTCAACACTAAACAATAACAAAATAATACTTTCTGCGGACGATTGTGTTTTAATTAACATGTTGAAACAAGAGAAAAAATAGTACCGTGCTAAAAAGCTTATCGCAAACTTTTCTAGCAAACCGTGGACACTGTCAGGATTAAACAAACGGTTGTTTAATAGTGGACACTTCACGTTTTGTGGTAACCTCACAAAAGCCGCTGTACCTCTTGTATGCGTTAGCAAATTTAACTAATGTTTGGCACTTTAATTGGCAACAGATGTTGCATTGTTGGTGTAAAATTTAGTAAAAATCGGATATTGTTTGTGGAGTTACGTACGCATATGTACAGAGGGTTTTGTGTTTTTTTCTATGTAACGCCATATTGGTAACGAAGATAATTTGTTATCAATATCCAACAATTAATACTTTTGCCAATAATTAATATTTTTCCACAAAATTTGGCGATTGTTTTAACAATTTATTATGAATTAAGTGTCCAAAATTTTAGTCAGATTCGTTCAGATTTGACATTGTACGATGTTTATGGGGTCACTTTTTCCGGACACAGTACCCTATACAAGTTGAGCTATCGCGAGTTGCATTAGCTGTCATTTTCGCTTTTCGCACGCATTACGTCAGCAATCTAGTGAAAATGGAAACCGTTAAAGTTGGGGTAGAAAAAAGGTGGGCAAGAAAAATGTTCAATTTTTAACGAATAAGTTGCTGCATATCATAAATGGGCCAAAGTTACTATTGGTCACTAATAGAAAGTTGCATGCATGCTTTCGATTTGTCCCAAAATAAATCAACGATTTTTGATGACATTGAACTGCCATTGCGCATCATTTTTATGTTGCTGAACAGCAATTTTTCGACCCGAGCGTACTGTACGCGGAGCCTAGCAAGGGAATGGACGCGGTGTTGGCGGGTATGGTGGGTGACAGTGCACAAGCTAGCGACCAGTTCTTCACGAAGCAGGTATCATGTCATCTGTTCACGACCGATCCTCCGTACGGAGTCGGTAATGATTTGCCATCGCTCAACATCCAGCGCGGACGAGATCACGCTCTGCCTGGTTGGTCGTAACGATAATCTTCGACATCTTTTCTATACATATATACTTAGTTTACGGTATTGTCTAAATATATAATAAACCTACACTGTCTTGCGAAGGCTTAATGATTGCTTTTGTTTATTGTGAATGAATGTGGTCACCATGTTGTTTTTTGATGATATTGTGTAGGCCTACAGTAGGCCTACATGTATATTACTGTGTGTTTTGAAATTGCTAACTACGTTCACAACCATGGGTGTGATAACACAAAAATATATTTTTGACAGAAAATGTATGTGTGTTACGCTTGTATGAACAAATCAAAATTGACTAGTTTTTAGAGGGAGAATTCAAATTTTGTTTGTGGATTTTGTTTTCATTAGCATTGTGCAGCGTGTCTGCAAGTTAAAGACGGATTTCAATTAAACTTACCTACCGAAAAAAGTTGGGAAGATGCAGATATTTGTGAAGCCGGTCTAGAAATCCAAGCACGAAACGTCTGTGACAAAGACGTCATGTATAGGGTACTGCAGTTCGTAATTCGTGTGTATTCGTGTGTATGTCAAGGCTACAATTTTTATCGAACCGGGTGCGGTTTGAAAAAAGCGGAGACATTCGACAATTTGGTTGAACTTCCAAAGCAGGTTGTCGACAGATTTCGAGCGCTTTACAGGTCTACATGTGTGTTGTACATCAGGCAATTCTTAACTTTTATATAAATTTCCGCAATGCTCCCGTACCGCATTATTTATCATGCGATGCTACTTTTATGCTCCTGGCAGACTAAACGTTGAATTCTGCACTCGACTCCGACAGTCGACGGGAGTTTTTATTTTCGTGACTCCGTCTCGTACTCGGACTCGGAGTCTTGTGATTCGGACTTGAACTTTTATGACTCGGACTCCAGTTCACTGGATTCGAACTCATAATACAGGAACCTGGAACTAAATAAACACATTGTATATTTTGTCTGTGTTTTGACGCGCTATAGCCAGTGGCTTCTATTCCTATACCTTGTGAGTGCAGCTTGCGCTTAGTGAAAAGTAAGGGGAAGTTTTGTTAAGGGTGTAGATCGAAACTTTTTTCTTATTTTTTACTGGGCAACGTACTTAACAAAACTTTCCTTCCTTTTTTAGTTTCTTTATTTTTCAAGTCACTCCATTAACAAAATTTCCTCCTAGAGGAGAAAAGAAGGCCAGAATTGGGGCGACTCAAGTCCAAAATTAGGGGAAACTTGAACCGTAAAGTAAGGGGAAATTGCGCTTGATTTTGATTCCAGATTTGGGGGGATAGAAGCTACTATCTAAGCTATACTGTAAAGCGTCTATGGTACGATGCGTCGTTTGTCTCCCTCCATCCGTATGTCCCGGATGTATTGTGACTAAACGGTAAGATATAGGGAAAAATTTTACACAAATAATTAGCCCTGTGAGTTAAACTTAGGCCTGCAAAATTTCAGTGATCTAGTTCAAGGGGAACATTTTCAAATTTGGGGTTGAATGGAGGAGGGTAAAAAATGTGCGTTTTAACTGATAACTGTCTATATCTAGGAAACGGTAAGAAATACAGCCAAGATTACTATTAATCACTAATAGGAAACGGCATACATTTTTACTCATCGCGCGCTACGTTCGTAACGTAGCGAAGAAGAGTATATGAGATCAGTGTAATATTGAGGACCGACCGACGACCGACCTCGGTTCGGGGCGACTGAAAATGCGAGACTGGAAAATGGAGCACAAGAAAATGCAGGGGTAAAAAGCAAGGTTGGAATATAACGGAAAATGAGCGCCTGGGTTGGGCAAATTCCAGTTTTGCATTTTCAGCGTCTCCCTCTGTTCCTGGAAAAGCCTTCCTGGAAAAACTTCAAACGGCCATATCTCAATAACGGTGCCAGATAGACGCATGGTCACTATGGACCACCCATAGAAAGTTGAACCCCGGGAGTCGAATCGTCACGTGACCGCAAAACGTCAAGGTCGTGACCCCATTATCTTTGAGGCGCCATATCACATCTCACAAGGTAGTGTGAGTGTTGTAAGGACGACCTTTAAAGTCTATGGCAAATTGCAAAATTTGACGCTTAGCCAACCAAAAACCCCTAAACCGATCGCCATCAAATTTGAATGGCGTGATTATGATTACACCGTGGACGCTACCACCAAAAAAAAATTTTGGGCTCACTCCACCCAGGGTTTTTTGCTCCCCATATAGGTGAAATATACACCCCTCCCGTGTTCGCGTGTTTACTTTTTTGGTTCTTGGACTCGCCTGTAGGCGAGTCCGTTGGACTGATTTTCACGCTTAATACGTCAAACGACGCGCGAGGAATACATTAGAGTGGTCACAATCTAATAATACTTCTTGTTTCAAATGAAGTGAACTTCATCGACCTTGGATGATCTTTATGGTCAGTACTCCAGCAGGAACTGCATATGCTGTAGCGCGTCTTCCCTAGCGACAGCTGGGCTTTCTTGTTTGTATTTGTTTTTGCTGTGTGTGGACTCACGGAGTCATGTATCACTCGAGTTTTTTTCGTGTCTCGGATTTGAACTAAGAAAGATCGACTACATGACATGGTATCCTGTTAGTTGAGCCAGTGTCATCAGCGTTTTTGTTGTGTTGGCAGACACGTTGACGACATAGACCTGTATGCCGGCGGTATGTCCGAGATCCCGGCTAAAGGAAGCATGCTTGGGCCCACGTTTACTTGTATCGTCGCCACACAGTTTCGCAATGTAAAGTTCGGAGATCGCTTTTGGCATGAAAACAACCGCCACAACCCGTATCCCTTCACCAGAGGTCGGTGTTTCATTGACAGATACGCACTTCTGTCAATAACTGATGTTCTTGACAGGTGAATTAAAGTCTGCAAAAATAGCATTTTCGCAATCATTTGTCAAATAACGTCATAATACAAATCTGGCTATTTTTTGTTAAATGAAAATATATATTTTAAATGCTTGACATTTTGCTATCCGTTCACTGGTGCTTGACGTTGTTCGCAAGTTGTAAAAATGCGCTCAGTTTGTAAAAAAATCGTGCTTTATTTCAGTTTAAGTTTTCGTTTTGTTTTTCTGTGTTGTCAGAGAAGTTGTCTAACATTAAATATAAACGATTTGATTCATTGCGGTATTGTGATAGTTCAGTTGGATGAAATACGCAAGTTCAAATATTCCAAGATGTTGTGCGAAAACGCTGATTATCTGCCGTATATTCAACCCAACGCATTTCTGCATCCGCTTTCACACGTCATGAACGACGTAAGGTAGGCATAGACGAAGAAGGTTAGTCAAGACGGTTTTAATCTTAGGTCAGTTTGCAAATGAAATGTTAACAACATAACTAGACCACTTTTTAAAAACTGCTATCTGATTACAAGCCGCTGTGGTTTTTTAATGCAAATACCTGTTTTTGCTCAGTTTCTGCAATTTCTTTTTGACATTTTTTGCGTAATTGTGTTTTATGTATTTTATTTATAATGCACATATACCGGTAGTAAACAAACATTATGGTTATGATGATATTTAGAAAGAGTTTAGTATTAGGCCTAGATAACATTCCCATCTTCTTCTTTTTCCAATGCTGTTTTTGTTAGTCACAAGGAAACTTTGCCGTCTATTTAACCTAATGCATTTCTGCATCCGTTATTGCACGGCATGAACATCGTTAAGCATGTTAGGCAAAGCAGGGTAGGCCCAACTTTCAGTAAAGTATTCAAATAAATCTGGCTTTGTTTTGTGACACTGTGATGGAATCTGCAACACGTTGACTACTGATATGGCTACTGAAACAGTTCGGAAAATCTACCAGTGTTTAACGAAGTGATCAATGCGTGAAGGTTTGGGGCATACTTTTTACGGACTACCTGTATAGGCTATATAGCTTACGTACGCGTGTATCTTTGTCTTGTTATTCCTTAGTTGGTAATCTGCTGCTGCTGCTGGCGATAACTGCAGGGATCGGATACGGTTCTCTGAGATCGTTCGTAACTCGTACGCTGAGAACGCCAACGAGCGAGTGTCTTGTTCTTCTCTGCCAAACGTCAATCTTCACGCTTGGGCCGAGCGACCCCCGCCTACCTACCCTGACCTTCCTGGACACCGTCCGCCGTTTTGAGTATCGACCTAGGCCTACTGGCATTTTCCGAACTATTTCGCCGATAAACTTCGCATGATATTTGCATTGTTAGGTTATCATCGAAAATCACGTTATACCACAAATGCGTCAATATATAGTTGCTACCTCTTTATACAGTAAACCTAAGTGAGGTACAGGGTAACTTTCAGTAATACCCCGTTTGCACGATGAAGCAAACATGAAGTAAAAATGAAGCAAACGTATCCAAAATACTCCAGCTCGACTTGTGCTCTAAGTTTGCTTCAGGTTTGCTTCATCGTGTAAACAGGGTATAAGGTATTCGAATAATGCTGGCTGTATTTCGCGGTAGGCTGAGAGTGTGACGAAATCTTTAAGAAGTCGACTACTGATTTAAAAAGTGAAAGAATTTGGAGAATCTATTTTAATATTTTATGAAGTTATGAATGGTGAAATTTTATTGGCATTCTTTTTGCGGACAACACGGTATACTTACGTACTCGAGTACTTTGGTGTAACCATCTTTTAATTGTTATTATTTTTTCTGCAATATGCAAAGATCTCACCATTGTTTATTTAGTATACTGATACACGATGATCAAAAATTGTGAGTACGTTGTCATAATTTTGTTTTTCTTCAGTGTCAGTTTAATACTATCAAGACTTCATTTTAACAGATGGTTGCTTTAATTAGTTTAGTTTAGTTTAGTTTAGTTGTGTCTAATATACGCCTACTTGTTTTGTATTTGGTGTGCACCGTGTGCTATTTTTGATTTGCTTTAATAGGCCCTATGTGTTGTTGACGCACGTTTGTTGCGTTTCAAAAAACAGTCAGTCAACTCATTCGCTTATTTCATTTATTTTGGACTATTACTGAATATTATTTAAAATAACACAATTGTCGAGTTGCGGTGGTTTATGTTGGGTTAGAGTAGGAGTTATGATTAAGGATAGGGTAAAGTCAGTGCCCAGGGTTAAGGTTAGGTTGATTTCGAGTTAAAATTCAAAACACAACTCTACTCGGTAATTGTTTAAAGCTCACCAAGGACCTGCTGAAATATGTCGGTGGTGACTTTTCGGGATTTCGGCTGCAGCAAAAATCGACTCAGCTGAAAACAAAAACGTGAACCATCGTACAAGATATGCCCTAGGCCTACAGATAACACTATAAACTGATGAACTTATTGCAGCGCTGCATGCGTAATTGCATGCAGCATTCAGCGTGTACAATGTATAGGTTTACACGATGGTCGGTGTGAAATGGCTTTAGCACAGCAAACGAATGCGACTGACGCACTGACGAACAGACCACATCACGTTAACACTGTTGCAATAGTCGGCGAAATGCCGCTCAAAAACTAAGTGAGCACATCACACGTAGAGTAGGCCTAAATGATGTAGTCCATGGGCCAAAACCAGATTTTGGGATTATCGGTACCATACAAGAGGGTAAGTTCTAGTATCTACAGGTAATATTTTGCTATGATAGCCTTTCCAAAGTAGTAGCTTAGTCATAGCTATCAGCTGTTGAATATACCCTGTGCCACCATCGGAGATGCAGCACGTATATGCACGTAAAAGTTAACTACAGACATAAAAAAAATTGTGTAAAACATTATTTTTCAGGTCACTTACCATTATGCTAGGTGTATCTTGTTATATTTCAGTAGAATAAAATCAGATACGAGTAGCATTATGACATGACAATATTGTTACTAGGCAACTGTGGCGTCCATAGTAACGGTTACTAAGCAGAACTGTCATAACTGGCCTTAGTTTATATGTTAACTAAGGTTTGGTTAAGGTCTCACGCCTATATTTCTGCTGAGTAAGCTGTTGCGATGCAAAATCCCGGTCCATAGCACCCGCTGCTATGTTAAATATACAGCATCAAATTCCCAGTAAAAAGTAACATAAATTATAAATAAGTTACTACAGCCATAATTTTTAACACATTTAGACACTTAACACAAGTGTTATATAGCCTACACACACTAAGCCTGTTTTAAGGCTTTTTCGTTGCCATAGCAACAGAATATCAGCGAGGTTTAGAAAAATTTGTAACCCAACACTTTTCAAAACGATGTCACGAAATCTAACAGAAAATGCAATAAAATCAATTTTAGCAAGCAAATCCGACAGGAATAAGACCTATATAAGTGGACTTAGGCTACATGTGTTATTAGGCATTATGATACATTTTTTCTTGAAAAAAGAGGTACCGTGTGTCATGACTAAGCTACTCATTTGGAAACTATTGTCGCTTATTACCCTACAAACAAAATGGCGCCACTAAGGTTTTGCCCCCTTTGGTGGTACCAATATCCGGTCTGGCCCATGGACTAATGATAGGCCTACGACAACGGTCATCATAGGCCTATAACAGGAAAACAACGACAACGACCACAAGAAGCACAGCTGCCGCTAGGATAGCCGACTGTACTGGTTGTCAGTGAACTTCAAGGTCATCCAAGATCAATGATTTTTATGTCATTTGAAAACCAATAGGCGACTTGCTATTAGTGATCAATAGCAACCTAAGCTCTATATCTCACCGCTTAGCCACAATAGCGCATACCGGCCTTCAAGATCATCCAAGATCAATGATCGTCATCTCATTTGAAAGGGCGTATGCCATTTTCTATTAGTGATTATAGTAACCTTTGCCCTATTTCGCACTGTTTTCGAGATACGGCCATTTGTAGCTTGAAACTTCCTATTGAAAACTGCGGCCAAACCGCTGCAGATAGAAACATGGTTACTATTAGCAACATATAGAAAGTTGCCACCGCCCTATCCGACGGTACCATCTCGACTCCCTACGACTTACCGTTTAGCCACAATACCGCACAATTGGCATAGCATAGTGCGTTATGACCTTTCAAGGTCATCCAAGGTCGATGATTTATATGTCATTTGAAAGCCAATATGCGAGTTTCTATTAATGATTAATAGCAACCTAAGCTTTATCTTGCACCGTTTAACCACAATACGTCCGTGACTGACGAACGACAGACGGACGACAGCCACGCCAATAGCTCGGCCGTTACTTAAGTACGGTCGGCTAAAAATTTATCAAACTTTTACATCAACATATCAGGTTATTTCTACAGACGACGGAGTCGTACGTCGTTACGTCCTCGTTTGAAGTTGCGGCAGTTAAACTGATTATTCAAGTTTACATCAGATTCGTTTAAACTTCATTCAGTAAAGTTGCGTCACAGTCTCAAACGGCGACTTGCTGCATTCACGATTCCAAGACCTGCGTGCATGTGCGCTCACAAAAACACCAGGGCGTGACAACGGCAGATAACTGTACAGCATCCAAACTAGTCTGCAGACCGCAGGCTGTTCACTTACGTAAACGTGCACAATGCACAGCTTCGTCTTCGCTGGCACGTAATGTCTAGTGTACACTCCTGGGGGCCCGCAAGTCTATAGGGGGCTTAAAATTATAATGTTTATTTTTGCATAGCAAAAACACGAGATTTGATGTCACTGGGTGCAGTTTCTGGGGCGCGTAAATGCTTTAAAATACGTTCTTTTTTGGCCGGGGCTCTGCCCGGACCCCGCTAGGCGAGCTCACGGCGCTCCCCAGACCTCTACCTGCACTCAAAATGCCTACTTGTAAGCAAAGGCTTAGTTAGAGTAAGAGAAAAAGACAGGAAAAAGGTAAAAAAGACATGTGGTAAAGGCAAAAAAGAGGGAGCGTAAAGGGGGAATGAGAAAGACTGTGGATGATTTTCCTGCAGGGGACAGGGAATTTTTGGTCACGCCACTGGTGCACACATGTGCCAAACTACAGCAATAGCAACAGCAACAATACTAGTAATTCAGTACTTTAGCCAAAGTATTCGTTGTTTTGTTCACGAATTTCAGTGTTGTTATAGGATTTGTCATTTGCGCGACTGCGCTATGCGCGTTCCCGACTGGGACGCAGTCATCTCGACACTTTCAGTGGGTTGCCCGGACGTCTTCTTGCACGGAATCAGATTCAGTAGAACGCGTTTGACCGGATCGAAATTGGTGGCGTAGATAAAAGGGTTGGCGCAGATGTAGAAAAATGATATGAACATAGATGCGTAGTAGCCGCTTTCGAGTATCGTGAGATTGGCATTAACATTCAGTATCAGGTAATAGACATTTACCGGCATATCGCTGACGGCGTAAAATGCGCTGACAAGAATCATCGTTTTGATGACGTTGATACCAGTTGACCATTTTGTCCTAGGCCTACATTACCTGGTAATATGCTAATTAGTCATACAATGTTGTCTGTTTGTTTAGCGACTTATACCGACTCCTGTGGCTGATCGTTGTGTTTCTACACTACCTTGTGAAATGCTAATTTGTCTCGCAAGTCTTATCAATGATCATCGTCTTGATTACGTTAGTACCAATTGATCACTGTGTTGCTACACTACCTTGCGATATGTTAATTTCTTTTACGGTGTCCTCTGTCTGTTCAGCTAATCGTTGTGTCGTTACACTACCTCGCGAAATGCTAATTTGTCTCACAATGTTGTCAATAATCATCGTCTTGATGACGTTGGTCTGAATCTGCTGTGACTGGGTCTGACCGGCGGTGCTTTGTCCAGCAGCACTGTGGGCGGCCATCACTCGTGCTTGACGACGAATGGCGACCAAAATACGCCAGTAGCAGTAGATGAAAAGAAGAAGTACAATAACGTAAAAGGATAGGAAATACCAGATTCCGTAGGCCTTCTGATCTACTCGACTTTTCCAGAACACATACCCGTAGCACACGCCGTCTACCACGCCGCTTGTGCCAAATGTCAGTGCAATGTTGTGGGCAAAACCGCTGATCCATGCAAATGCCATTGCCGAATACAGCACCAATTTGCGCAGATTTTTCTTGCTCCATATGGGATATACGGCTTTTAGATAGCGTTCCACGGTAACAATCATGAGGTTGGCCTTAGAGGCGAGAATTAAACACCAAATAAAATTTTCACTGACAAGCAACATGCAAAACCAGTATCCACCGGAACCACTGAGATAGATATTGCAGAGCTTTAACGAATATATTATTACCAGAAACAGACAGCACAAAAAATCGAGCACATTCTGATGAAATATCAGCACGTTTTTTTTGTGCTGTTTTGAGACAATAAAACCGTACAGGATAAGTGCGTTGGCTGTCGTTCCCACAATTCCAATGACTATGACAACGCACTGGAAATAAAATTCAATACCACGCGATGGTGATGAAGTCATGGCAACGTTACCGTTTGTAGTCTGAGTGACGTCATTGGCTATCTCCGTCGTCATGACAACCGACAGGTGCTCGACACTGGATGATGGTGTATCAGTCATCTTGCTTTGTGTTTCACGCTGAAGTTTCAGAACAGGTTACAAGGGGTTCAGCCCGCCGTTAGATGCATGTGACACTGCCGGGTAACGACCTTAGGCAAGTTGTTCACACACATGTGTCTCTGTCACCAAGCAGAATAATTTAGTACCGGCTTCACCGCTGGAACGTAAGCAGGCACACCGCGCGATACACTGGCCCCGTGTCCGTGGTCTCGTAGTGTAAAAACTGGTGTCTGGCTGAGGGCCAAGGAAACGGAGATCAGCGTCGCTCCATGAGCCTTAAGGCTCGGGAAGGACTTTACATTTGCGTTTTACGTTTTTATAAATTTATTCAGCAATTTCTTTTGTTACCGGGGAGAAAAAAAAAACAGAAAAAGCGCAACTATTGTCACAGGATACACAACAATCACAACCAGCATCAACCATTTACACAAAAGCATACCAGTGAAGAATAATTCCTCAAGTTTTTCCTAAAATGTAGTTGTATTATTTAGTTAAATCTTTGTAATTCCACAAGATGCAGTTTCTATAAGTTATTGCCTTAGAGACATGATAAAAATTAACAACTGTTTATATTAATTTTTTGTTGTTGTATCATTGTTATAAATGTTTATAATTCTCAATAAAATAATTCTGGTTACTTTTAGGCAAATTTTTGTAAAAAAAATTTATGGCAAGAAAAGCTTGTGTATAATACAAATAATTTGAAAACAATGCAGTCCATAAACGGAAATGCATTTTAATTAGCATATAACTTAGCATTTTTGCAGTAAAATTTTTATTGTTCAATATCGTTTATTTGTTGAAATATGACGCTTATGTACATGTATTAGCATCTCATCTCCACCCAATACTATTCGCATGTACAAAACTAAAATATTTATTTTTGAAGCATTTACGACGTACCAGACAACTTGTGTTTATAAAAAAATTGAACAAATGTGGCTAACTTTATACAGATTACGTCGTATAATCATAGTTAAATGGTAGTCATAATAATTGGGTGAAAAATACGCAAGTAACAGCATCAGCCGAACTAACTTACCGATGTCTGCAGGTAAACCCACAACACCGTTGCTGATGAATGTAAAGCTCAGTGCTACTGCCAAGTACAGGCCTATAGCACGGCCACATCTTATAGCTATTCATACAGGGTAGCCCTAAAAAGTAAGCTATTGCATTTTGTCAATATCTTTGCTAAATATTGACCAATTTTCACAATTTTTCATTAGTAGACGCAATAAAAAATTTGCTACTCAGTAGCATGCACATCGCACTTGCTATGTCGCTACGCTACCTTGTAAAACATAAACATAAAAAATAATAGCAACATTTACAAATGGGCAGAAAATATAATGGTAATTTTTAAAAGTATTTAAGTAAATTGTTGTAAACCAATTATAGTAAGTACCAAAATGTTTACATATAGCTACAGAGTAAGTTTTCATCTTTTAGCAAAATAGTGCACAGCTTCTAGGGCCGCACGATCGAAATACAATGCTCATGCGATTAACAGAGCAAAATTGCAGCCGCCAACCAACATTAATTTACATTAAAAATTTAAGCAAAAAACGGCTGAAATTATTCAAAAAGATGTTTAATATGTCATCCAATGTTTCTTACACTTACTATAGCTCATATCTAACATTTCAATTAAATGCTTTAAAAAATTTATTATTGGACTTTCTGTCAATCTGTAGAAATTGTTGGTTTTGGGATATTTATGTTTTACAAGGTAAAGTAGCGACAACAATAGGTGTGGTGTGCATGCCACAAATGGGAAATTTTTTACGGAGCTTACTGGTAAAAAATGTGAAAATTACTTAATATTTACTAAAGATATGGTCAAAGTGCAATAACTTACTTTTTTGGCCACCCTGTATAAACGATGTTGCATGCTGACGGTAGGCTAGTCACCACTCACTCACTCACTTAAAAGGAAACGAATTTGGTATGAAAAAATCACTCCAAAAATTATCTGAATCGAACTAAAATTGTTACAAAAACAGTGATTTAAATTAGGTTTAAATCAAAACTCATTTTGTTAAGAATGTGATTTGAATAAATATTAGGCCTAAGTCAAAATCAAATCATTTGTTTTTTAGGCCTCAATATGAACGATGCAGATAGTAATTTTTACCATTTAATTTAATTTAATTTAATTGATTTAGTTTAAGACAATAACGGCACGATTAAGCTTATTGTCTATTTTGCAGCATAACATCTTTTTCGTTCAGAGTTTAAGTTTTCTGCAAATAACGACGTTAAGATTATTTAATGTTGCAGCGTTTAAAGTTAACAGTACATCAATGTCACACACGAGTTCTAGGAATAAATTATATCGAACAATTTTCAAAAATTTTGCTAAACACAAACTTTCAAACATAAAGTTTACTGAGTTACATTTAAAACAATTTATTTGGACTGACGTTGAAAATGATACTCAACGACTAACCCATTTAAAATTTAAGACATCCTGAAGCAAGCAGGCAAAAATTGTTTAGATTGTATCAATATAAACCACTAGCAGAAATACCAGTTTCCTATATTTGCTGTTTACTGTCGTTTTACTCACTAGCGTTTGGTGATTTTGAATTCCGTGTGATGATTTGATTTTTTTTACAATTTGGTTAAATGAAATTTTAAAGTCAAATTAAAAGCTTTTTCCAGCCGTTATTTGTAAAGCTGCACAACCTCAATTAACGACAGTTCGGCGCTGTTCAAATCTGACTGTAGTCACTGTACCGTGGAAGCGATGCACCAACGCAAATTTCCACTTCGGTGTCTGCATGAAACAATCCGAGACAATCCAGTGTAGGCTTATATATTTTTTCGCACAAATATGTTATATGCAGAAAAGTATGACTATGTTTTAGACAGGTGTTTCAAAACGACTCGTTTTTCATACAGAGTGGGCCATAAAAAACCGTCCCCCACATGTCAGCTAGTTATGTCTTCCAATAGTAGGCTAATGTACATTTAAAGTGAATAACGCACGTTGAAATATAATCAGTTCTGAGTAACATGTGCAAATTTCGTGCAAATATTTTTGAATAATTTGTAATGAGATAAATTAAATGAAAGCAACTCAACTCTACAGGAAACACAATGGGGCAAGCAGTGAAGTTAACGGTCGAGTTTCTGCAGCAGAACGTACCCTTACTTTATCGAGCCTTCTGTCTGGCCGCCGAACAGCCCGGACCCCGTCGATTATGTTGTCTGGGGTGCTCTGCAGCAAGATGTGTACAGAGTTCCGATCGTGGGTTTGGAAGATCTCAAAGACAGTGCGTACCTGCTGGGCCAGTCTCGATTATCAACTGATCAACAAAGCCATTGATCAGTGGCGACCGAGATTGAAAACTGTAGTCAAAGTTCACGGAGGGCACATTGAACAGTTGTTTACTTGACTGTCTTGTTGTTGTATGAAGTTTTCGCCGTTTTACTTAGACATATACGCAAGCACGTATTTCCACCTGTGTTTCACCATTGTGATATAATACAGTTGGGGTGCTTTGATTCTATCGTATTATTTGTTAATAACATTTTGACATACTCATTAGGTTTTGGCATCAATATGTGCAGAACAGACTAGCAATTTATATGGTTGTCATTTTAAACATATAAACAAATGCAGTAGCATTTTAAACAGAATAATATAGGGGACGATTTTTATAGCCCACTCTGTACATAACGTCAAGAGATATCATGATACGTTCGACACAGGAACCTCAAAGTGTGAGCCAAGTCGTGGTCACAAAAGTTGTTTGGTCGAGCCGGATGTATATAGCCCGGGACTTCCGTCTGCTTCACAGAGTGATCTGGTAAACAGAGAAGCATGGTATATTATCTGACGAATTTTCAAAGACTCCAAGCCTTTCTTTCACCAGACTTCACGTCAAAGACATTTTTATAACACTCTTCATTCTGCTGCGCCATCTGATGCGCTATTATTTATATACTGGATTCTATCTAATTATCAAAAATGTAGGATCCAAGCAATGCACCGAATCTATTGTATAAGCCTAATTAAACGCGTAAATACATGTAGTCTGCCGTTTTGTTTTTGTACCTCATGCCTTCCAACTGTTAGCTATTGCATCGCCCACGTTGCAAGACCCACGTACGTTTGTACTGCGGATAGCAAGAAAGCATGCTGCTAAACTTAAGTAACCTATATATCAATTTCAAGCCGGGAGTACATTAGACAACCTAATCAAAAACGAAGAATAGCCTACCATACTCGCTATGTATCAAACGCTATTTTCATGCACTATTCTGAGATACAAAGATACGGATCAAAGACTGCCTGACAAGACAGGGATTTATTATTATAGGCCTACAATAGGGTACTCAACGGTAGGCCCAAGCCAGGATTTCTGATTGGAAGCTCAGACCTTTATTTATTTTTCTTTTTTTCTTTTTTTTATAATTTGTCTTGCTTTTATAATTTTATGTTTGTTTAATTTTTTTTCTCCAAATTTAGCTTTATTTTTACGCTTTTGCAGTTAACAAAACGCATGTCACTGTGTTGTGTGCAAAGCAAATAATTATTAATGATTGTGTTTAAGATTAATTTTGTTCTTCGGCAGATACAAATTCAACACGTTTGTTTGAGTTGGTAGTTAACAAGTAAAAGATAAACTTTCCCAACAGGAGAGAAAGAAAGAGAGAGAATTTTATTTGGCAAATCATATCGAATAACAGTTGTAACAATAATAATCATCTACAATTGGCAAGTTGCCAGAAAGGCAAACGCCCATCAACGCTGGCCACCATTAGGCCCCTAACACAGTAAAAACAATACAACATTAACATAATAATGACAGATAACATATAAAAAGTGCAAACATATACAATTTAAACAAGTTCTGCATCCCAATTGGTACTGCCAGTTGCTACTCTGCTTCAATGGTGAAAAATCTGCTTCGTTGGTGTCAAATATTTGAAGTTTTACAGTTGCAGCCACAAAACGTGCAAGCGCAAAGCGATCGAATTTACGTGTCTGTGGGGATAGTTGGTCTTTCACATGTTCGAGCAAGACAGTGCACTATCATACCGAGCTTGCAAGATGTTGAGTTTTTGGATCACAAGACGCCCAATTTCATGTTTCCATGTCGCTCAGTGCTGACACGATAAGCGTTTTTCATTAGCGAACCAGATTAAGTTCACCATAGAAGCAGGGTAGCAACTGACAGCAACAGTTGAGACTAGCAAGTTTGTACCTGTGACACATTATGACGTCAGCGTTACATCACGACTAGCAGAAAATATTTAATCAACTGCCATATTTTGTTCAAATATTTCGAATTAGTATTTCTCCACAACTGGTAAAAATTCATGTAAATTGCTCATAATTTGAGTAAATTATGAAAAAAACAAAAGGGGGTCCTTTTATGAAACACCGACATTCTGTAAGCCTAATCCCAAAACGGGATCCCGGGATTCCGGGATTACAAATTTAAAAAAAAACCGGGACTGAGAATTTAATCCCGGGATTGCAATCACTGTTTCGGACTGCAGTGTGAATTCGAATGATACTGGCATCTTTCAGTACGTGCTGGTGATTAGAAATTTCCCTGACTAGGCAACCAATATCAACATCCGCTTTTGTCTCAGTCGGTAAATGAAAGTAGAATTTCGATGTATTCTTGGCTATTGCGTACTGTATAGAGGTAGATAAGTA
>Ga0056128_1002833_pt1 | contig 20856 bp, 12 predicted proteins | sample WorMetLIZISLAND2_FD_71113 | JGI IMG/M metagenome (GOLD analysis project Ga0056128, IMG submission 71113) | Marine gutless worms symbiont microbial communities from Max Planck institute for Marine Microbiology, Germany - Olavius geniculatus... ... | reverse complement strand
TGCTGTCTGCAGCCTCTGCAGACATCACCCACGTGCGCCGAATTACCGTATCGTATCCTAGCGTTAATTGTAGCATTTGACATAGAAGTGTGACCACTAGCGATTGCAATCCCGGGATTGACTTCTCAATCCTGGGATCCACAATTGAGAAATTTGTAATCTCGGTATCCCGTTTCAGGATTAGGCTTACAAATTTGTCATTATTTTGGTATCACTTATAGACTTATTTCATGCATAAGATGTAATAGTTCCGTATGGAAGGTATGTAAAAATGGTATAGGGAATGACTCCTACTTTCAAAATACAAGTTGCAGTGCACAGCAAGAAGTAGAACTCTAGCACGCATATAATATTTTATTCACTAGACCTCTAGAATTGTTATTTTTGTCATTTAATGCTCGAAGAAATGCGATTGGGAAGCTGCCAATCTCGAGATTCGGGATTAGTAAAAACGGCCGGGATCCCGGGATTGCAATCCCTAGTTACCACTCACCACAGCGTGCATGGGACTGCCAGTCACTTAGGAAATCGTTTTCTTTCCACGACTGGACGCTGGGCTTCGGATATAGGCAGTACGGTCGGCCCACTGCAGCGACAGCTGGGCTTCTTGTACATTATCATAAAGTACAGTACTCCAAGTAGGTTGTGCCGTATAAGGCTTTTGACAAGAAGCTTAGCTACCGCTTAGAGAACAAGTCAGCTTGGTGCTTTTGTCTCGCTACTGACAGGAATATGGTTTTTTGAGTTACGTTGCATGCCAGACTTACAGCAAATGTCCACGCATGCAATGACATGTGCATTGATTTCCCCAGGTAGTGCAGAAGCACACATTTGGTGAGATGCTCGGGGACTTGAATCATCGTTTGGTGGGCAGTTGTATCAAGAATATTTTAACAAAAAATTTGGTAAACAATCTTTAAGATACAATCGATAAATTTTTGCGTTTTTTATGCCTCACAGTGTACAGTTCTACTGTGCTTCGACTCTTGACCGTCTTAAATTACTTATTACCCGAAAAGTGGTGCAGACATGACACACTGAAGCAAAGATCTATTGCTTTACGCACCGTGCTCCAAAAAACCTCAATTATTTAACATGCTGTCTTGACTGCTTTTTCAAAATTTTTCCACTGGCAGACTCTGCTAAAAACTTGCAGTAAACCTCAAGGTCCCACCACACCTCCAACTATTAATGTCGTGTGCTAAAACATCTATCAAGAGACCTGCGGTGAACACTTGGAAAGACTTACTACAGCATTGCACAGACAAAAAGTTACTTACAAGCGTACGAACAGGAAAACTTTAGCATGGAGATTGAAACTCGAACACAGTTAGCTGAACAACTGCCAGAGTGCAGACATTTGGACAAAATGATATGTTGAGTTATATACGTACAGGGTTGGCCAAGTGACACCCTTTTCAACTATGTCATGCAATGGCAGATGAACTGCAAAACAAAATATTTACACTGTTTGAAGAATTTTAGCATTTGCCATAGATTATTCACAGTTTAAATGTGTTCATTTATTTCAAAACATTTTCGTAATTGTTTTGCAACTCTAGTTTTTCAGACTGTGAATCAAACACTGTTCATCGTCAGTTAGTCCAACCATTGCGATGGAACTAAAACTTATTCACGTTAAGATAGCACTTGTTTACGTAGGCAGAAATAAACTACTTCATGACCTCCTTTAACAAAAATGATAGCTGAGGAAACAAAATTTGCAATTATAATGCATCTAACAAAAAAGGAAACTTAAATACCAAATGGATGCGTCTGTTTCGACCAACTCTGCTACTGGTAATATGATGTGTCTATGCAAACGCTATACGCCAAGTGGCAGCAAAAGAAAGATCGTGATGAAAATTGAAAACACATGTTAAATTTGGCAAAAGTACTTATCAAATGGAATGAAAAATCATTTTTATTAATAACTATGTACTGCGTACAACCCTGCAAATACTGCACAATAATAATGTCCTTTAAAACAATCGAGTAAGTCAGTCACTGAAATCGATAGCACTGCTTGCCGCAAAGTGTTCTCTGGCGAAGAAATTTCACAAATCACAACATCTACAACAATGTTGCTAACACTAACAGCGTGAGGGCGAATAACAGTGTCAGTCTGTTATGGTAAAGACAGAATACAATGAAGATAGTGTTGTTTCATCCACGGTTGTCTTGCCGGGATCACTCAGTCACGGTATCTGTCCCGGGAATCACGAGAGATGCTGCGCTTTATACGCTCACGGGATCTTGACCTGCAGCCAATCACACATTAACATGTAACGTATACTACTACTGATACATATGCTACTATTACGGATACTTCAGGCAGGGGCTCATACAGCGGGGAAAGGGAGGAAGTTTTCCCGAGCCCCATGATGTCTGGGTGCCTTGCTAATAATAATAACAATAATAAATCCTGATAATAATAAATTAATAATAGTAAGTGAACATTTATATAGCGCACTATCATTTCGAAAAAATTTGCTACTGCTCCAAGAAATATTTGCTTTGTTTGGCAGCAGAAATCATCATCTGAATTAAGCTTACATCAGTCGTCAGTGATTTTGCAAAGACTTTCCAGTAAATCTGACCATTTCTTGAATGAATGAACGTACCAGCCCAGTCTCCAGGCACCACATCATATAGGGTCGAGCAATTACTGTTTCCCGGGCCAGTGGGCCCCAGTGTGGCTCTCGTTGGGTCTGACTCCAGGTTCCAATGTGAGGTAGGGCAGTTAACACCTCCTCAATAACTGTACAGTACTAATAAATATTGGTCCGATAATCAGCTTACTTAGCCAAATTTAATTCATTCATGTCAGATCCACCAGGACAGCCTTTAGGGGATCAAGGCAAATATCAGGTCCTGAAATAGTAAACTGTGTAAAAAATGGCCAATTTTTTTTCAAATCAGAACATGCAATTAGTTGACTCATTCAAGACACAAAACGACACATGGTGTTGCATAAATGTATTTTGACTGACCTATTGATTAAAAGATTGATGATTACTTAACATATTGCAGAATCTAAAGGACTCAGAGAGCAAAAAACTTCTACTGAGATGTAGGTTTCATTTCACAGTTAGCTTTGCTGCCATCAGCCATCCGACAAACAACATCACAGCATTGCTATTCCAGTAAAAATACACTGAGGGGATCCAGATAATACTTGAGCATGCTCCAACTGATTGATCCTTAGGCCTTCTTGGTGCTCACAAAATATGAATGTAACCTATTAAATTGTTTTTATTCAGAAATATTTGTAGCGAAACATAGTCACACTCTTATTCAGATTCAGCTTGAAATTTGTCGCCCAGAATTGGAATCAACAGCATTAGAGCTCCGAAGAAACAAGACAGCAAATTTTGAGTATAATAAAAACCAAAAAATTACATGCTGCAGTAAGAAAGGTGAAAATACACCAAAAGATTTACCTGCTCAGACTGCGACTCATGCTCCGCTTTCTTTCACGTGACCTTGATCGAGTCCATGACCTACAAAAATATAGCAGACTGCCTGCTAATGGAGGTATAACAATACACTACAGTCAGCTATAATACACCGCAACTACATTGAATGATACATGACAGTAAAGCTGTTCAATTTAGTGATTTTTCTGGTCACTTCGCTTTGTTAATTCACACAACACTCGAAGAACTCAGGGTTCCCGTGCTGAGTACATTTCACGACCCAACATACGATGTCAGTATTTGTCACATTTACCACAAACTTTCAGACAACAATGTGCGCACTGAATTTATGATTTATAGCATTATACCATCCTCTTGTTCAAACAGCAGTTCTGCTGCAATTGGCTGCATTCTGTTTACAATTCCAAGATCATTATCAGACTTTTTTATTGACGCATCGAAATGTACAAGTTCTCGAAACAGAAAATGAATCTAGAACAATTTTGCACTCTTCCCAGCCGGTGGGAACCCTGAAATTGATAGTGTTGGCTTCTACTTTACTGGAATGTGCAACAGCTACTGACAAAGACGTTCTAGTGCAATTCTTCACAATCACTGGATACCACACCACAAACAATATATTGGCATATCAGATTGATGCTTTAACTGTTAGTTAATACGCTGAGGGGTTCGGGCTGAAGATAAAGCCATTATTAGCCAAAATTTTGAAATAACCAAATACAAAACCAGCCACCAAGCAGCTTCCAAATCTGCACAACGTGGTTTGTTTCCATTCACATACTTGCCAGCCAGTGAAGAATGCTGGGCTGATAATGTAGATAATGCTGCTGATAATTATTGTAGAGTTGAGTTGAGTAGAGTAGTTTAGCTGGCTGGGGAATGACAGACGTCTGACGTGAACTGCCATAAAGATGATTGGCGGGCAGACAAGGGCAGAGTGGTTGGTGTAAAGTTGACACGAGATGATGACTGATGAAGATGAAGTATATGGAGGTAGAGTAGATTGTTTCGTAAGCATCAGAACACACATCAATAGTTCTGATGAAGGACCTCACGGCCCTCTGCAATGTAGCCGGCATATATATTAGCCACCATTATTAATATCAGCACTCAGCAGCAATCCCCAATCTCTTTTCACACCCAGTGATCTTCTTTATCTAAATCTCAGCTCATTTTTTCAATCTCTTAACTGCCAATCTGCCATTAACCAGATACTGTATTTAATATTTTCCAATAGGCACAGATTTCTTCTGGTGCATGTAATGTAATTGCAGCAATGGGCAATTAAGTTTTCAAATGCCGAAAAACAGAATTCACCATGGAGAACTAGCTACTCATGACTGCTTACCTGAACTGCTCTGTTACATTCACTGGTGCGAAGACATTAAATCAATTAAATATATGTCATTCCCAAAAGTGCATCTACTTGATTACAGAGCAACCTTTCAGAGAAATTTAAAAAACTGCTACAGAAAACCAATTAACTAATACGGTAATACCACATGCAAATTACAGCATGTAATTTTACGACTGATTAAAAAATTTCTACATATATGGGAGATTGATACTAGAAACAAAGTGTGTAAAACACTGTACTGTACTAACGTAACTAAATGTTACACTACATTACTCTAAAAGTAAACCATACTGGCCACTACCGGTATGGGTATATGCTAACATTAAGAAAGTTTGCAAAATGGTAATATTAGCTCCAACACACGATACCAGCTTCTTCTGTACACATAATGCTGTTGTGAGTAATGTGATATACACTTCTATGGTCACCAATCAGCAACTTCAGCATCAATAACGGAAGCATATGAGCAGTTTCTGGCATACACATTTTTAAGACCTAAAAGCAAGTTAGACTTTTGCAAAAGATCACCATTCTGAATACCAACAATTCTCAGCCTGATTCCAATCAATGTCACTCTACATCAGATCCAGTTAGTACTTAGACAGGTAAAACATATCAGTATGTAACCAGTCACCAGGCTGACACAGTCGCTGATTAACAGACTGCAGAGTGCAGACAGGCTGAGTTGAAAGACAGCAACAGTAAATACAGATTATACAGCTCTACTAACTCAGGCAGGATTATGGCTAAAGCTTGCTTGGTACAAAAGTTAACCACTGCTCTGTGCTATTCTGCAATCATTAAGGCCCGAGTTCCGGATCTTTTAGTTAACTGATCAGTTAGTAAATCGTCCGTTAATTGTAACTCGCTAGTTAAGTTTGTGCACGTTTCTGAACAAAACACTGACTGACCGTTAGCTAACTGACCGATAAACTATAGTTGCTTAGCAATGATGCGCACGGCACTAATCACTTCCGCCTAGCGCAGATGGGCATCATGAATATTAATGAGCACAAAGCATGACAGCCAACCAATTGCGGACGACCATTTAGTCCATTCATGAACAGATTTTGTAGTAAAATTTGTAGCAGCAAACGTTTTCTCGAGCATTTTTAAGACATTGCTATACGGTAAAATCGTTCTATGGTATCACATTCTTCAGTCAACTGCTTGCAAAATGGTACAAAAGCTGCATTAAATATGATACGGGCCTAACTACGATCGATGGTTAGCTAACTGGCCGGTTTCGGCCAGTTAAATTTTTGGCCATTATAACCGTTGGTTAATGCAACGGGAAATGCGAGTTATGCAAAGCTGTCAGTTAACACTAACTTGACCAGCCAGTTAAGATCCAGAAACCGACCCAAAGCAAAAAGTTAAACAGGTCAACTCTTTCAATAACAGGGCCTTGATGACAGCAAGAAAAACATTCTGTGTCTGTATTTAATACCACACTGCCGGTTTGGCTTCGTCACTGCGTGATATGAAAGCTAATGCGCTGCACTTTGTAACGAATAAGCCAAGATAATCTTATTTTTTACAGACATAGTAAATGTAATAGTCATGTAATTGTAATTTTGTAATGCACTCATATGTACAATTTTCTGCTACTGTAAATAAATCTGGGCATGCAACACACCTGCGTCGACCACGACGTTCACGTGGACAGTCATAGGACGGGTGACCTCGTTCTCCACAGTAAGCACAGCGCTCTCGGTCGATATCATAGGACCTGCGCATTGGCCTTGGTGACGGTGGCCGACGCCCCCCGCCCCCGCCACCCCCACGCATCCATGGCTTGGGACGCACCTTGCCAGTAGCATGCTCCACACGAACTCTCGTTCCACAGAGAGACCTGCGCACATACAGGTAAGTAATAACTAGGTGGTGTAACGATTAAGATGCTAGACCTTCAATCAAAAGGTCCTGAGTTCCACTCTCGGTTTGGCCTCTATCAAGTAGATAGTACAATACAGTAGAATACAATGCAATTTAAACTAAAAAAATGCCAATGGTACTGCAATCACTTTGCAGTTAACATTAGAAAAGAGAAGCAGAGCAAATGAGTCTTAAGTTAAGTCTTAAATGTTCGCGAGTACTTGGATGGATGACGTCTGCACTCTGCAGACACGTAAACATCTAGGCATATGACAAATAACAAGATCAACTCAGCCTTCCATCCCTCCAAGGCAGGTAAATTGAATTCAACTGTGTCCGGTGGCAGGTAACTGTGCAATCCCACATGGCAGGTGATGCTCCTTAGATTTGCAACGGGCTTCCCGCAGCACTACACCACCTTTAACATTTAACCTTTAGAGTTTGGAGCCAAGAATATTTCTGTAAGTTTTGCAGACAGACAAAGTGCTGCAATAGCAGTCCACACATCATAAAAAGGCTCAGGCGTAATAGTACCAGATTTTAACTCTAGGCACAGTGGCATACAGACACAAGCTGCAAATTCAGCTAGCAACAGCAAACTTTTCAGTCACTCACGTTCCATCCAGAGCACGCACAGCATCCTCCGCATCTTTTGGATCTTCATACTCGACGAACGCAAACCCAGGAGGGTTCCTTGCGACCCAGACACTCTTTAGTCGGCCGTAGTAACCGAATGCTCGCTCGATCTCCTTGTCTTCTGCGTCCTTGGACAGATCGCCGATGTACACCTTGCACTCCGTACTCGTGTCACGATAACCACGTGCCATTGCACCCAACTCCAGCAGTGCTAATTGCCAGCTGAAACAAGCACAACACAAATAATCACCGACTTCAGCCATCATCGTTTACTTACATTAGTCAAAAATCATTAAGCCTGAATACCGATGTTTGGATGTCACTGATTGTACACGGGAGACAAAATCAACTAACTTACTGAATATAAGTTGCAAAATGCTCGTGCATTGTCTACTGCATTGACCACCAAGCAAGAAATGGGGTCACAATTATACCATTTTTCAATGCTACACTCAACCACACTTACTCGTGGGCATGCTTGGAAATTGATCAAGATGCATAGCAACACCAACATCAGACTCTACTTCTTTTCATCACGTGTGCTGAACCGTTGGAATAGTCTTCCTCATCAAGCGGTTGACTCAGCTTCAGTGAATGAGTTCAAGAGGCATTTAGAGAGACTTCGCACAACAAAGATGGGTTTCTTCATGGATCGTTGGTCCGTTTAACCCTATTGCTGCTCTCTTAGTACATTCATTCTGGCTACGAATTTACTGTGTCTGATGTTACTGGAGTGACAGTATATTGAGGCTAAAAGTGGCGCAGCAAACCAGGTAAAGAACCGCATCCTCACACGAAATAATAGATATGAACGCCAGAGTTTGTATGTAATGTATGAAATAAAACAGGCAAAACTGCACTGCAAAAGTTTAAGAACAGGGCCCCAGGAGGAAGAAATGAAATTTCAGGACCCAATGTTTACAGAATTTCAGGACAATTTCAGGACATTTTTGTCCGTTTCACGAGGCTCGAGACACAGAAAATGCACGTTTATCTGTCCTCATAAATGTTATTCATTGAAACAGATCAGTATTGCAGTTCTAAAGTGTTACTAAAGCACTGTTATCAACATACTAAGGCAAAACTGTAAAAAGTAAGTAAGTAAGCCAAAAGTACTGATAGAGTCCTGTTAACTAAGTAAAGTACAAAATGAATGCAATACCGTAATGACAGCATAACAAAGGTCCATATCAAGACATTGTGACCAAATGAGTAAAATTTCAGGACAATTGCTGATTTCAGGACAATTTCAGGACATCTGTTGAATTTCAGGAATTTCAGGACAACTGGGAGCCCTGTAAGAATGACAGAACACAAACGAATTTAGGCTTTTTGGCCCCTTTGCCGGTTCACCCCCTAGCTTGTTCGCTCCCTGGCTCTTTCGCCCTCTGGCTCGTTCGGGGGAAAACTAGACATATAGCAGCATATCAACAGATACATGTTTACTGACTTATATAGCTAACAATGACGATAATTTTCTATAAAATAGTCACAAAAATCACACAAAAAAATACAAAATGGCGAACATAAAAACGTCAATTGACCACGCCCATGCCACGCACAAATATCTAGTGATGGGCAAAACATAAATTCAAATAAATATCCATAAATCGACACACTGTTATAGGTTACGAAGTACGAAATTACGACTAATCGTAGGGCTTACTCACTGCCAATATTCAATCACTGTTATTCAAAAGCTTAAAACTAATTTACAAGGAGCTGAGTCAAACAATATTCTGTATATTGTATGCAACATTTTTGCATCATTATAGACATGGACCAGGTGTGGAAAATTGGTTCACTTCTACACCGTGTCCCACAAGAACGTCCCACTGTGTCATTTTCTGCATCTTTGCCAAATATTCACCGATTTTCAAAATTCTATCACTGGCACATACTGTGGACAACCAACAATGAAGTAGTTGTTAAATATCCCACCACACTTTAACTGTGTTGCTACACTACCATGTGAAACATAAATTTTTAAAAATCACTAGTCACTATAATACATATACAAAAAATCTTTTCCTCAAACAATGTTTACTAATTTTCATACAAAAATTTAGTTATGTTTAATTTTACATACATTTCTGATGTTTGTAAACAAAAGCAGATGATATTGTCATAAATAATAATTTTTAATGTACTGACGGTATACTGGAGATGTAGTGTGCCATTAAGAACTTGTACCGGTTGAAAAAATACAGTTTTTGGAGAATACTAGCAAAATTACTAACAAAATTTTTCAGGATAAACTGCAACAGGGAAAAAATAAGAATGTTATTAACAAAGATTTGGGAACATGCAGCACCGACCATAGGCATGAGACCGGCAGACTGAAGCATACACGTACTGGAAGGAACGTGATTACTGTGGAGGAAATGGTAGGCTTGCTAAACCACAAAGACCAGAAACAAACATATCGTTCAATATGCCAAATATCCAAAGAAACGGATCTAACAAAGTGTAGCATCGTACAGATCATTTACTGCATTTTTACTTGGAAGTGTATTTTGTTAACAAACACGCTTGCTGACTATTATTGTTAGTTTATTGCATTTATATATCACAAAGTAGTGTATAACAACACAGTTAACGTGTGGTGGGATATTTAATAATCACTTTATTGCTAATTGTCCAATGAATGCACCAGTGAAAAAATTTTGAAAATCAGTTAATATTTGGTGAAAATAAAGACAATCACAAGATGGGACGTTTTTTTGGGACACATTGTATAACAGTTTTAAACGGATTTAATTGAAATACACGTGTATTTTAGTCTGTGATTATATTATATCGTATAAAATGTTAATTTGCCCTATCTGGTAATGTCCTGGATCCGGGTGTTATCTGGATCATCACCAAAGTATAATCAACTTTCGGTAAGGGTAAAGCTGTCCGTCACTGAAAATTTCCGATAAATCAGTCCGTAACTTTTTCTGTAATCATGTTGACACACTTTTCCACCATATTTTGTATGGGTGAAAAACCTGAAAATCCAGTCCCAAATCCAGATTCTGATCCCAAACACCACCAAAAATCTTGAACATTCTGACTTGGGCCAAAACACATGTTCGTGTAAAATTTTATGGTTCATGATTTATCATGTAACTGAAAAATAAAAAGCTCAGCTGAAAAACAATATGGACAGTAACAACCCTGGATAAAAAGCTAAAATACCAATATTGATAGTTTTTTTTCACCAGTATTTTCAAATCACATACTAATACAAATCTGTATTCCAGTTATATTCTTGTATTATAACACTATTAAGAAATGTTCATGGAACAAAAATGTCAAAAACTCTGTGCATCTCCATCAGAGACTGCAATTCCAGAATCCCAAATCTTGGGATCCCAACTGCTTTTGCCAATCCCAAATCCCAGAACTGGTGGGGCAGCATCCCAATCCCGAGATTTTGGCATAAAAAAATTAGTTAAGGTAAAATTCTACTTTTTCGCATGTTAGATAATACACATAACAATTCTAACTGTCTAATGAACAGAATATTTTATGCTTGCTGGAGTCCCATTCCTTGCTATCCACTGTAATTTGTATTCTGACAAGCACAGTCACACCCTATACGGTTAGAATATACTGTCAGTAGGGGTCTACTACATAATATGCATGAAATAAGTCTATTAGGATAGTAATAAGTAAGCCTAATACCGAACACAAGATCCCAAAATTACAACATCCTTGATACCGGGATTAAATTCTCAATCCCAAGATTGCACTCACTGATCTCCATTAAATATCACTGAGAGTCGAGTTCACAAATTTAGCATAACACAGAAATATTCCAATATTGCCACTCACTCGACAGAAACGAGCAGCCATCAGAAAAGACAGTCAGATGTGCAGAAGAACCTGCACGTGCACTAACTAATACTGTCAAACAAATAAAGTGCTGCAAGTTCTACGTCAATGGCAAGACAAGGTGTGCCAGTAGGAGATGAGCGAGTGAGTGAGTAGGGTTTAATGTCCCACCCGACACAGTATAGGTCATTTCGGGGATGGCCTTTCCAGGCAGAATGCAAACAAACACATAATAATGAAACAGTAAGTTTAACCTTTACAGAAACACAAAACACAAAAAACTAGCTAAACCTAAAATTGTAAGAACTCCATTATATGCATGCATATATAATTATGAATAATGGTAGTTCTAATAATCTTCCTCGTTATCATCCGGGCAGTCATCAATCTCATATGCTCTCTATTGCAGGACAGGGGGTGTGCCAGTAGGGCTGGAAAGATCCCTGGTATTTAAAAAAAATTTTTTAGGTTTTTTGGTAACATCTTATAAACTCTTATAAATGAACGACACAATGACATGATTGAAATCATATAACTGAAAAATCATGATTAAAATATGAAATAAATGATATGTAATAAATTTCACATCACAACAAACAAAAACCTATTAAAAACCTAAAATTGGACTTCTGAGATTTTTTAAAACCTAAAAACCTAGGTTTTTTCAAACCAATTTTCCAGCCTTGTGCGCCAACATGTACCAACCGGTAAGCTTGTATTATCACACCCAGACCACAACAGCAGACATGTTCCTATCTACGAGGAAAGGTAGCCAGCAGTCTTAAATAGCCTGGACTAATACTGTGAAACAAACAAATACAACTCATAGATCTAGCAAACCAAAATAATCTAAGCTAAACAGTAACACAAACTGTTACCATTGACGCCAATGATTCAAACCTATTTTGACATATGGCATGCCACAAATGCCAATTACTTAGTACTTGTTTACTTACTAACTTATGAGAGTTTCTAGCAATGAATGGATATGTAACACGAGATATGAAAATTACAATCTAAGGCACAACTAACATCAGATATAAATACAACGGCAAATGCATAGCAAATTGTGATAAAGGTTAAGGTTAAATCGCTGAATGTCCACAGCACTCTCTTGCAGTAGGTGACCGATGTGAGTGGTGCCCATTTCCCTTTCCATGGCCCAGAGCCACCAGTGAGCGCAAACGCGGCTCAGTTATATGGGCGAAGGGCCAGACCTCTCCCACATACTTCCGAAAGTTACAGGTTCTAAGCTAGAAAGCAGTCACAGCCCACAGGTAACTCCGCCAAGGCAAAGCTATTCACCAGGTTAGGTCACCATCTTCAGTTTTGCAGTGGTTCCCTTATGCCCCCTTTAACGCAATGGTAACAAAAACTTCAAAGTGATCCAGAATCCAGGATTCCTTCCAGATGACCCCCATAATTGAATCTCTGGTAGCTTATGCCATGCCCGACATACCCTCAAAATTTCAGAAAGATCTGTCCATAACTTTTTGAGTTATCTTGCTAACACACAGACAGACATACAGACAAACAAACAAACTCTGGCAAAAACATAACCTCCTTGGCGGAGATAATGATAACCACGACAAAAGTGAAAACCAGCACACACACCAGCAGTATTTTGATTTCTGCCAATTCCCGTGAAGTAACTTGCTTCAGGTTTTGCTAGACTGTGTGCAGCTCATCATAACTATACAAACAAAACTTTTCACATGCTAAAACACAGCACAAAACCAGGAGGGGCGGAGGGCTTGCACTTGCAACTTTTCAATAGACGCCAGCAAATTTCCGACGAAGACTATGCACTATCAAAATCTAAATTTTGCACATAAATTTCACCACAGTGAAAAAAAATTTAACTCTTATTTTTGTATTTACGGAAGATAATCATCACATAAAAGTACAATTTTCTGACAAGCTAAAATTTAGGGGGATCCCCTGCACTCCCCTATCAAAAAGCCAGTAACCTAACCAACGACACCAGAACACAAAACTGATGATCACAAACATACAATATAAAATAGTAAAATACATAAGTTTATGCCCACTGCGACATATTTACAACAAACAAAAACCGGTGCTAGTGAAACAATTAGAATATAAATTCATTCATCAGAATGAGGTAATGGAAAACATTTTGAGTTGATAAATATATGCTACTGCAAACAATCATCTACAGTAACTAATAAGGTATGGTAGTAACGGTTCATACATTCATAAAATTACAGCCTGCTACTACAAGTTTTGGCAACAAATGCAGTTACAAATGACATTTGAAATGATGATATTCACTTGCCACCAGATGTCGCTATAGTGAACAGAAAACTTCAGTTCTCAGTGAGAAGGCAACAACAGTGGTTGCAAAAATGTCAACAGTGACCAAAAACGTTGTGATTTGAATAAATTTGTATAGTCTACATCAAATATCTGCTATATTTAAGTGCTGGCAAAAAAAGTCACACGATCTAAAAAAACTTTATTTTTAACCCAACTGACAGACTGTATAGGCATGAGGACTGGTCCATGCAGGGTGACTAATCTCATACCATGTAAACTGTAGAATTCCCTGGGACTTTCCCAACTGTTTGCAACACTCCACCTTATGTTGCAGCAATCCATGTCATGCACAATAATAGTACAGTAACAAAATATAACAATAATCATAATATAATTAATGGAATGAAATACATTATAAATGTACTACCTTAAATATCACGTTACCACTATGTTACTGAGCACCAGTGTTGCCTCGAATGCAACATTAACAACAAACAGTTTTCCCAGATAAAATTTTTTGAGAGAAAATACAACACATATAAGCTGATGCATCGCACAGGCAAAAAGTTTCCAATGCACTGTAGTCATGAGTAAATAAAAATTAAGAAAGTAGCAATATTCTAACAAGCAGTTGCAATTCCAGATGGAGGACATATGGGAGTTCAGTTCAGTTCCAATTTTGTCTCTAAATTTTCCCAAAACGTGGGATTTCCTTCCTAGAATTTTGAATTTTTGAAAGTAAATATGCAGACAAAAACAATTTTCTGACAAGCTAATTTTTGGGGATGAGAGGAACAAGCCTTGCACACCACTTACAAGATCAAGGTTAGTAACATTAAAGCCAATGGAAACTTCTTAAATGGCATTTCTCTACAATTCTCGAACATTTCCCTGATTTCTGGTCAAATCCGCGTCAGCTGTCAAATTCCGCAGATATTTCCAGTTTTTTACCCGGACAAAACAACTTATCACATCCACAGGTCACATGCTGCATACGAGATCGGTGATGGCTCGATGATCAATCGGTGTGTTGGTGAATAAACTCCCAACGTATGCATGCGTGCCCCACAAGTGATGTGAGATGACCTTGCAGCATCCAAGGTCGCTAATCTCAAACCCAAAGTGCCGATAACGCTCGTCGGTTTCAAACAGCGTCGCGTTCGTGTATGCTCCGAAATACTGTTATACATAAACAAACAAAAGTTTGTAGTTATTCAACTAATTATCACAAAATTAGAAATAAATTAACTTACCTAGAATAAAACACGTTCAGATATATTAAATTTTCACTGTTTTATTGCAACCACATAACTTTTACTCCAGTTGCGTAAAATAAGATAGACTGAGTGCTTGGACTTTTTTTAGTTGCTTTATTATTCACTGTCTTTGTGCATAACATACCAACTCATAATCATTATGGTATATTTCTTATTACCTTTCTGCTTGAATTGCCTGCCTTTGGCTAAGAAACATGCACTTTAGCCGGCACGGGCAAACATCAAAAATAATGCTGGCCAGGTAGTACAACAGTAGGATATTGGACTTGCGATCGTGAGATCGTGGGTTCAACTCCCAATCGAACCAGTTGGCTCGCTATGAAGTAAATGAATGACTCTCTGCAGACAGGTAAAGCATCTTGATGTATAAACAACATCAAAGTCAACTACTCAGCCTTCCAACTCTATGGGGTAAGTAAACAGAGGACTGGCCTGTCTCGCATGAGTTACATCGGTGACTCTCTTCAGCTCTGAGGTGGATTTCCTATGAAGAGCTATATCATTCACAATTCTGCAAAAATAGATAACTTAAGGCACGTACAAAGCAAACAAAATAAAAAAACAACTGAAGTGAACTTGCTTTGTACATTTCATGAACTAAGCCGAACAGAATCAAAATGAGTTGCACTGCCAATTTGTTCATGTTGTAAAATGCAAGCCAACTGAACTGAACTAAACTAAACTCGCAACTCTGCAGTTCCGTTCCATTCATTTGCTTCAACAACATTTTGTACACTCCTTATGCCATGGCTACAGGCACCAATTTGTTCATCCAAGTTGTTGCTCGAGCTTTTCGGATGGGGAAATCAAACACATCGAACAACATAGATGACACGTCAAAAGACGAGTCTGATTTACTTGTCCTAGGTTCTGATGGGCATCTTCTGGCTGACAAGCGAAAAATGCTCGCCTAAGTAAATAAAAGAAATTCCTTTGGATTTCCTCGAACACGGCTTTTAAAGTTTGAAAAACTCAACGACGTTGGACAACACAAATGAGAAAATCGATGTGTGTAGCCACAGCATCAAATGCAACTGAAGCGCACTGATATTTCAGTTCAGCACATTTCATTTGCTTTAATATGCAGCTGAAAAAGACTGACCGGTCTGCCTGAGGATGGATCAATGAAGTCAGCCCAGTAACCAGCCTGCTGCAGAGCCTGACAAATCTCTGATGCACCAGCAATAAACTGTTCACATGCACACAGTAAATAAGAGAGTGAGTAAGACAGCTTAAGAGATGCAGTAAAACTGTTAACAACAATGCACTTCGTCTCAACACCTAAAACGTCCTTAGCAGCTGCTCAAGCTGTTCAAAGTCAATGTCAATTTACAGTAGCTTCGTTGGCGGTTTGCTTAGTTTGTAACATCGTCGGTTGCATCAAAGAAGTTAATCGACGCTGGGTCGGGTTGGTACTACTTGGATGGGTGACCATCGGCAGATGTGTAAACCATCTTGGTATGTTACCAACCACCCCCAGGTCAACTCAGCCTGGCCATCCTGCCATGAGCAGACGAAATGAGAACCAGTAAACGTTGGCTTGTACTCGTAAACAGGTACACTGCACAATGTATCCATGGTTTACTGTAGCTTCATTGGCAGTTCCATTACACCAACTTTGCAACTTTCACCAAAACTTTCCACGGGGAAAGTCGTGGACACACATCATGTCGTCAAATTTCGTAATTTGGGTCCACGACAAAGTCCACAGACTTTGTAGCCAACTTTCCCTGTGCATTGTAACGAACTAAATTCCATTAGAATGACACAAACGGGTCTGTTGCAGAGTTGTCACAAACTTTGTCGCAAACATCTCGACATGTTAAGATGTGTCTGCGACTTTCGTGATTTGTGTCCACAACTTTCCCGCGAGAAAGTTTCAGTGAAAGTCGGCGTAATGGAATTGGGCTTAAATGAGCATAAACTGGGCTAAAAAATGAAAGCACCGCACTACGAGCCTTGTGGCTCAGAAAAAACTTCATGTTTACTTTTTTTGCACATACACATTACACACACCTTACTAATAAACATTGAAATTCTTATATAGCAAATGTGTCAATTAGGAATTGAGAATTTATGCTTAAGACTGAAGTAATAGTGTAATATACATAACTTGATTCTATTTAAACCAAACACACCACCAGATGGCACTTTGAGCTAGCAAGAGCAAAATGCAACAAAACAAGCATATGAAATTTCATTAATACAGTGAGAAATAAAAAAACAAGAAATCTGAGCTAATGCTCATGAAATGCACCAGAGCCTATAGCAGATCCTGTTCGCAGGTAATCTTGGTCTATCTCCATCCGCAATTCACTCATTTGCAGCCAAAAATCGCAGAAAAAAATCACTAAAAACCCTTATTTCAGGGTTAAGGGCATCAATGTTGATACCATTAAAAAAAGCATGTCATTAGTGCTTGTTATGGTAAGCAACATGTCTGTGCCTATCTGCAACCGTTTTCACAATAGACAAGCCAACAGTGGATAAATAACCACTTTTGAGAGGGGTACCCCTCTTTGACACCCATGCATGCAGGCCTCCTTGAATCTAGAGTGTCCAGACTTGGACTGCTAAAATCTACATTTAATGCTGAAAATTTCATATGCAGGTTGTGCTGGTCTATCTCCGGCCATTTTGGTGCAATTCGCTCATGAAGTGCATGTCGCAGCCCGAAATCGCGAAAAATTTACTAAAATCCCCTATTTTGGGGACTCAAGGTCATTCAAGGTCATCGATGTTAACATTCTTAAGAAGCTTGTCGCCAGTGTTTGTTATGATAAGCAGCATGTCTGTGCCTATCTGCAACCACTTCCACGTTAGACGACCAAATACCGGTAAAATAACGTCACCCCTTGTTTGTGAGGACCTTCTTGACCTAAAGGCATGAAATTTTGTCCCGAAATACTAAAGACCCTAGGCTATCATACGGCGAAAACCCGAAGTTTCTATATCACCTGGGCTTTGAATGGTACCGGAACGTGACAGACACCAAGACGAATGGACGGACGGACAGAATTACCATAGCTAATACGCGCCATACGCTAGCTCTGGCGTATTATGATTTAATTTTAGTATTTTAGTATGATGTTATAAATACATGGTAATGCCATACTGCACTCCAGACCGTCAATCAAATTTTTGTGGTCAGCAGCATTTCATAGTTTGCAATTTAATTTGGCTGACTTGAATATCAACCAAAAAATATACACAGCTAGCCAAATTAGTAAGAAAAAATTCAACTGAGGGTCCTACCAGCAACTGACTAAATGCTTTGCCTTAATTACAAATCATATTTAACTTCACAGTTTAATCGTAGTTTTACTTCACGGCACCTTTCTCATATTGCATTGAAAGCCACCCATATCATAAAACGCTGTGCTTACACTGTGTAGAAGGTCTTCACGTTCGTGTGCAACATCGTCATTCCAGAATGTCATGTCGTTGTATGTTCGTTGGCTCAGAGTCAACACAGTCAGCTGATCACTGGCACCACTCAGACATCGGTCCGGAAACAGATCTGCAAATTCTGCAATCCACACAACATAATCTCATTCACAACTTTTTAACACTCATCTTTTTATTAGGTTTATCTTGAGTCATATCAAGAGCAGAATGCCAAAACATCCTATCTGTTGACTGTTGTCGCTGTCAGATAAAATTTTTTTAAAACTTTCTACATCATGCATTCTTTTTGGATTTATCAGTGGTTTTACGCGCAAAAGCAGCTACTGCTTTCAGCACGTCTTAGCCATCGCAATTCTGTCCGTCTGTCCGTCCGTCACACTGGTGGATCAGTCAAAAACAGTGCAAGCTAGGATTACCAAATTTTCACCATCAGCTGCCCGGAAGACTTTAGTTTCAAGAACTGTAAAACTTTTCCATAAATTCGAAGGGGGTCACCCCAATCGACGGCGCTAAATGAGGGGGGTGGAAAAAATTTGTGATTTTTGGCCAATAAGTTGCTGTATCTCAATAACAGTGCGAGATAGGGCCTAGGTTACTAATAATCACTAATAGGAAGTCGTAAACTGGCTCTCGATTGCCACAAAATTCAATGACCTTGAATGCTAAAATAGGGAGTTTCATGGATTTTTTGGTGATTTTGGGCTGCAAGACACTTTTCAAGAGTGAATTGCGCTGAAACCAATTGAGATAGACATGGACAAGCTGTGTATGAAATTTTTAGCATTGAACGTAGATTTCGACAATCCAAGTCTCGATTTTCTAGGTTCAAGGAAACCTGCGCACAAGGGCATCAAAGAGTGGTACCCCCGTATTTCACCATTATTAATTTTACTGTTGTTAGCCAGTCTTTCATGAAAACAGCTGGAGATAGACTGCCAGTTTGCAAACAGAAACTGCTATAGGCGTTCGCGCGTCTCGTGAGCCAGAGCTCAAATTTCTTGTTAGTCCGCCCGGAAGCGACAGCTTGCGGAGGCGGAGTTGAGTTTTACAGCAGATGCTTTAAAAAAATTATTTCAACGCGAGATCTCTGAGATGCGCGGGCAACCAGCGTGAAATTTTGCATGGTGGTCAGTACTAGGCCCAATTTTATAATGCTGGTCCAAAATTTCGGGGGCCCACCCCCAAAAAAATTTTAGAGGCCAAAAACATGCAAAATTTGGCCCGATTTCGAACGACTTCGAAGTTCAATGGCGAACATCTCTGAAACGAATGAAGATATTCAAAATCAGTCAAATATTTTATCTACCACGACTCTTCCCACATTAGGTGAAACAAGTCCGGTAAACTTTGGTTTAGTAACCTTGGAGTTTACGATGTGAAATCGTACCCACCTAAAGCGCATTTTTCGGAAGATCATATTTCGGCCCTTAGGGGGTGCTGTGACCCCAAATTTTTACACGTGCTAGAGAATTACCAAGTCTTACTAGCGCACCCCCAGTTTCCCACCGAGGATGGGGCCCCCTTAACGCTGTTTTTCAAAGGGAGATCAAAAATTGGCTTAAAATGTAGCGTATTAGCCACGAGTACTTTGGAGCCAGGGGGAGTAGCTTCATAAAACTTTGCCATGTGACGTGCTCTAGATGGGAATGATAACGTGGGTGCAACTTTTGGGGGTCACCGCCCCCTTAAAATTTGGGAGGGCAAAAAACGTTCAAAATTTAGTACGTTTTAGGACAACTTTCGAGTTTGACTGCAAATATCTCTAGAACAAATAAAGATATTGACAAGCAGTAAAAAGCGTTACCAAGCACATTTAATACTGCATTGAATAAAAAAAATTAGGTGAACTTTGGTCCACTAACACCAGAGATTACGTGGCTAATGTTTACCCACCCTAAGTCAATAGTGCACGTTTTGCGTATGCTAATGCATTTGTGTACGGGCCACGTGACTTTGCTACCGGGAGAATTTCACCCCTCTAAATTTCCCCCAATCGGACTTAGGGCGCCGGGCGGACTCGCGTTGGGCTTTGCCCCAAATTTCTGGTTAATGTTGTTTTACAGCTTGTTAATTATAACAAGAATAAATACTGTAGCATTCTGAAGAACTTTGTAGTTAGTACCAGGGTATGCTATTCTAGAAAACTGTAGATATGATGTTTTGATATTCTACCCCAATATGCTACTACACCGTGTGTCAAAAAAGAACTAAGCAGATTTGTTTTTGTCAGAACTGCGTCAAATTTCCACCGATTTCGATAATTTTTGGCAGAAAGATGGCAAACGATCCAATTATATGCGAGGTGCATTTATTTTCCACCTCACCTAATTTGCGTCATCACCTTACCGTGTTAAACGCAAATGTTCCAAATTGCTACATAACACCGAATGTTGTTATCTGCAATAAACTTCTAAAGACTTAATTATTGCACAATAAACAAAAAACAGCGTCTGGAATGTTCTGCAGGAAAAAGTTTATCGCCCCAAAATTGCTGACATTGATGAACTCAAAACGCGTCTCGTCAACGAGTGGGCGCAGTTCAACCAGTCGATCATTGATGCCGCGATCAGCCAGTGGCGCCGCCGTCTGAGCGCTTGTGTCTGTGCACGTGGGGCACACTTCGAGCACAAGTTCTGATAATTTTGAACACAGGTGTTATAGGAACTTATAATTTTGCTAAATAAAGCACCTTTTGTTTATTGTGCGCTAATTAAGTCTTTAAAAGTTTATTGCAGATAACAACATTCGGCATTATGTA
>Ga0056128_1002832_pt1 | contig 20861 bp, 18 predicted proteins | sample WorMetLIZISLAND2_FD_71113 | JGI IMG/M metagenome (GOLD analysis project Ga0056128, IMG submission 71113) | Marine gutless worms symbiont microbial communities from Max Planck institute for Marine Microbiology, Germany - Olavius geniculatus... ... | reverse complement strand
GGATGAGGATCGAGTGTTACGTTGTGGCTGGAGAGAGATTAAGTTATACAGGTAAGGAGGTTGAGCAGTATAGAGAAGTTTAAAGGTAAGAGAGAGAATTTTATATTCAATACGTTCATTATTTTGAGCCAGTGAAGAGATTTAAGAATAGGAGTGGTATGACTAAATTTATAAATTTTGTCAGCCATAATATTAAGTATGATTCTGTAAAACATTTGATATCAATTCATCTTACTGCGTATCACAGTGTAGCACGGTAGTGCGTAACACTGTTGTAAGGGCGACTATCAAAGTCAATGGGAAACCCCAGATTTTGGGCACCAGTAGCCTCCAAACCCCTGAATCAATCGACTTAAAATTTGACGTGGATGATGACGTCGGCGGTCTGACCCGACGTGCCAAAAATGGTACAAATCGGCCCAGCAGGGTTGGTGGGACAAAAGGATGAAATATAATGTTTAATTGGGTTATTTTTTTCTGTTTTATTTTTTACTTTTCTTGCCAAGCTCTGGAGAGCACATTTTTTGGAGTATCGCCGCATTCTTTGCACTGGATGACGTGTTTCGGTGGGGATTGATTTCCTAGAGGGTCTCAACATCCATCTTTCATATTTTTCTTCTGATTCCCCAAAATGCGCAAATTTAAAACCCATTTACAAACTACCCTTAATCGTCATCGTAGCCCCACCAAAGTGGCATAGCGAATAGGCAGTGTGGCCTCGGGAATTCCAAATATGCCGTTATTTTGAACTCTCTGTTTACAGGTCACGTGACACGGCGCATGCGCAGTGAACTTTTGGCCTTTAACATGGGCAAATGCAAGTTTGAGGCTTTATATCTCCTTAACGGTGCAAGTTAGACGCATGGTTACAATGGACCACCAATAGGAAACCGCCTATGGCGAGTCGAATGGTCACGTGACCGATGACGTCACGTCACCCCAAAAGGTCAAGGTCGCGATCCCATTATCTTTGAGGCGCCATATCTCCGTAATGGTGCCAGATAGACGCATGGTCAGAATCGACCACCCATAGGAAGTGGCCCACCGCGAGTCGAATGGTCACGTGATTGATTTGGGTCACATTATTGCTTTTAACTCATGATTAAATTTGCTAATAAAATAGCAAATACTAAATGGCTCACGGGATAATGTGGGGTGGAAAAGGTAAACTGGGGTCACGTCACATGGGTTTGTAAGGGCAGCCAGTTCGTCGTTCTATCACTCTGTGTCTTACTAAAATGATTTCTGCTGTTTTGGATGTGTGACTTGGTCGCCCTTACACAGTAGCGTAAACTGGTAATTTTGTTTATATTTAATTTTTAGGTAGTGCCGCTAACCACTAGGTTTACACTAAAAATAGAGTAGGTTAAACAGGCGAGGATTTAATACTACAGTTACGATGCTCAAGTATAATGCCCTGCATACTGTCCACTCAAAAGCGGCAAAGCACTACAACTTTCTGCGTGGAACTGTTAAAAGAATGCACGCGAAGACACGGAGAAATACTTCAGTCAATTTCAGTCATAAAGTCGAGCAAGCGCACATCAGCAGCTGCAGACAACCCGTAGTAAAGACGCTAACACGTTGGATGTGTTCTCCCTGCTCGAACGTAGTGGTTCGTATTGTAATTCTTTTTAGCCTAAACTTTGTGCGCAATCTCAAAACCAATTCTGAATACAAGACTGCTAAAGATTGCAGTCTTGTATTTAGTCTGTTAGTAAGTGCAAAGTTGACACAAACATCTACTTACAGTCGTAATTCCTGCCAAATATACTTCTTTTCCGACAGTCCGACACAAAGTTTAACCAGCACTTCTAAAAAGCGTAATTATATAATTATTACTTTGTTTTCTGATGATGTGCATGACAGAAAAGCTGTTACACTTAATGTGCCACAGCGTATACCCTATCTCAATTTGAGTAGATCTACCGTCGTCACACGTGACAGAACGAATTATGATTATTAGCAACCACCTAGGCTATAGGCTATTATATCTTATTATACACGTTAGTCTCCGGAACCGTTTGCTATGGCCTTAACGGCTGGTTTGAAGCCTTAACGGCTGGCTGGTTTAACGGTTTAAACCGCTAAGCCGTTAAGCTAACGGCGGTCCGGACCGCTAAGACGTCTGTCACTGGTAGTAATTTTGAGACCCAAAAGCAACAACTTTTACGTGATTCGTAACGATATACGCTAAACTACCGTTTTTCCCATGGAGTTCATTAGTAAGCTTAAATCACATTAACACTACATAGTAAAGCATATAGTACACTGTAAAACTAATATTTATTCACTGATCGTCACTAATGACACTGTGACGACTGCCAAAGACACGGGCATTCGCGCTGGCGGCTACGCTTGCAGCAGTGTAGTTTGACTTTTTTCTTTAAACCACTTAGACCGCTAGCTTATCGGCAGCGGCGGCGGCGAACGGCGGCGGTTCCGTGGACTAAGTGCTGGCCAAAATATAGCTTTTAATCCTAATCCTAACTTTGGTATTTGATTTTTTGAGCTTAAAATAATTGGCGCACACTTTGGCCTATTTTGCGCTAAAGAGCGGTTACGTCAATTTCGGTTTGTTTTTTTTTTGTTTTAAAGTGCGGAACCTCCACAGAACCGACAAACAGACATGCCTATAGAAATATTACCTAGGACTGCCGCACAATAAACATGCGGTTGCGTCAGTGAACTTGGTGCTTACAGAAGTTACGTGTTACGCCTACCACATCACATTTCCGAATTCATTTCCGACAGTTCACGCTGAACTTGTCGGTTACTATCATACATTCACAAAGAAAATTACCATTTAGTACAATAATAATTACTGAGGCAGCTAACGATTGTGTCATTTGTGTGACAGTGACACTGACAGCGTGTATTATGCGTCTTATTATTTACGCGATCTCTGATGGTCCGCTTGATGCAGTAGGCCAAGTAGTCCTAATTAATTGCTAATACTGTTCGCTCTACTTATGGGGCGAGAGATAAGTGCAGGTTAGCGCCGGCCAACAAAACGAACATTGTTTATGCCGTGGCTGCTTTTCCTGAACGACTGCTGCGCATTACAGCCATGTTGCATGTTTTCAATTTATACGGTACACGTGCATACTTAGTACCAGTTGAAACATGACACCATGAACTACAGGAACGCGGTCATAACTTCGTGTTACCTCAGTGTAATTCTAATCTTTTCACGGCGTCATTTCTTAACAGATATTTGTTTAGTTTAGTTTAGTTTAGTTTGTGTATTTCAGTTTAGTTTACATTTGCTCTTTATTGCCATTGAATTCAGTGGAGTGTGTTTTAGTAGTCCCACTTGCTTTGCTGTGTGATGCACGGTTGTTGCGTCCTAATAAACGATTATCAATCAATCAAAAAACCGTAACGTGGAGCCTGTACAAGAATATGGTCTAGAGCCCCAGTGTTTTATTGAGGGCTCTGACCTGTTCAGAAATCGTATGAACTTTTAGCAAAGTAAATAAGTAAATAAGTAGGCGTAAGTTGTTTTTATTGCAAGTGTCAATCGCACAAGCATTACACGAATAAACTTGAAGGCGCTCGTAAGAGTGCATATCTTCGCCAAGTGAAGTAATTTAAACATTACTACTACTACTACTACTGCTACTACTACACGTACACCTACAACTACAGCTGTCGCATGGTTGTTGCATAATTGCAAAATGTTCATCGTCGTTGAGATGGAACTATGTCTGACATTGATGCATTATTGTGTACTCGACTACTCGTACCTCCCTCTTTTTTGGAAGCTCTTGGACATTCTTAAATCTGGCACTGATCTTAAGCCTCTCATCTCCCCTAGTACTGCCTCGCGCGGTTCTGCCACTGTTACTATTTCAGACTGTTCAGCGTTGTTGCTATAAACTGGCCGGTTGCCATGTAGCGCACTGCAGTCATCAATATGGTGGCGCTGATATTGATCTCTGTATAGGAAAGGGCATGGTCAGGCACAGCACACGTAACCAGGACTCAGCACAGGTTACAGTGTATAGTTCGATTGTTGCGCTGTCAGACTACAGGGTGTCTCGGCGTCGTCGGTTGCTAATGGAGACAGCTGACAGTTCCAGACGACAGCGACATACCTGGGCAGGTGTGCTCCGTTAGCACAGAGGTGTGCCATATGATTGGATTTTAGTGGGCAGGTAAAGTTAGTTGGGTTGTGTACTAAAACTAACTTTTTTCTCCGGAATTTTTAAAAAGGTATCATCATTCTGATGGAAACGAATATTTTGTGCCGTTTGGCTCGTGTCATAGTGTTTGATCAGCACTGCTGCTGTTGACTGTGTGTTGACAACGATACCGATAACGATAATGATAGTCTCTGCTGTAAACTAGATAAATAAAATGAAAATCAGTTAGAAAAATACATGACGTTTTTGATGTAAAATAATGACAACAGCAATGTAATTACTTTAAAATTGGTGTATGACGTGTTAAATAATTCGGATACGGTCCAGTGAGTGAGTGAGTAATTATGTGATTGACACTGACACAGATTAACTAACTGATCGATAATCAGTTAAGAATTATGTTTCGTTGTAGACCCGTTAACAACAGTACTGTTGAGTCGAGTCAGGTGCAGTTCAATACAGGTAAATGATGCAGAAGGTAGATAACCGTCGCAGCACGTTGCTACCAGTGTTTGATCCATGCTATAAACCGAGCGATCGACGTCATCGTCATCGACTTCCTTTGATCCAGCAGCAACAGCAACAGCAGCAGCAGTCGCATCATCATCATTCATTATCACAAGAATGTGTTCATGACAATGAACTGTGTCAGACAGCTGACAGGGTTAGCCATTGTGCGGCAAAGATGTCAGAGACTGTTGCGTTGCGGAGGCAGAAGACCTCCTCGGAGAAGAAGCTAAAGCGAGATAAAGTCGTCACGTGGAAATCGTTAAGTTGCGACACAGAAAAGCGACGTTCTAGCAACAGCGAAACTGTCACCGAAGGCAAGTCGCAATTTATTTCAACAAATGCGTACACTTATTTACAGAGAATGTCAGCGAACGATAAGACGAATGCATTTACAATAATTAATAGCAGAACCGCTTACAGCTGCCCTCAGAAAAAAAATAAAACCAACTTAACACTGAACACTAACTCGATAAAACACTATAACATAAATAGACTAAAAATAGTACCTAGTTGTCGTCTGTCAGTCTATCTGTCTGTCGTCTATAACGCATGTATTGTGGTTAAACTTACCGAACGTTGATTGTAGCGTTCGATAGCAACGACATTATGACATCTGTAGGACTGTAGTCACTTCCGTGAAATCGCTTTCTCTCCGCGACCGAAGTCGGCTTTCTCTAGTGACATCTGGGCTTCTCATTTAATTTGATAGTTAGCTAAATTTTGACTGTTGACTGAAAGTCTGTGCTGGTATTGTTTGTCACGATCAGAGACACTGCCGGTGATGACGGATTCGCGCAGGTCTCGTGCATCTAGCTACGCGCGCTTCAAGTACCCTGTCAAGTTTCACTCGTCACAGCGTCGACATTCTCTCAACTGCGACGTCCCAGACTGTCTTCGTCGTCCGTCTAGCGGCCGCTACTGGCTGATGCCCGTCCGTCAGCGTCCTCGACGTCCGGCGGCGCAGAGTTCCGACATTTCTTCTGCTGGAAGGACCGCCAAGTTGCCGCCACAGGGTAATGACCAGGACGCATCGACACTGGACGTCGAAGTGGTAAATCCAGACCGCGAAGAACTGGCTAAACAGAGGGTTGACGCGGAGAGTCCATCAGAGGCTACTGGAAGTGAAAGGACCAGGTCGTCGCCACGAGATGGTCCAGACGCATCCGCATTGGTCGTCGATATGAAAGATTTAGACTACAACAGTAGAACAAGGGGTTCAGGCAGAGAGTCGCCGCCACAAGATAGCCAGGAGTTATCAGCAGTGGTCTTCGAAGTGGAACATGCACAGAGTGACGACAAGAAAATGACTCAACACGGGGTGGTGAAAAAAGTTTATCAGAGGTCAACGAAAGGTTTGGTCTACTGCAGAGGGTCAACGACACTTTGCTGGAGTCATCGAACACAGTAGTCATCGATGTGGAAGATCTACACGGTGACGACAAGGAACTAACTGAACTGAATGCCGAGGCTGACTCGGCGGCGGAATTGGAAGAGTCACAGGAACAGACTGACGAAGTTGAAAACTACGACAACGAAGATTTCGAGAAAGAAGAGGATGACGAACGTGGCAAGGAAAATGAGAGCGTGACGTCGACTGACAGAAGATCGTCAGTCATGTCTGAGACACCAAATGATAGCCGATAACTAACGACTGAGGCAATGTTAACAAAATGATAGTAGGTAATTTATGACTACATGACGTAAAATTACAGTAAATAAGTAATCATTCTCAAAATGTGACAAAAAATGACAGCAGGTAATTAATGACTGTCAATTAGCTTGTTATTTGTCAGCGTGACGTCGAATGACAGACAAGACAACGTCGTCAGTCTTGAAGACCGTGACACATACATCGATCCAGCGTTTGATTACGATTACATGCTTGATCTTTACAATGTTGCTAACGCCAACGAAAATGATCAAAGAGAATGGGATTTGGTATTCCATGGACTGCCAGAAATTGACGGAATGGAAATTCGAGAAATTATTGCTTGGGTGCTTGAAGACGGGTTGGGGCTCGACTACAGCCAGTGCATCGAAAATGCCGAAAGGTTTGGCGAAAACGAAGGCAGAGCGCGAAATATACGCGTGAAAATGTCTACCGTCGAACAGTGCAGAGAGATAATATGCCAAGCGAAAAAACTGAGTCAGCATGAGGATTTCAGAAAAATGCACTTATATATTCAGCCATTTTTACGTAATTCTAAGCTGGAAAATCTCTACAAAGATTTGGAACAAAATTTGCATAAATTCGAACAGCGGAAAGAAACCAAAGATGCGAAAATAGCGTTTTGGCGAATAGTGCAGTACGTCGACGGAGAACTAGAAGTCCTGTACACTCCGACACTGGAGAGAAACGGTCAGAAATCGAGCGAGCTAAACATTGAGGTTGAGACAACGGTGGGATCCAAAGAGCCACAACAGAACGAATCTGTCGTGGAATGACAGCGTGACGCTGAATGAAGAACAAGAAAACACCAAATGTCCAGACTACGACTACATGCTCACACTGTACGATACTTGTACAAATAGGCCTACGAACGACGGTGATAGAAACACGATGGATTTAGTATTCCACAGAGTGAGAGAAGAACCGGGTGGCAGGACGGATCGGCAGCTTATCGAATACGTGCTGGAAACCATTTTAGGACTTCCGTATGGCCAGAACATTGAAAAGGTCGAAAGGTTCGGCTCCTTTTATTGCCCTATACGACCTATACGGGTGAGAATGTCCACGGCGGAAGAATGCAGGGAAATTCTGCGTCGCGCAAAGAATTATTTGACGCTGCAGAAAGAATTCGGTAGGATCTACATTCAACCTTATCTCAGTCGTCAACAGCTGCAAAGCATACGCCAAGAACTGGAAGATAACTTGTACGAATTAAATCGAAACGGCTACCCAAGGGCGAAAATAGAGTTCTGGCGAATAGTGCAGTACAGCTGGAATGGAGAACCAGAAATACTCTACACTCCGCAAATGTAAACCTCTCTCTCTGTTACGACCATGATCGAACAGTTTAGGCCCAAATGTTTTTATCATAGTCGTCTTTATACATCGCTATCATTTAGGGCCTAAGCCCATTAGCCACCACATACATGTACAACAGTGCAGTGTATCTATAGGCCTTCAATATGTTACACTGGCTAGTGGCTACAGTCACGGTTCGTTCACAACTCCGTTCAGCTGACTCCATGCAGCATTCTGAAGTTGCCAGTGGCACTTTGTGAGCCGGGTCATGTAGGCTTACGATCGTTTGGATCAACTGCATCGGTGATGGTGACCATCAGTGGCGTCCCGAATAAAAAATACCTGGGGGAGAATATCTGGACGGCCCGCTCTAAGTCTTATAAATTTTCTGGGCTTTTCTCTGCCTAGAATGCGTTTGCTCTGCCCCGAACCCCGCTGTAGGGGAGCTTGCTGCGCTCCACAAATCTCTTGGCTGGTTAGGGGTGGAAGGGTGGGAAGGTGGGAAGGGGCTGGCGCTGCTTCATTCCCAAGAACCTTACCCCCGCTGTCGGCCTTTATTTTAGCTGTCCAACGACTATGTTTCACAGGGGTGTGCACGAGACCGTCTGAGCTGAGACCGAGACGTTGCAGTTTCCAAGACGCTGGCCGAGACCATGAAGCTCCCGAGACTCTCGAGAGTCTCGAAAGCTTCAACGTCTCGCCGAAACGTTTTCCGTGACGTATGGTGCACATTAAAAATATACGGATTAATTAACTCGCACCATGGTAAGCGCTTCCTATTTGTGATATTGTGGGTTTATGCACTTTATTTTGACAATTATCACTGAATAATTAACGGCTTGCACCATAAAGAATTGCAACTGCAGTGCTTTAACATGAGCCGGTATGTTTATCGCAATTTGCTAGCAACTGAAATTAGTAAACTACAGCCGAAGAGCCTATAGCCTTATATGTCGTCTACATTTGGCTGATAGTATTCATTCTGACATCATGCACTTTGTCTTCATTGCAACTAGGTCATTTTTTGAACAAAAATGACTGACGTGACATAATTCTGCTCTATGATAAATAAGTAAATGAAAGAGTAAAAACACTGTAAATGAATATGTCTAAGCCACAAATGTCATGCTGGTTAGTATCGCTCTAACTGCAGCTACAGTATGCACGGCGCGCGACTGAACAAAACGTCTCGACGAGACGCAGTGGCCCAAGACCCGAGACGAGACCTACTGGGCCGAGACCGAAACATATTGCTCCGAGACCGAGACGTTAGTACGTCTCGAGACCCGAGACGTCTCGACCGAGGCCACATCCCTGACCTGATGTTTCAACGCTTTAATTGCGCGACTGATTATTTTAGCTGCACGTTAATGTTTTTACGCGTTAGCACTGTCATCTGGTTTGCGTTGCAGTTATGCGCGCCATCAAACGACATAAGTTTTTTGTTATAACTGTTACACTGACAACGTACTCTAGTTTTTATCGTAGTTTTCATCTGATTTTATTACTGCATATTTCCGTATATGCCTAGTTGTAGGCCTATATTGTGGTGTCCTTGTGCTACGCTGCCAGCGCGCATAGCATGTCACTGCGTTAAAATTTATAATGCTATAAATTTTAACGCAGTGACACTGTGGCGTTAACAGAAAAGTGTATATTGAAAATTCTGGTTTTTTTGTTATAATGACGCATGTTTTCTGGATGGATCACTTCACAGCATCACAACAGCTATAGAACAAAACTGCACACAGTCTATTATTACTGAGCAAAGAAAGTAGACATATTAACAAAACTATTCACACAGAACCAATGCTAACAGTCATCATTATATCCACTATCAATTGAGTTATTACATAAACCATAATCGTTTTAGGTCAGTTACTGAGATCTTATGACTTAAACAGATTATCGTGAATATGGTGAAGTTTGACAGAATTACAAGCAAAAAAAGCAATAACGCTTGCAGAATAAACGATTACAAAAAGTCAGAGCCAGGCAATGAGGACACCTCCTCCGGGAATAGACCAAAAAACTATAATAGTCCCAAAAACCTGCTCAAAACCACATTTTGAACAAATCACTGACAAAAAGTTAAAAATGGTAAAGGGTGTAAAGAAGGGTTCATCTTTGCACGAAACCGATCAGAGCTACGGATATGTTGGTGGCCTGCTAATAAGTTTGCAGACTGTCTCCAACCCAACAGATCTAATGAACCAGCCTATCATAACTCAGCAGTAGAATTGGAAAATGAGTAAAGTAGGGAAAGGGCTGAGCGGAAAGTCAAGAAAAGTACAGACAATTTGCAAATCCTGCCAAATTCAGCTCTGGCAAAGTTTTGGTCCAATTTGCGGCTTATAGCCAGCCAGCTGCATGCAAGGAAAGTTTTTACTGCTAAAGGCAAACTAGTCATCTTGGCTTGACATCATTTGAGTGAGTGCACATGTCACTATAATCTGACTTCTCCACCTTGGACATGTAATGCAAATGGACCATCAGCGCATACCACAACAAGCACTGTACTGGCAGATACCAGAATACAAGAGAGGACCAGGCTCAGGACCGAGATCAGACTGGAGGAGCACAGTGAACAAAGACCTACCAAAAGACGGGGTTCATCTGGGAGGAAGTAAAAGTGGCAGCTCTTGGCAAACACGAAGTGCGGACCAATTTGCTCCACTGGACACGAGATGAACGAAGCTCAAGGTCACTGTAATTTGACAAAGATAGTAGAAAAACTCAGGCGAATCAAATGCAGTAATTTTCTACCAGATATGGATACAAAGATATTAATCCAGCCAAATCCAGCTACGAATGGATTTTGAAAATTGAAATCTGACGCAACACGTAACAAACGCCAACAAATGTCAACAAGTTTAGGTCATCACCATCAAAAACGAACAATAATGCCGGTGAGCACACAATCAATGACTACTACTATTTACAAAATCTGAAAAGCGGGACCAACACAATCAACAAAAAGCGAAGCAAAGCATTGTACAGTGGCACAATGGCACAAAATCAGGAGAAATGACACAGTGCTGCTCTGACTGGTAGATTGACGCCACCCACAAAGGCTACAAGCATTAATTTTCTATTTAAATTTAATTCGCTATTAACAGTAGCTTTACTTTCAGTTGTAGAAATATTTTTTAGTTTCAGTTTCATTAGGATTTCATTACTTTCTATTTTAGTTTTAGTTACCAGTATGGTCAACAATTCGATATTTTTTCGTTTTTGACAATACACACTGGCCACATGTTCACAAGGTTGGTGAAGAACACATTGTGAATATGCATATATGCAAATGACACTCTACCACTAAATAGCGATATTATGACAAATATCGCATATATGAATATGTTTACATTAAGGCAACTCAGTGACACTCAGACACACACAGCGCATTGAAGCCGATACACTTTCACATTAAAAGCCTGATAAAAATTTCCGCATTTGCACATGAATGAGCTTGGTTACTAATAACAGTGCAAAGCAACAAAAGAGCCAAAAATGTGGAAAGTGATGGAGAACAGTCAAAACGTACAGGCACAATTCCAGGAAAAATAAATACAAACAGAATTTTACAATTCAATCACCAAAAAAGCAAGAAAGCACTAATAAAGACTACAATGAGGATATAAGTACACTGACAAGTGACAAGGATTGGCAAATTATGCAATACTGCATAGAATCAGATGACCTACAAACAGCAAAACATAACGTGATAAAGCTTTAAATCATATTGCATCCCATAATATAATCAAAATAAAGTCAAGTGTTTCTTGTCTTAATGGCTACCACTTCCCCAAATTTCACACATAATTTTATTCAGACTGACAAACAAACTGTGACAAAAACAAGAATATGAAAAGTAAAGCAACAAACCAAAACTGTCTCGTCGAAAACAACAATTACGCTACATTAATCACAAATATGACTACACAGTAACAATAATCAACGATTTAACTTATTAATTAATTAGTAATTATCCTCACTAATTAGCATAAATATCTACTTTGTTTGGCACACAGGGAAATGTTACTAGAATCCTGAGCTAACATTCCTATCAGTCAGGCACTCAAGAATATCAGTAATGCTGATGACACACATTCAAAAAACTAACCAAAGTTTCTTGATTAAATTTACTCATTTTTGTACCAGAAACTTGCACTTAAAACACAGCCAACCAATCAGACTGACTACTTACTTTAGCCAGTTGCATGCAAATCTGTTGCACAGAATATAGATGACTTATTGATCGGTGAAAGAAAACTTCACCGGAAAAAAAACCTGAGAATCAGTCATGCAAATTTACAGGGTAAGGTGAGTTTACTACATTTCTGTGCATTTTTCTCCGAGTGTACGTCACAGGCATAAATGAAACGATCACTCAGACCAACATCCTGCTTTGCTTACCGTCAATTCATTACATAAAGAGCCAGTGGTTTTATCAGACATGAAATGCGCATCAGCAGACAAATATTAGCACCACATCAAGAAATAAAAAATAACTCGGAACTGTGTAATATATGAAAATTTCGCTACATCTAAATATACCAGAAAACTATCAGCAGCAAATATACGAGGTGGTCTATAAAAACGTGGCACTTTACTTGTGCCCATATCTTCGCCAATTATTGACCGATTTTCAAAATTCTTTCTCTAGCACACTCTGCAGACAGTTTGCAATAACACGATTATTATATATCCCACCACAACATAAATGCATCTCTACACTACCTTGTGAAATATGAATGAAATATAAATGTATAACAATAATAACAAACAAGCATTTTGGTAAATAAACAATAAGCACTTCATACCAATATTTTAGTGAATGATCTGTATGTTACTAAACTGAGGGAGTCTAACACAGTCTAGTGTCAAATGGATCATTCACCACAACGTTGGTCTGAAGTATTTTTTTCATTTACCTAAATGTTTGATATTATCATTAGTTTTTTTCGGACATTTATATTTCATAAGGTGGTGTAGAGATGTCTTTACGGTGCTGTGAGATACATAATAATCACATTACCAGTATTGCAAATTGTCTGCAGGATGTGCCAGTGAAAGAATTTTTGAAAATCTGCCAATAATTGGCAAAAATAAGGACAGAAGAAAAGTGCCACGTTTTTATGGACCACGGTGTACACAGTAACAGTCATCAGCGTTCATCTGTGATCATTGTTCCCACAAAGCCATGCAAGTCTTGACTTTGGCAAACACTTTAATACCAAAAATCCGAAACAAAAACAACCGCTAAAATGATGTCTTGCCAGGAATGTTACAGAAAATTGTTAAGTGATTCATCTAAACACTGCACTGTACCAGAAACAAATCCAGTGCAGTGCAATAAAAATGTCATGTGACCACCACAAAGAATGATTTCAAATTTCTGAATAAAAATCAAAACAACCCGATAATGCTAAGATTCAGACTTTTGCAATTAATAGAATTTTTTCAAAACCTATAAACTTAGGTTTCTACAAGTCCAATTCTATTACCCTGGTAGTATTAGTCACTACTGATGAGAGAAGATGTTGGGTGATATGATGCAAAATACAGTAACGCACAGCATGACTAAGGACCATGACAAACTACATCGTTACAGCTACAGCTACAGTTAGTTGAATCCTGGCAGGAAAGACTCTGATTCTGCCTCATTCTGCTTCAAGTACTCATCGTAGACTATTTTTGCTGAAATTACGTCTTCGATTGCCAACCCTAAGGACAATATGGATAACCGGTGAATAATGATAAACACTCAAATGATAAAAAAAGCTAGTGACCACAGTAATTACAAAAATAGCCTACAATGCTTTGTCGGTGTAATACGAGCAATGCTAATGTTAATAACAGTAATCTGCATGAAACATCGTTCCACATGAAAATCGATAGGTTTTCAGTTAGACTCATTACTATTACATCTATATCTTACACCATGGGTCAAAAATTTGGCACCAAGTTTTTCACAACTTCAACAAATGCCAGAATTCATTTGTTGGCACAACCTCTAGGAAATCACCCTAAAAGATCTAACCAAATCTCAAACAAGCCACTATGCTACAATGATTTATACTCTGTATTATACTACAAAAATATCCCGTCGACATACCAACAGATTTAAAGACTGTAGTCTGTTGCCAGAAGGCCTCCTTCTCACCAGTAATCACCTCACCAATGTCGGCATAGACTTCACACTGCAACAGGACACATTTAATCATGTTCAGATCACACTGCAATGCACATTCACTCTGAAATTAAATACACTCAATCCTCTGCAGAAAGTCTACCATGTCATATTTAAACTTTACTAAGCTTTCCGGGAAAGTGTCTGCATCATATTTCTACCACCTACATGAAATCTTGTTCTCACTATATGAGAAAACTCTAATGGTAAGCATGTGACTACAAAGTCAATTCGTGGAGCGCATCAATGTTAGCACAGCCACTTGCACTGTTATCAATGTTAGTACTCCGAGATGAAACTGCCTTAAATAATCATCCAAAAATGGAGACAGTGTAAACAGGATAACACAAATGAAATGTCTCAGTACTGAGTTCGATGCCATCAAACCAGCGACAGAGAAAACCCAGTGACATCCACATGAACACAGTGCTACTAATAAATGATGACTGTTCAGACTAAGCCTACTGCTAATGTGAAGTACTAATCAGCTTGCTTTCACAAAGATACAACAGGTTAGAACTTCTGAAAATCATTGCTGCTCTTTAAAAAACAAAATGTATCTAACTGAAACCTACAAGCTTTCACAATTAATAATATGTTGACAATGTCACAGTTTCATCTACGACAATAACATTGTCCCGACCTTCATATTTTCTTTTTGATGCACATTTCATTTAGGAAAAGTTTAACACTGTGTTATGGACAGATTTTATGCTAAATTTAACTGTAAAAAAAACAACAAAATAACAAATAAGTAACTAAATGAACACAATTAAACCTCCGAGAGCACAATATCTCCAGACTCTTTAAGACAAGCTTCACGGCTGTCAGTGTAAACTACGGATGACCTCATGAGCTCTGAGTCAAGCTCCTGCCAGTCAGGACGACATGCTCCGATTGCTGGCAACAACAACAAGAAATAAGTACATGTGTTAGATGCACATGCCAGGTGTTTAGGCAAACAATAATATAATGAGGGAAAACAACATAACAATTATAACACATGAATACAGAGCATCAAAGCAGAAAATATTAGAACTGTCAAAGCATTAATTTTTTAATGCATGCATTAACGTGTTAATAACATATCTTTAATATTACTGAATTTATAGGTGGACTATATTGACAGGGTGACTGGAATGATGACCGACGAACTTGTGGCTGTATTGCAGAACCGTGACGATAGTGATGGAACAACAAAAAAATTTTAATTACTTAAATATTATTCCATCATCAAATAAACATAGTTTAATGAAATACTGAAATGCCTGCTACACAGAATTAAGTAAATTTACATATGTGCATTATATTTTTAATGTGTGTTAATTTTGTAATGCACATTAATTCTTTAACACGCGTTAATTATTTAATGCATTAACACATAAAATTAGCATGTTAATTTGACAGCTCTAAAAAATAATGGAAGAAAACAAAAAAAACAACAAAATGATAGTAAAACATAAATTTATACAAAGCATCAAAGCAATAGCAAGGAGATTACCAACTCAATTGCAGAAATGATGCACTTCAAACGCCAGACCTATTTGTTCCAATAGATTGCAACACTAAGCACTCACAGTGCTGCCACACTAGTGTTTTTATTGCACTACAGGAATAACCTTACTCGAGTGACAAACATTCAACAAAAAAGTCAGTCTACAAACCGTTAATGTGTGCACCAGGTTTAACCCAGTTGTGATAAATAACCGGCGTTGTAGCGAAGGTAACGGTGCATATGACGTCAGCATCAGTGACAGCTTCCTTTGCTGTAGCACAGACCTTCACTGATGTGCCTGCAGCATCAGGTCGTGCACTCAACTCTTGCGCCAGTTTCTGCGCATGCTCATATGTACGACCCCAAACATGCACCTGTATAATACACCAAAAGCATTATGCAGCCATCCTAACAGGCATTACCGGTCTTGCATACAAACTGCTAACTTAATAACTAAAGCCTGCACAATCCACCAGCAGTCCTAACTAGAGCTCTGCACGAACAAGGCAGCCCATCGGCCTAGCCTGGCTCATTGTGGGCGGGGCGGGGCTTGAAAATTTTTTCTAGAAATCGGGCCGGGCCGGGCCGGGCCGGGCCGAGAAATTACCGGGCCGGGCCAAGCTGGTTTGCGTAGGCCCATAAAAATTACAATTTGTCAGATTTGCATATCATGCAGCCATGGACATCTGGACTCTGAGCCCATTAGGTTGGCTGAGGAGGTAGAATGACGCTCTCTTGTCCACAGTGGGCTCTGTCTGTCAATGGCCTCTTACTTTCATGCCTCTCCCTCTTGACAGCGGCGATCACTTCAGAGTGGCAGTAGCAATTAAGCAGGCGAGACTGACCTAATTAGTTACCCAGCAGTATCAGATTATGCTGGAATGACGCCCGTTGCTCTTGCCAGTGGTGACAATCGCGCAGGCCTATGCTGCTCAGTTTCCCGAAATGGCAAGACTTTAATTCTCATGAGACAATTGCAGTAGCCTATCTGCATCTAGCACTGTGAGTAAGTGAAGTTTTACTGTTGTTCGCCTATAGGACAGTGATGATTCTGACTAATTGGAGTTTTTTGGACAGTTGTCCTTTAATAATTGATTGTCAGCATTTGTGCAAAACGTTGTGCTTTTTTCATTTTTGTCCATGGGCTGGGCTGGGCTGGGCTTCAATAACACCGGGCCATTACGAGCCGAGCCAAAATATCACAAGTAGTCAATGGGCCAGGCCGAAACGACGTCGGGCTGGGCCTGGTCATCAAATTTCAGCCTGTGAAGAGCTCTAGTTCTAACAAGTACTGAGATACATGGGCTTTATTGGGTAAACCTACGTTTAAAAACCAGCAAGAAACCAACCACAAACTTAATCCAATTATATATTCCAATTATATATTCCTTGTTTTATTAATAATAAAACGCCTTATTACATTTAAAACTTTATCCCTATAGATTTGCAAATTTGTGGATATGTGGATAGTATCTACCAGTCAGTGTTTATTCTAATAACTTGAAACTCATTAAAACCCCAAAACCCTCTAGTGAAAATTTATGTACACTGCAAGATGATGACACAGCACTTAAACAAAAATTAGACTTGTTGCAACGAAAAAGCGTTAATGCTGGTATAGACAATAAAATTCTTTGCACAAAAAACAACAAACAAAGAACAAGAAGTAACAACGAATAACTCTGTGAACATGAGTACACTGCAGCATCATCAGATTCAGAGTTGTAAAAAAACAGTGAACTGTTTGCAAGGAAACCTCATCAAATTGCTGCACCAAACAAAGAGCCTCAAAGTGACTGTAAGCTTGAACACCAGTACCAATAATTGCCAGGATGCGAGAGTTTGGATGTGCCAGATGCTGCAACAAACAGACAACTATAGTGAACACGTAGACCAGTTTGGCATGATGACCAATGCTGAAGTAGCCATTAGCCAAGAGATGAACAAATTGTAAACAATTCAACCCTAATAAGTTTTAGACACACACTGCTCGTACCGGTGAACACATGTGCTTTGTTCAATGATTCATATTAAATAATGTGATGTTTTTCTTCAACTCTCAATATCACCATAACACCATGGTTAATGCTTTTGTGATTTGTCACCTAAGACATTTGCAGAAATGTGGTATGGTGTAAAACATTTTGCAAACATTTTATACGAGTTTCTATATATAACAAATCGCAAATGTTTGGCAGAATACTTGGTGTTTTACACCTAAACATGGAATAATCTAAGCAATGCATTATTAGTTATGAAATCAAAAAGTCCAGAGTTATACTACCATAATCTTCTCCTTCTATAAATTGAAAGTTCTTGTTCCTGTTTTCAAAGTGCAATATTAAATGTGAATTATTATGAGCTGTGTAACAGCGTATCAGTAATACTGTACTAAAAATAGCAAGGTAGTGTAACTGACCTTTGTTGCTATGGCTGACACAATGCCAGTTCTTATTGAAGTTATATCAACACCGTCAATTATCTACAACCAAGATACCAGAGACATTCATAAAAAGAAATGCCTACAAGAACAATGAAAATCAGTTGGTGATTACACATTTACTTTAAAATAGAAAAAAATTCTACTTTTTACTGACTAGACAAGCTTCAAGCAACAGCAAGAGTAGTGGTAAGACCACATTAAAGTTAGAAATTATGACATTTCACAAACTTCAAATATTATGTCACATGGTGTCATAAAAATATCAAAATTTAAATATTTCAGCAACAACATCAGTTATCTGGATAAAAAAACAAGTAAAAGAAAAATGGAAGCAGTGAAGAGACAAACGACACTATACCGCACACAGATTGCCATTGCTGGGCTCAAACAGCATAATCCATGCCTGATGTGACGGCCGATCAACGTTTTCTGGGTAAAATGATACCAACTTTGTGGCTAAAGCATCATCTGCAGAACTGTATCCCGGCATCACCAGCAGAAATCTATCAACAACAATACATATCTATTATCTGCCTCAGAAATGCACAAATAGATCTTGTGCAATGAATTACAAGCAATGAAATCATCAAATAAGCAATAACTTCTTTGGGACTTGCTCATGTCTTTGGCATTTAATGAAAATGAAATTGCTGGTACCTAGAAGTTTAAATGTACTGAAAAAACACATTAGCTGCCTGCCTGCAAGACTCAATCACATAAGAAAGCAGAGGAGTATCTCACTAAACAGATTTAAACCACTGAAGATCTGAGAACAAAATCTGTAATATCTGGTGTTAAAATTCTGCAATTAATTTATTTTTCTTTTAGATCAGCAGCATTTTGTACTGCAGACTGACAGGCATTTGACTTCCACCTTCCGTATTGCCATGAAACTCCTATGAAAATCCACATCCACCTTATTCCGCCTGAAAGTAAGGTACATGGCCTACATTTTTGCCGCTGGTAGTATGCAACTATACACTTATCTTCCTTCAAATTTTCTTGGTGAGCTCCAAAAGACGCACGATTAGCATGGCAGAGTGCATTATGATCCTTCAAGGTCATTCAGGGTCTGTGATTTTCATGTCATCTGAAAGGGCTTATGTGACTTTCTATTAATGATCAACAGCAACCCTGGCCCTGTCTCTCACAGTTTCTGATAGTGACTTGTTAGTTGAAAATCGCCCACTTTCCCTACACCACCTCCGCTTAACCCCTAACTTAAAAATATTCCCCTTGACCTACATCTCTAAAATTTACACGCCAAGAGCTATGACACTTGGTAAATAAATCGTGTAATAAAAATAGAAGTGGCCCAACCTATATCATCAGCGCACATTAACGTTACACCAAACAGATGCACAGACATTGCTCTAATAAAACTACCCCACTGCAAAGCTCGGTGTTATTTTCTGTCCACACAAATGAAAATGTAAAAAAATATGATGCTTCTGCTTGGATATGCTGCAGGACCAATACTGGTGTTGATGCAGCAGGAAGATGCCCAGCGGACCTATGGGCAGGACTGGATCTTGGCTAGGTGACTCCGGAATGTTTCACATGAGAGAGCATCAACTATATTATCCACCAGATGATTCCATTCCACAACAGTTTTGACGAAGAATGAATGTTTATATTGTTCAGTTTGAGATGAGGCACTGAGCTGCATGTTTCTATATACATAGACGAAAAACAGTGTTCATGCAATTTCCTTCTCCGTCCGACTATGGTGGGCGAAAAATTGCACCAGATTGGTTTATTTGTTCGTTCCTGCAGACGGAAAATAACATTAATGCATTGCAATAGCATGGGGCAGCAATTAAAAGCATCCACCCATCTAGACGAGCTGCAACTGACGGGCCAGATTTTATCCTAGCGGAGTGTCTGCTACCGCGGACGCTCTCATTTGGCCGCTAATTACATAACCCGTCGGTCGTCATGTTTTAGGGAAGCCGGTGTAAGCCAATGTTTACACTGACCCTCGGTGTTTGTCCACGCTCACGGCCGATCGCATTGGCTGTTCGACACCGCCGTCCTTGCCTTGTGTCATTTTACCAAGAGCATTTTCCAGTCGGTCAAGCAATACTCTCGGATTTAACAGTTTACAAACTTCTTCTCTGCCGATAAACTTTGGTTCCAGTGCCATTTTTTCTCAGCCAGTGCCACGCCCACAAAAAATAACAGGAAACACTATCTAAAATACTAGTCATTCGAAACTCAAACGGTAAAAGATAAATAAATAAGCAACACAGAGTGATTACTGCTGTAAATGGTTTCTTGCGAAAGTCACGTGACATGGGCGTGGCACGTAAAGTAAACACGTAATGAAACTTTGTTGAGGGTGGTGAGCGAAAAATTGGAATTTAGCGTCGATCCGTGAATTTCTGTAGTGTAGTACGAGTATATGATGTAACACCCTGTTGATGTATGTCGGAATATTGTGTCGAAAATAGTTGACAGCTTATTTGACTTGTGAGAAATGATTTTTCCCACGCGCTTTACCTGTCGCTTATTACAGCCAAGTTCTTAGAAAGTGTTATTCAGATTTTAACACCGCAGCTGGGTAAATTGTATTCTTAATAGTGCTCACATCAACAGAATTATTTACCAGCAGTATTCTAATGATAGTTATAATGACTATGAGGACTTTATCACTTTTCACGTGTGTACCCATGGTGTTTCTGCGGCCTTTTTAAGATCAAATCACCTCTTTTCATGTCATCTAATCTAATCCTCTTTATACTAGTTACCTGTTTTCGCTGTTTATTGTGCTTTACTACTTAAAACTCATGACTCAGTTTTAGACCAGCAGATTCGTTTGGAACATTATCTACAAAACCATTTAACCTTATTAAGTTGACTGAGGTTATGTGCAGATAATTAGGCAAAAATTTGTCAGTGTTTAATTTTCGTGCGACTGTTAGTCTTCTGGTACACAGAACAGCAAGGCTATGTTAGATGGCGAAATGTTATTTCTGACTACTTTCTCATTGGTAATGGTACAAAACAAGGAGGTGTATTATCACCTTATTTATTCTCTCGGTATGTGCGTGACATAATTGCAAATATTGTGCAAAGTTGTACTGGTTGTGCTATTGGAAATG
>Ga0056128_1002826_pt1 | contig 20875 bp, 12 predicted proteins | sample WorMetLIZISLAND2_FD_71113 | JGI IMG/M metagenome (GOLD analysis project Ga0056128, IMG submission 71113) | Marine gutless worms symbiont microbial communities from Max Planck institute for Marine Microbiology, Germany - Olavius geniculatus... ... | reverse complement strand
ACACAGTATAGGTCATTTCGGGGACGGCCTTTCCAGGCAGAATGCACACAAACACATAATAACAGAACAGTAAGTTTAACCTTTACAATTAAGAAACAGAAAGTTCAACCTTTACAGAAACACAAAATACAAAAAAAACAAGCTAAACCTAACACTGTAAGAACTCCATTATATGCGTGCATATGTAATTAAAAATAATGGTAGTTCTAATAATCTTCCGCATTATCCTCCAGACAGTCATCAATCTCATAATGCTGTCTATTGGAGGACAGGGGGAAACATAACATTTAACTGATCACAGGTAATGAACAGGAATGGAAAAGTTCAGACAACTCTGATAGCCTAAATAATGAGAACACAAAGATAAACATACGAAAAATTAAAAACACTGTAAAATCAAGAGAACCTACAGACCTCTTAAAACTATTTAGAGTTCTAAAATTAACATTACTCGGAAGTAAGTTCCAAACGTTTATACTGTGCTCACTGGAGAACGACGAACGTGTACAAGGACTTGTACAAGGCTTATACAGTTAAAATTGGTATCCACGTGATGTATTTGTCTAGAAAATTGCATCCACATAACAACTGACATTTACTGAGTAGACAGATAGTGGCATCAAGGGTTAAGGGGGGGGGAAGTTACAATCTTTCGAAAAAAAATAGCTGCAAATTTCTGGCATAAGATTATGGGTGCTCAGACCTTCAATTTTGCACACAAAATGTCCCCCAAAATGGGGGATTTTCTGACCTTTATTTTGTATTTTTGGAATGAAATTTTATGACCTCAAAAAATTTTTTGGACATACTAAAATTCAGAGGAGTAAAGAACAATTTCCCCGCTGCTATGACAGCCTGCGAAAAGCATCACTTGAAGTGCCAATGGGTCAGTAGTAGTCTTTATACAACACACTTGTAAGACAGTGCCCGTCATTTAGATGAGTTGTGTTGGTAATTAACGTTCATTAATATACTACGTCTTTTGCTGTTAGTCTATGGCTCACAGCGCTGACTGCTAAATATGCTGCATTTCAACAGTAGTCCTTCAACATGATGCACTTACTACACTGTGCTCCAAAAAAGTACGAGGGTCGTTCGATAAATAAGTTACAAAACAGCGTCATTCTGTTAGTTTCCCAAGTTTGAAAAATCCAAAATATACGTTTTGTAGGGAATTCTATTCTGAACATGTGTAGAAATTTTTTGGATGATGACGTCATAACTGTGACGCCATAAGTTCACAGAGCACAGTCTACACGTGTATTATTTTCCCCACCAGTAATCTATCATAACTCGCAAATGAGAAACAGCATAGGAACAAAAAAACTGAATAAATGTAATAAGTTAACGCCATCTCTTTAAAAGCTAAAGACTAATGTTCCATTTTCAACATATCATCTGAGTTCACTGAGACATTTGTCCTATCTGTCAGCAAACTTCTGAATGCCTGATGCAAAGAACGATGCTGACTGCTGTCCATGCCGCTGAAGAACGACTGATTGCACCCTGGTATATGATACAAATTTCCGCCCACCTAGAATTTTCTTACACCAAACGTGAACTGCTTGCTTCGTAAAGAACTTGTCGCCATATACTGAATGCATCTCAGAGTGAATCTGATTTGCATTAAATTGTTTGCCCATAAAAATACAATAACACTGTTCATTACGGGATTTCAGTGGCAACGTCGCTGTATTTAATGTTTATAAAAATAACATCACAGTGACGTTATCATCATAAAACTCGCAGCTGCTACTCAGAGTTAAATTCCCTACAAAACGCATATTTCGAATTTTTAATATTTGAAGAACTAACAGAATGACGCTGTTTTGTAACTTATTTATCGAATGACCCTCATAGTACACCTGGTCCACATCAACAACTTTGTCAATTTTCAAAGGATTTTCAAATTCTTTTACTAGCACATTGTCTGAAAAATTTGCGATAAAATAAAAGAAAACTACCCAAAACGCATTGCTACACTAGGTAACGGTAGAGGGCAAAGTCTAAACTTTCCTGAAAATTTCAGCCAAATTCACCTTGTGCACTGTATTTAACAGTGGTGTGTCTGATAATTAATTATCTCAACAAGATAATGTTCATACGAACATGGAGTCTGTCCAATGCATTTCAAAGGTTTATAGTATATGTCCGTATAAATATAATCAGTGAGCCGTTTAGACCGGTAGAAAAAATCAAACAGCTTAATTTCAAATTGTACAGCAGCAAAGATCCTTTCATCCTTCAGTATTATTTTAACTAAACAACAGACATTGTCAGTCACGAGACCATTCGATTCGTCAATAGCGCTTTACTATATAAGGTCCATCGTCACCAGGCATCTATCTTACACTGTTATGGAGATATGGCGCCTCAAAAATAATGGGGTCACGAGTTAGACCTTTTGGGGTCACTTGACGTCATCAGTCATGAAAGAAAGATGGAAGAAGGGAAAGAGGAAGGGGGAGGGAAGGGAAGGGAAAGGGAAAGTGGAAGGGGAAAAGGAAGGGAAAGGGTAGGGGAATGGAAATGGAAAAGGGAAGGGAGAAGGGTAAGGGAGAGAGGAAGGGGAGGGAGAAAGAAAAGGGGAAGGGATAGGGGAAAGAAAAAAAGGAAGGGGTAAAAGAAGGGAAAGGGGAAAAGGAGGGGGAAGGGTGGGTAAAAGAAAGGGGAAGCGTAAGGTAAAGAGAAGAAGAAGCGGAAGGGAAAGGAAAAGAGGAAGAGGAAAAGAGAAGGGGAAAGAAAAAAGGGATGGAGAAGGGGAAGGAAAGGGATAGGAAAATGGGGAAGGAAAAAGGAGAAAGGACAAGGGAAGGGGCAGGAAAAGGGGAAGGAGAAGGGAAAGGGAAGGTGGAAGGAAGATAGCTTAAGAAATGTTGGACACACGGACGGTCAGGTGATTTTATACTCTGTCCAATGCTATGACAGGCAATAAAGACTATCATCATTATCAAATTATTGTGTAATCAGGCTAACAAATAAACAGGTAAATAGTAAAGCTGTTGAAGCGTTAATTTTTTTAATGCATGCATTAACACGTTAATAACACATCATTAATACTGCTGGGGGTGCTGAATTTGCAGGACCTGAAAATGACAGACTACGAAAAAACAATGACTGGAATTAGCAATAGGCCTACCTGGAAAATAAAGAACAAAATTGCACCCTGTCATCTGAATAGTGATGGAACAGCAACAACAGTTTAATTACTTCAATTCATTTGATTGTCAAATAAACACAGTTTAACAAAATATAAGAACAACTGCTTCACAGAATTTAGTAAATTTACGCATGTGCGTTAATTTTTTTTAACACGTGTTAATTTATTAATGTGTTAATGCATTAATTTGACAGCTCTAGCAAATAGATGAATAAATGCCAGACATCATGTAAACTCCTAGGAAATTGTTACCAGCAAGTCATCGAAAACGTCATCTCCGCGATAGTGAACGCCCCCGGCAATGATGATGTGATCACGAACTGACGCCATGGAGTGATAGCTGCGTGGCTCAGTCAGTGGCGCCCTCTGACGCCATATGTCACACTCAGCATCGTAACAGCAGAACTGACTGATGTGTCCATGCACTGGGCCACGAAATCCACCACTGACATACAGCTTGCCTTCGTGCTTACACCCTGAAAAAAGTGTCGTATGCAAAATATTACCACTTACCGTTGTGCAATTAAGAAACTGGGACGAATGTGCCGAGGTTAAATCATGAAGATGTCAATCATCGTTACATAATGATAACTACACCGAAAAGTGTGTCACCACAAGTTTTTGTCATAACTTTTTCCTGACTTATTTTCAGAATTCTTTCACAGATGAACTACACTACAGAAAATCTGCAACTAAAAATCTCTCAGCCAGATAACTCTTCCTGTCACCACGTTGACCCAACAAATAGTATCGGAGCATTGCTTAGACATGAATTCAAACGTGTTGCTACACTACCTAGTTAAATGTCAATCTCAGAAAACTAACCAGTACTCCTATTACATAGCAAATAAAGATTTTCATTAGTCAGTACAATTTATTATAATTTGGTGTGCAGGCCTAAAAACAACCAAAAATGACATATAATTTATGACTCATTCTACTACTCATTAAACAAACTAGAAACGTTCTCAACCTAACGGTGGGTTCACACCATTACTGGGCAAATCCACTCCCCTCAGGCTGCCCGTGGGGGCAAGGTGGGGGCACATATCTAAGGCCCAAGGACTCAAACGCCATGGTCAGGGTCCACAACTGTGCAAAACAGAAGGCACCAGAGGGGTATAACAGACACAGAGACAAACTTTCTGTGCATTACTATTATATAGTGAGATGCCAAGTTTACCACAATGCCAGAAACAAATTTATACAAACTAATCAACAATGAGCTGACCTGCATGCTCGTGTACATCCAGAGGGAAATTGGTCAGTCGCTGCCAACTGTCCAATGACGGCGTGTAACGCTCCACAGTAGGTGTGTCCTCGTTCACAGCTGTCCAACCAGCAACAGCGTACAGCTGTCCGTCAAGTTCACCCAAATAGAACAGGCTGCGAGGCACATGCATTGCAGAATGCTGCAAGCAACAATTTTGATAAGTAAACAAATTAGTAACTAAAATAATTTAGGAGGCGCAATTTAACAGTTACCCACAATGAATCGTGATGTCAACATCCAAATAAAAATGTCTAGTAGCCATTTAAATCAGTTTAACAACTACTCTGTATGAAGCTGACAGACAAATCACAATTTTTGAAACTACTCAAGACTGTTAAGACTTAATTAATATGTAAAAAGAGGTGAAGTAAATGAACAACAGTTTGCAATAATATGCACTTTATACTCAGTAATGCAAGTCATATCACATGTGAAACAAACATAAAATTTTTTCTCACTTTATTGTAGAACAGTGTGCCATATATGCTGCTGAGAAAAACAAAGTACAAAACTTCTGTTTATAGACAAGTTAAAAACAATAACTTATTAATTAATTCCTGTCATTAGGTCTGAGAAATGGAATGAAAACTACATGGATGATAATGTCAAGTCAATGCTAACTGCAGTGGCAGTCAATTTCATATGAATTCTGGGCAGCATTATCTTCACTACTACTATATTAACTAAAAATTTTCTCAATTCTTGTAAATGTACAGTTACTTCAAATTTGAATGAACCTAAAATAGCTTTTTTGGAAATTATGGAAGCAGAACTTCTTACTAACCAGACAGACTTCCTGTCGCGAAAGTTGATTCAACAGTGTCAGAGCATTCTTTTGATATTATTGTACTGCTACTGGTAAGTTTAATTCACTGAGACCATCACTAATCACTATACTTACTGACATCAGCCAGAACTCAATGTTAGATTAGAGATACTAACTGTCGACCAGACGCAAAGTCGAAGGTCAAAAGCATAGAGATCTCGTGTTGTGTAACGACCATCCATGTTATATCTCTGTTGTCCACCGACAACGTAGAGAATGTCATTGACGACGCAAACAGCATGCTCACACAGCCTGACTGGCAAGCGTTCTGATCGACAGCTGCGAAACCTACAACATCACCATACTCTTTCAGAGATCCCAACAAATTTTCTAAACTGCAGTTTATCTCATGTATAATGAATGTACATAGAAAAGAAGAAATGACATTTAGAAAAAAATGAAAATTCCCACCTTATCTCTTTTGAAGAATGCTCCAGAAGTTCGGCAACAGGAAGAACTTGGAAGCGATTCGTTGTGTGCTCCGAAGCGGTAAATCCACCAAGTGCAATCACAACATCGACTGAGTTACGCATTCGAGTTCTCCTGCTACTGACAACAGCATCAGCATGGTGCTGATATGCTTTTGCCTCATCCAACAATGCACTGTAACAGTCTGCAGGCATATCAACTGAAACCAACTTTAAGGTACACATCTCCAGGTCTGCAGGTGACATTAGTGGAAACCGGACGACTGCAAGAACCTCAGTGGAATGTGATGTAATGCGTGTGCACTCATACAGCAGCCATGCAATTGCTGCATCGAATATTTCCTTCTCAGTTACATTGCAATCATCATCGTCAAGCACTGTGCAGAGATCACGTGCTGGCAAGTCCCTGAATTTGTCCCACATTTCTCTGTCATCATGCCATATTTGATGCAAGTTCTTCGAAATATGTTTACAAACAGCTCGTCTAACATTAGCCAGTCCATAGCAGTTCGCTATAGAAAGAACCAAATTCCAATATCTGCTTATATGTGCAATTAACTGCTGTGAGCACAGTAAAAGCAGCTGATCCACCTGCAAGTAGCTGGCAGCTCCAATCACCTGAAATTGTTTACAGGAAAGTTATACTATACAAATGATACAATCAGTGACCATTTGTAATGCTACAAAATTTTTTTCTTAAAAGCTTACAAAATACTAGTTTGACTTTCCAAACAGTAGTTTTTATGCCCCTATGAATTATGAATTCACAAACTGAATGTCACCTAGCATTCATGAATATATCATTATTTCACCAAAAAACAATCTTGCATACAACTGAAAAAGTTAAGTACATGTACATGTACAATATTAATGCTGCATTCAACTAAGTGAGATTCGCCAAAGCACTTAAACTGCAAGGTATCAGCAGGAAGGCATATATATCAGTACACATTATAGTTCTATTATACCAAAGCAAGTGATTATCGAAAGTCATTACTAAAATATGTAACTATGGCCATATGAATAGACAAGAAATGTCACAGTCGACTAAGAATTATGAGCACGTTTGAAATGAGTCTGTCTGTTGATGTGTCTAATCCCAAACTGCAAATTTACCCATAATCCAACCCTGGTTCAAAACCCTACACCAATGTGCACAATTTAACTATATCTTATAGCATTAAATGCTTGATTTGATTCATGCCACCATAGCTAGAGCCCTACCAATCCTAACTAGTGTTTGCAATCCCAAGATTGGATTCTCAATCCCAGGATCCGGGATTGAGAAGTTTGTAATCCCGGGATCCAGTTTCGGGATTAGGCTTACAGATTGGTCGTTATTTTGGTATCCCCAATTGACTTATTTTATGCACAGGGTGGTCAGAGCCCCTACAAAAGGTATATCCAAACTGTAGAGTGACAGTGACTGTCAAAATACAAATTTTCGGCAACAGCACAAAGTATTAGTCTAGTGCTCACAAAATATTTTATTCACCAAATGGCTAAAATTCTTATTTCTGTCATTTAATACACAAAAAATACAATTTCAGCTAATTTTTGTAATCTCAAAATGCCGGGACTGAGATGCGGCCGGGATGGATCCCGGGATTGCAATCTCTAATCCTAACCTAACAGGCAGCCCATAGATTGGGGACTCTTAGCTATGGCGGGCCGTCACCCAAAAGCTTCCGATCTACCTCTTGCAATGTGTCCAAAGAACCTGGCAACGCGAACTGTTCATCGCCGGCTTGAATAGAATCTGCCACAATCCGTAATCCATGTTTTGAAACATCAGGAACAGTCAGTTTCAGCAACCCAGCATCTCGCATTCCACTCGATGCAAGACCTCGGTAGTAGGCACTGGCATGCATCAGCTTTGCACGAGCCACTTTCACGTCTGATTCTAACCCATCATCTTCCGTAAATAAAGTCACTGTCTCCCCAGCAACGGAATTATCCATCAGCAGAAAAATATCAAAATCCTAAACACTATAAACAACCCGGATACAGTTTTACGGGCGGACTCACGGTGATCAAAAGATAACTTTTGTGTAGAACGTAAATGAACTAGTGATGAGACATAACATAAATTACTCTGTAACTTTGTAACTTTTGTCAAAGATTATAGACTATAAAGCGAGCAAAGCTTTGCTCGCTCTATAATCTTTGCTTTTGTAACGTCATTGCCTGCATAATTTTTGATGACGTAGACTGAAGATTGGTGAATAGGATCCTTCGGTGTTCTAAGATTTGTGTTTCGCTTACTTTGTACAAGAAGCCAAAAAACGTGGAAAAACTAAATACATATTTTTAAAAAACCTATATAGTTTATAACAGCGCTGGTTACCATGCTGTGACTGACCGTATTATTGATAACTTCTAATCTTATAAATCAGCACGTTCATATGTCACTTGCACATGCTGCACGATTATAAAACAGCTAACTGTGAATTTTCTAATAGGGTGTTTACACGACCGAGCAAACATCGAGCTGGGTCAAGCAGGCCTACTATAACCCCGCCCTCTGGCTCAAATGTGGGCCTAGGCTTAGTCTCTTAGCCCACAGTTGATCATGTGTTATATAGGTCTTCCAATTACAACCCGCCCGTCCTACTAATTAGCATGCTAATTACTGTACCACAGAACGTCGAGCTAGCTTCTGGATGTTTGCTCGATCATGTAAACACTGCATAAAACGTGAGACAAGCAACTGAAAGATACTTGGATATAAAGGGAAAATTGTTTGATAAAAATACTCCCGATCTTTATCCAGATTCTTATTACTCAGTTTGCAAATAATCACTAGTTCTGATTCATTTATGCTTCCTAAGTTTAAAATAAAATTAATTTTTTACTACTTATCACTGATGCACCATATGGTTGAGCTACATGAAAAGCAATACAGAAATGATTAGCCCAGACCTTGCCCCGACGCTGGCGACCTTCCGATAAACATTTCCAAATACCAGCTGCATTAAGAATGTGATAGCTGTTTTCACACACTAATACCATGTTTACATCACAAAGCAGGCGAGTGCACGATGAGCTTTCTCTACAAGTGTGTGACGAAGCATGCCAAGCCAGCATCATGCACCTTTTTCTGGCTGCTGCAGAACTTATCTGACCTATTACAATCATCTTTGTATAACATAAAGTGGAGTGCATCAATTATGAAGTTATTTATAACTCCTGCTCATGGCCTGTGGCTTCTACCCCCCCTCCCTAAAACGAGAATCGAAATCAGGCACAATTTTCCCCAAGTTTTGAGCTCATGTTCCCCCTCCCCAATTTCTGACTCGTTTTCCCCTCCATTTTGGGCTTTTCTTCCTCTCTGAGGAAAGTTTTGTTAAGGGTGTAAATTGAAAAATAGGGAAAAGTTTTGATCTACAACCTTAACAAAACTTCCCCCTATTTTTCACTGGGTGCAAGCTGCACCCACCAGGTATAGGGATAGAAGCCACTGCTCACGACCCTATGAAATCACACATGCTAAAATGCATGAACATTGTTGCAGCCAAAAAGTCCAAAGTTTATTTATAGTATTTTCATTTTGCACTAACACAATTATTGCAAAGAATGAAAAATGTCAAACACAAATATGCAAACAGGTATAACACAATATGCAACTAACAGCTAAATGTGCAGACACTACATTTCCACTTGATTAAGTTTTGCCCTTCAAACCACCAACTTATGACTGCATGCACAACAGCACTAAGTGTAGCCATGACAATTTCATTGGTTTACCAAGATTAATATGCTTCACACTAATGTAAAATTATATAACAATGTCTGTCCAGACTTCAAACATGTGGCCACTTTCTAATAAGACAGTATAATCACCGGACAACATGGCTACATGCATCACACACAAGAATACGGCAAAAAATTGAGAATTATCTACATCAAATACCTACATGATATGTGCGCTCAAACTACTGGTAAATGCAAGATAGTTATTGTTACGCAGTACAACTGTGTGATAACGACAAACAGAAAACAACACGGCAGAACAGTTGCTGTCACGTGAAAAAGACCAACAACAATCTAAGTTTACCGAACTGAGCCAAGTTCAAACAACTACTGACCCAAACAAGACAATGACAAAGACACTTACAGGGGTCATTCAAAAAGTTCGTAGATCGGTAAAGTTAGGCAAAAAATATTCAGATTGTCTTTTGCCACTTTTTCAAGATATTCCTTTGCAACTGAAATGCACCTGGTCCAGCGTTTCTCCAAAGCTCGGATTCCATTGTAGAAAAAATTCTGACCTTCTTCCAGCCAGCAATTTGCCATCCAGATTACGAGGGGCACTCAGCAAGTTTGTAGTCTGATATAAATGGACAGTATAAATGCCAATAACACTGTGTTACTGGTTTTGCGGACAACAAGGACGTAGTCTGCAGGGTAAATTGCTGGCTGAAAGACCAACATCAAAAGTTATTTCTACAAAATCAGAGCATTGGTCAGACACTAGACCAGATGCATTTTCCTTCCAGAAAGTATGCTAAAAAGCAGCAAATATGATGCATCTCTTTGTACAACTATGTCGGTCTACGAGCTTTTTGAATGTTGCTCATAAACTATTGCAACCAACATGAGACATGCCGACTTTTGTCATTTTCACCCATGACTTGGCCAAATTATAACAAATACTGATACACTTCAAAGCAGAACGTCAGTAGAAATTCAGCATGAGTAATTTTCGAAATTGGCTTTTTTTGCTCAATGTATTTTAGAGTGTAATCATACCTTAAAGCTGGAAAATGACATGCATATATTACTGGCATGCGCTGCAAACATGATGCTCAGCTAATGCTTGATCTGCCGACAGCCTTTTGCCAGCAATTCTATTATCAACTTTGTTGCACAGCAGCCTTTTAAGAAATCTCTTTTAAATCGCACCAAATATACTGAATTTCATGATGGAAGCATGTCAATTTCCAAGTTATGGATATTATTACAAAATCATTCAAGTACAAATAAGCTGATTTGGAAAACTGTTAAATTATTAAATTATACAGAAATTTGACAGCCGAAAGTGTACTTGTGTAGAAAGCCATAATGCATTGAATGTGCTGATTCTTCATAATTTGGCTAAATTGAGCAGAGAAGACGAGCTGAGAGAGAGCGTGCACATTATTTCACAGTGATCAATGTTCCAAAGACAAAACAAAATAGAACAAAATGAAACAAAATATATGCAATTAGCAAAAAAACATTGATATTTGAGTACTGACGGTAACGATTCGCAGTTCGTTTTACAATTCGAAAACTAATGTTATATTTTATATATCAAAGCTACGACCAATTACTTCCTGCCTGATTAACTGTAGCACTAATATCACATACACACAATTCACTGCAATCATAGACCTCTTAAAAAAAGGACTGGCAGCGGCCATGCATGGGTCCATCGGTATTTTTAGTTTTTTTACTATAACTTTGTCAAACATGATTCATTGGCTACAAAATTTTGTCCACATAGTGTCACAGAAAACGTGAACAAATGCTGCAAATTTGGTTACTGTATGTTTTCCACTTTCTTGCGTATGTAGATATTGTGCTAAACCGTACATCGATACATACGGTTTAGCCACAATATAGAAATAAAAATCATAATTTGCAACATTTGTTCACAAAGTCTGTGACACTATGTGTACAAAATTTTGTAGCAAATGGACCACGTTTAACAAAGTTAAAATAAAAAACTAAAAAATGTACTGTTTAGCCACAATATATGAACACACGAAAAAGTAGAAATCATACAGTAATCAAATTTCCAGCATTAGTTTGTACTGTCTACGACACTGTGCACAAAATTTTGTAGCAAACGGATCACGTTTAACAGAGTCACCGTAAAAAACTAAAAATACCAAGGAACCTAAGTTTGCGGACCCGAGAACGATCGCCATCAGTCCTTATTTTAAGAGGTCTATAACTGTAATGCACATGAAATACAATGCAGACATGAACAAGTGCTGAAAAATGAAGCAACACACGGCAGCTCATGATAGCCTTCGAATCAAATGCAACTTACATACAATCACCAGAACTAGTATACACAACATATACGGGACTGTGAGAGACGCATTCAAACAGCATGGCGAAATAACAGATCATACACAAAAAACAACATTACACAGTTCAGGGTTCCCACTCGTTTACTGACAAGAAAATCCAGACTTTGCTAAGACTTTCCAGGACTCCCATGAAAAATTTTCCAGAACCTTTTCGTAAACCCATGAATGTTTAAATTTAACACACCAGCACGGCAAACGTACAAAAAAAGGACTACAAGTAATCTGCGAGTGAAGCGAACAGAAAAAATGTTTTCCGTTTGAGCCTATGAAAAATGTGTGATTTCAAGAATATTTTTCCACGACTTTGCAGGAGGCGTGGAAACCCTGACAGTTACGACATTGTGAGCCATACAAAGTATCATAATCGTGACTGTAGTAATCTTTCCACTGCTGCATTAAACAGTGGAAGACGTGGAATAAAATCCATCTCACTGCCTCGCATGTTGCTGCACTACCTTGCAAAATTTGACTTTATATTGCACAGATTCGTGGCAATATCAAACAAAATAATACACACAGTTAAACAATTGCATATATGAGCAATTTCGCCAGGTAGTGGCAACAGATACGAATCAAGCTTATAGACTTTTATTCCACCTCTTCCAGAACGTGACAGTGATAACTCTATTAACCTCACAGCTGCTTAGGCGACAGACACACCTTCGATTTCTGCCAAGACATGGGATCAATTCAACTGCCACAGATGTCCTGCCGTAGAAATGTGCATATCACATTCTCAAATTAAAGAGCACAGCGACGTGAAAAGATGGCTATCCGTAAGCATGCATGGTGTACAAAAGATCTGAAGCAGCTGCTGCCCATTTGAACAACATGTATAACACAAAGAAGGCAGACAGAACACTGAAAGTGGTTCTAGGTGACTTTCGAGGACTGCAGGACTGTTTATATCAAACAGAATTAATCAAGTGGATATTGAATAAGTCAGATATTCAAGCGCATCAAATACATCAGTTACAGAATACGTTAATCTAGCGGAAATGCAACCACCAAGTTCATAATTATACTAATCAGTTCGTGAGTGAGTAGAGTTTAATGTCCCACCCAACACAGTATAGATCATATAGGGGATGGCCTTTGCAGGCAAAACTGCACATACACATAATAACAAAACAAAAAGTTTAACCTTTACAGAAAGTTTTACCTTTATGAAACACAAAACACAAAAAAACAACAGAAATCTAAAATTGTAAGAACTGCTGATTATAATTGTGCATATGTATCAAAAATGGCAGTTCTAATAATCGTCCCTGTTTTCCTCCGGACAAGAGTAATATCACAATTGTACTATAATTCTGTTTGCTTGACTGGTAACAAGATCACGCATCAAGAAAACGAGAGGAAATGCCATACAAGAAGATGCTGCAGCATTTTGACAGTGGTTCCTGCCACACAAATTTAATAAGCTGACAAGAAAAAAAATCAGATAAATGATTTCTAGAAAACGGTAGTAAATGGTGCATAGCACATCAGCAAACACCAATGCAAAGCACCACTCCTCTGAGTAAAAGTCTACCAGGAAATCACATGACCTACGGCAAAAAGTAGTAAAAAGCAAGATTACATATAAGATATTACTATCAGCTAGGACCACCGAAACAGTATAACAGTTTGTGACAATAATATCAAACGTTATCAGTATTATTATTTAACAATGAAAATAAAAACTAATAATTACTGCACAAACATGCTGACACGGACAACTTACATGACGTCACAGGTCACAATGTTTCCACAAAACGTGCAACTCCAATCTGTCAGACATTTTACTTATTTATCAGTCGTACACAAACTTATGCAGCCAAAGATCTAATATGAGCTTGAAAACTGTGGTGAAATTTAATCAACGTCTAACTTTTCGAGCAATCATCCATTTCTATGTCTAATTAAATGTCTAATTAAACGATTAGTTCAAGACTACAAAGAAAACTTTTTGAATCAGCATAGTTGTTTACTAATTATTATTATTATTATTAATTATTAGTTAGTGTAACCCAAACCCGAAATGCTTTTATGATCAATTCTATTACTACTGCTACTTCTGCAAAAGCCATTTTACATATACACTACAAGCGCACCAGAGGTTAATTTAACGATATGCGCTATATAAATTCAAATTTTCCTTACTTACTTACTTACAAAGTAAATGCTGCAACATTACAATTTATGAATAATATGCTTTTTGTTCCACACTCAAATACTGCATACATTCTTCCAACAGAACACACCGCATACAGCATTAACACATACAAAGTTTCAAAGTTCCAAGTAATTACAGCATCACAGGAACGACAATGCTACATTCACAATAACTCGCACGTTGACCGATATATGCAAATAATCTACGTTCCGGCAAGTTATCACACTCTGGCAATGGCTGGCATTATCTAAGAGCTCAAAGCGCACAGCTAATACTTGACGGCAGTTCGCTACGCACTCCGTGTATCAAAATAGCAATAATATCGTAATAATAATTGCAGCTGGGCTACTCAGTGACACAGTGCCTTTGGCATAGGAATTAAATACAGCCTTTTCAGCTCGAACTGCAACCTAATTAACTCAAGTGGATCTAGCCTGCAGACACAATGGCATCAATATCGCACTAACCTTGCAACGAATGCTCTATATCACAAAATTAAGGGGCTCCAGGCTATTGACGGAAAACGTTGGCATAATTTAAAATCGAAACTGTATCGACTTTCTCCCTAGCTTACCTTGAAATGCATTTTTTCAGAATGATGCACAAAATGAAAGCAGGTATGGCTTTGTCCCACAAAAGAATGCTTACCGAGGTCCCCAAACCCTTGGCTAAAATTAGGGGCAAAAGGCAGAAAGAGGCAAAAATAGAAAGATAAGAATAACTAGAAATTTAGGGCAGAGCCCAACGTGAGTTCGCCCGGTGCCCTAAGTCCGACTGGGGGGAAAATTTGAGGGTTGTGAAATTCCCCCGGTGGCAAAGTCACGTGGCCCGAACGCAAATGCATTAGTATACGCAGAACGCGCAATGTCGACATAGGGTGGGTCAACATGCACACCTATAACTTATTTTGTTAGTGGACCAAAGTTCACAAAATTTTTGTGCTCAACGTGGGATGAATAGCCCTTGATAACATCACTGACCGCTTGTCGATATTTTTATGTGTTCCAGAGATATTCGCGATCAAACTCAAAAGTTGTCCTAAATCGCACCAAATTTTGGACGTTTTTCCCCTCCAAAATTTTTAAAGGGCAGCATCCCCCAAAAGTTGTACCCCAATTGACACGCCAACCTAGAGGCACATCACGTGGCAAAGTATCATGGGGCTACTCCCACTACTGGCAAAGTTATAGAGGTGCATTTACGGAATTTTAAGCCAATTTTTGACCCCACATCGAGATCTCTAAGGCTACTGGACCAAACTTCACCAAACTTGTTTCACCTAACACGGAAGGAATCACAGTAGATCAAATATTTGTCTGATTTTGAATATCTCCATCCGCTACGAAGATATTTGCCCCCGTACTTTGAAGTTGTCCAAAATCGGGCCATATTTTGGAACTTTGGACCGGCATTATAAAATTCAGCCTAGTACTGACCACTGTGCAAATTTCGCAGCGAAAGGCGCGATATAGCAAGTCCAGTACTTGCTATATCGCTTCTTACACGAGACGGACTCGTGGCCAAAAGTGCTTTTACAATGTCGGAAATGGCAGCTGATTGGCATGAGCTAACAATATTGCAACACACTGTGCAGCCATCCATTGCCCGCATTAACGAACAACTGGACCCACGGTTTGCAGCAAGCATACCATCGCCCCAATCAGCCGCACTAGGCCATCACCCCATAGCCCGTAAGCTACTACACTTTTCCCATCCTGGAGGGTAGGAGGCTGAGTTGGCCATTGCACATAGTAGGTTAGTAACTTGCTCAAAGTTGCTTGCAAATGAACGGCAGTGAAAATCGAACCGCAACCTGAAAGTTACGAGTCGAAACCAACCACCAGACCACTTGCACCTACACAAACAGGTAGATGTGAACAACTTGTCCAGATTTGTTACTTGGTAGCGGACCGACTGAGATTTGATCCAGGACCTCTCGGTCTTGAATCCAACGCCTCAACCGCTGAGCCACTAAGCCACCACCACCGTAAGGGAAAGGGGGAATAGATGGAGATTATGGACGAAGTGAAATGCCGCTGTCACTGTGCCACTAAACAGCCCTACAATAAGAATAATAATGCTACTATCAAGTACTATGTCGTGGAAAGGTGGGAGTGACGACCAACGGCATGGCCAGCTAGCTGCACTGTCTTCAGAAAGCATGACAGGACTCAGAATGATTCTAGCTACGTGGTCCGACAACGACGACGGACACCACTAAACGTCACAACTTTATGTCTCGTCCTTTCACCAGAGTATTGATCACTCATGACTGACTGGAGGCCGCTGCTGCTTCTAATGATGAGTAGTGACGGATTGCTACAATGCACGTCATCGATCAGCTTCAAATGTTGGCACCATTACAATACAATACAATCTACAGAGTGAAATGAGATGGTGGTTACGACTCCGTCCACTATTATGCCTCCGCCAACATGTGACACTCAAAATATCGAGCTAACAAGGCCAAAAAGTGCATTTTGGGGCATATTTGACCCTGACCCTTGACTCCAAAATTTGACGCATTCATCAAGGTTGCCTGAAACTCCATTAACGGGGAAAGTTTGGTCAAATTCTGTCAACAAATATGCAAGATATCATGCTAACAAGGTTTGTTTGGGATGGATGCATGAACACTCCAGAAACAATGCCTTCAGTCACTACATTGGCGGAGGCATAAAAATGCCAGTGGCATCACAGTACAATCGACTGTGAAAAAAGAGAAGAACAGATGAGTCTAAAGACTAGACGTAAATGTTCGCATGCACTATCAGTTCCACATGGGTGCATTTTGGTTTAATACATCCATTTTTATGCAGAACTTTACTAAGATAAGCTTATACCGTACTGAAAATGAATTTAACGGAAAGTGCTGCTGCAGTATATGGTACAGGCTGAATGTGTGTCCTTCCTGTGATGCAACACAGTAAGTAAGCAAGTAGTCTTTAACGAGCGTGACAGACATGATAATTGACAAACATAATAGTAATCACAAAAAAGTTTTTTTGCAATGCAGTCAACTAACAAAAAACACTTTTGAAAATAAGCATCATAGCACTGAATCACTAAGTGCTAATAGTATAAATTTAATTAAATATAGCACTGCACATACACTATATAGTACACAAATGTCATAATATGACAATTTCATTTGCACTTTTACTGTCTACATGTAATGATTACCCACTTCAGTCATTACTAGTGCAATAATGAAATACAACAGTAACAGCATCATTGACCAAAGGCAATGCAGAATGCTGAAAATGCATCATCAAAAATAATACACTCAGAGGTAAACTAATGAAGAAAAGAATAGATACGAGATTTTTCCAATAATTCCCATACAGTATGCCTAACATTTCCAAGTTTCCCTTACCCTAAACCAAGCACACAACACTTATGCAGGTTTTCAGACAAACGTATGATGAAAATACTTACAAGACTTTGACATATTCAGCACGTCTTCGAAAGCTACAAACACACCAACAGACATGTCAAATTATGCCAGGAACGCAGCAACGAGAGACTACTAAAACACTCACCAATCACATGATCAACTTGAAGTTTGCATAACAAGCTCAGAGGCAACATATCAAACATCTGACATAACTAAGCATCCAGTTATTTCACTTACTGGTGAAAGCAGATAGAAAGTAAAGACATTCATAGGCCTACTTATTACTATGCATCAATAAAAACATGAAAAATGAAAGAACTTGGGATCAAGATTTTACAAGATAGCACAGTTACACAAACTGAGTAGAGGCTGAATGTGTGCTATATTTATCCAAGTTGTACTGTAATGGCACATTTCTAACATAACTTGACATTTGTTGCGGTTTTATACAGAGAATTAGCTGCACTTTTAAGTATGTTTTATGTGTTAACAGTTATTTTTCCAGATAACCGGGTGAGACAAGCATGTTTCAAAAATCAGATGATAATATATTACCATATCAGTTATCTCTGCTACAACAAGAAATTTGAGCTAATGCTCACGGGACGCGTGAAAGCCTATAGCAGTTCCTGCCCGCAGGCAGTCACCCATCGCAGTACTAACCGGGCCCGGCGTAGAGTAACTTTGTTGCAGCCAAAACGCGTTACCAACTATGCCACGCAACCAACGCCAGTACCGTGGCGCCGCCTTATGAATGACTTTGTGTCGCAGCCCAAAATCGCCTGAAAAATCCATAAAATATCCCTATTTTGGCGTTCAAGGTCATCCAAGGTCATTGAATTCGGCGCCAATCGAAAGCCAGTATACAATTTCCTATTGGTGATTAATAGTAACCTAGGCCCTATCTCGCACCGTTACTGAGATACAGCGAGTTATAGGTCAAAAATCGCAAATTTTGCCCACCCCCCTCTCATTTAGCACCCTCGTTCGGGGTAACCCCCTTCGAATTAATGGAAAAGCTTTACAGTTCCTGAAACTAGAGTCTTCCGGGCAGCGGATGGTAAAAATTTGGTGATCCTAGCTTGGACCTTTTGCCTGATCCACTCGTATGACGAACAGACGGACGGACAGAATTGCGATGGCTAAGACGCGCTGAAAGCATAGCTGCTTTCGCGCGTAAAAATGGTAAAAACAACCTCAATGTTTCCAAAGTTAACTGGCAATACCAGATACATTATTTAATCTGACAGTGTATATACAGCATATATACAAAATATAAACTTTGTGACGCTAGAAAAATACCCGTATGCAACAGATATAATTTAATCTGTTTCACTGACCGTGATACATAAACATCTGAAGCGTGAGTAAGTCGAATGGAACATGTGTCCGGCTTGGTTCTGGGTGGTCCGGAGACTGCGCTAGCGTATCATCCTCATCCACTGTCTGGCAGTGTGCATCTTGCATCATTACCTTTACTGACGATGTCATGCAAGGTCTATCAGTGTCTGCCTGTCTTGGTCTCTCAGCATTCAGAACCACATCCGGCAGCTGGCTTCCACAACTAATCCCATCAGAAAAGTTGCATTTCCTATCCATCGTTTTCCCCATTTCCCTCTGCTGCGGAAAGTTTTTTCCTCCAACAGTCGTCCTACCAGGCGTACTTCCACAGACATGTGTTCGTGCACGTACAACGGAAGTGTCTGGCAAGGAATTGAAGTGAGGATGCCTGGTTCGCCACTTTGGCTCTGAATTGAATCTTCTAAATGCTGTAGTACCGGCCTGAGTATCTGACATCTGGCGGCCTAAATGGCTCTTGTTGATCTCGTTAATGGCGGCAACAGACGGTGGACTGTTCGACCGCTCACTTGAAGCTGAGCTGTTGTTATGAAGGCATCCAGGTTTGTCCGAGCTCGCAGACTCAATTTTCCGACCCTTGGTTCGTCGTTTCTTCTGCCGAACAACAGTAAACTCAGGCTCAGGCTTCGCAATCTCTTCATCAGACATGAATGCCATTGCTGCTGCTAACGACAAATCATGCTCAACACTCCAGTCTCGCGGTGCATCGGTAGTAATCTCGCACACAATATCATTCAGATTTCCTTCCCTAGTGTCAGTGGCAGATTGGCTGGGCACTGGGTTCAATGACTCGGACAAAAGGTCGACTACATTTTCCGCAGTCTCTGAGATGGAAGAAACCGACGGTGACAAAGCGCCATCAGAACGGCTAGCATCTGTTCTGTCAGGGACTTCTGCATCTCCAAATCCCGAGTCATTCTCCACTGCCGTGCTATCTCTCGTAGTCTCTTTCTTCACCGACTGTAACTTCTCCACTTCCGCCAGTGTTCCAGCATTCGACTGCGACCGACTGTGCCACCTGCTACAATCGATGAACTTGATAAGATCATCGACGGGGAGACTGCCGCGGTATCCATCAACATCTTCCGCACGAACTACTTGGCCCTCGTGTCGGAGCTTTTTTGACCGCTTGCCTGAACCGCTGGATTCCTCATTCAACTGATAAGCTGCTGAATCAAACTCGGTGGATGGTACACCATCACCCGTCATACCACTGCCATCATTTTCAATCTTTTCTGACCGCTTCTTACTTTTTGTCTTCTTTTTCTTTGTTTTCTCAGCAGCAGAAGTCTGCTGAGTGGGCAAACTGTTGACAGCTGTGCTTTGAGACAAATTCTCATCTACTGTATCAACGACAGGATCATTGTCTGTCTGATGCCCGGAGTTATTGTCGTCAGATGCCTTTGTTTCCTTAGCTGTCGCACTGCTCAGGTATGAAGCAGAAGCATCACCTGCACAATCACATCACTTACTTCATTCATCTACAGGCATCACCAATAACACCGCTAGTTTCTGCTGAGCCATAACATCAACAATCTAAATCAAAATAAAGGTTGCAGATTGATGAATTTGTGTAACTGATCAATCCATCTCATTCACTTCACAGATTTGTTTCAACAGTAGCTTGTTCAAAGTTTATGAATATGGTAAAATTGGTAACTGGAACTTTCATTCCCATGTAATTTCACTCCTGGTTCCATAGTTGGAACTTTCGCTCCCCAGTACTTTTGTACCCTGGAACTTTTGCTCCCCTTAGCGAAAATTATGTCAAGTTTCGCACCACTTGTATACAAAGATCGTTGTCAGACAGTCATAGTTAACATTGCAAGAAGCCCAGCTGTCACTAGGATAGCCGACAGTACTGGTTGTCAGTGACTTTTAAGGTCATCCAAGGTCGATTTCATACCATAACATACCATTTAGTCACAATACATCCGTGACAGATGACGGTCAGATGACGACAGACAGACAATGACTCTTACCATAATTCGTGTTGGGGAGCGAAAGTTCCAGGGAACAAAAGTTCCCATGAAAGTACGCAAGAACGTAGTTTCATAATTCTTTTTGGTCAAAGATTCTTTTTGGTCATGTGGATCTAGATGTAAATTTGTTTGAGTTTTGTTCTGCTGTGTCAACACGCAGTCATCAGTTTAAACTTTACAAGCATCGTACAAATCATAGTGCACGCTCG